>Ga0210040_10007485_pt1 | contig 13195 bp, 5 predicted proteins | sample CryGeyCG12114_NA_FD_185462 | JGI IMG/M metagenome (GOLD analysis project Ga0210040, IMG submission 185462) | Groundwater microbial communities from aquifer - Crystal Geyser CG19_WC_8/21/14_NA (SPAdes) (version 2) | ecosystem: Environmental > Aquatic > Deep subsurface > Groundwater | place: USA... | reverse complement strand
TTTTTCCCGTACTACAGGCAGTCAGGGTGATAAGGATTTTTCGTTTCATCGGTGAATGAATGGAATACCCGAACAATGAAAATGTACATGTGTGTGCATTGATAATCGGAAGAACCCTACTCTTGGATTGCTAACTACTAACTACAGTACAACGGGCTCACTTCAGTGTTGTGAATTAAAGTGAGAAGTTCCCGGCAGCAGTAGTGCTTTTTTGGCTGTTGGTATTTGGACGAGTATACGACCCTTTTTGTTTTGCAACGGTCAACTATTCTTTCAATTGGATTGCCAGTTGGTTGTTAGTTCGGCAAAGGTCTGGAAGTTTGTATTTACATGTGCACTCCGAATCGGAAATATCTTCATTACTTAGAGGAGTTGAGTGATTTGAACTTTATCTTCGTTTCCAGCGTTTAGAATAAATGTTGAGTTGCTGTTATCATAATTTGGAGCAGATGTCATTTTTGACTTGAACATAATATAATCAAACTAAACATTGTATTAGTTTGTTAGTTAGTGATTGAAGAGAAGACGCGAAGGGGCAATATACTTCTAACTAACTTTTGGGGGACAATCAAATTTAAGGAAGAACTGACGGAAGAAGTTTCTAACAACAAGTGTTTCCTTGTGCTACGCGTGATAAGATTCATTAACTCGGTTGCTGCAAATATTTGGTAAATATTGTTTAGTTAGTTTGCTCACTCAAGTTATGAAATGCAAAAAGCAGTGAGGAACTCGACAACGTGAACCAGTTAAAAGTAGTCAAAGTTCAGTCAAAACTTAGCCGGTTTAAATTTTTTAGTAAGTAGTTGTATTGTAGCAAGAGTACAAACATTGCGGGCATCCATCTAATAAATAGTTTGGATTTGGGTGAACACGAGTACATCGACGAAAATGTAGTTTTTTAATAAGCACAGTGACAAAGTGGTTTTTTGAACCGAAAAAAATGGTAGCAGCCAAAATCCCATTTTGAGAACAAGTTTCGTTGGGGAGTAAACTTTCTTATCGTCATCTTATTTCATCCTTTTGTCGTTTATTTATTTGTTTGTTGCCGTTTTGTGAGGCACCCATCCAAGAAAAATGATAACAATGATTGATGCATGGAATGGAAGCAAGTTTAACAAAGAGTGTTGTAGTTTGCAGTTTGCAGCAATGACGCTAAGCCAAGTACATTTGTTGGTTGCGTATTCTTTTTGAAATCGTTGTTTGCTAGTTTTCAGTACAATGCACAAACGTTGTCATTACTTTTCCTAGCTGATTCTTTGTCATTGGCTTTAAAAGTGTCTCTGGATTTTAGTTTTAATTTTTAATTTTTAATGTTAATTGAATATTTAGTGATTTGTAGGACACTGGCTAGCATTAGAAACGATAATAGTTGTTTGTGTGGATTATTGTTTAGGTAGTTAGTTAGTAATCACAATTATTATTATCTATTTTAATTTGCAGTTTTCCTCGACTATTGTAATCAATATAGTAATTCTTTTTTTCTTGCAGGCATCCACGCATTCACAAAATTGGATTAACTTTGACCAATCAGCGTACATTTGTTTGTGATAATATTCCAGAGTGAGTTGGCTTTAAAAGGAGTGTGAGAGAAGCAAGGCGCAAATCAGTGACATTTGTTTGTGTGGTTAATGAAGATAAAAACGTTCTTCTGAAAGCAAATCAGTGACTCGTGAGAACTCATTGACTATCTTTGTATTCAAAGTCGTACAACAAATAATCAAGACCGCTTTGATGACTGATCATTGAGTCAACAGTGCGAATCAAAAACGATTGAAGAAAGTTATTAATTGAATCCTAAAAACGGAACAAAAGGAAGTGAACAATACTAAGACAAAACATCATTTAGGAAGGAACATTGATTGAATTTGATTCCCAAGTGAAAAACTGCAGCGTTCGACTGAACACATTTTTGTATTGGGGTAAACTCTCATCAATCATCATGGTGTATACGAAAATACGCCAACGAGTGTAACATTTTTATTAGTATTTAAAGTGTTGGTGTAACTAACTGTAATCGTGAGAAATTTAACTTCGTCGTTTTGAAATGGAGAAGATGATGATTTCGGCATTAATCGGATTCATACTATCAGGTAAGCTTACCAAATTTTATCGAATTCAATTGGCTTGAATTGCGAATGCTGATGCTTGCCCATAATTTTTGCAATTGCTTCTAAAAGTAAATTATTTCAGTTGATGGGGTCATTATAACTGAGCTATTTCATTGTTTTAAATTGTTATATGCCATCCGACGCTGTAATATAAAATGCGCAGTGGAATTTTTATGGTTCATAACACTGTTGTGGCATTCCTTATTGTGTCAACACCAAAAATTTAGGACATACTTGTGTCCAGCCATAACGCACCAGGAGTTGAATCATATGAGGCTCTGAGGGACTTTTGTATGTCATAGAATGTTTAAAACAATAGGTTTTCCCATATGCATTTTGTTTCGTTGGTCGACATTTTATCCCATAAGGTAGGTACGTTGGTTGGAATAGGACGTTCTGTCCTATCTAAAAGACATGGCATAAAGAATGCGTCCCTCTCCAGTCACCGTACTCAAGTGCTGCTTATCTTATATGTGATGTGAACTTAACATGAGCATGAATTTATGACATGGAGGTAATAGTATGGGCTTTTACATAGGGCACATATTTCCTATAATATTATTTGAAGGTATAAAAGATTGAAAAGATGATAGGATGGGAGCCAAAGGATATAGTTTGTAAGGACACATAAGTTTACTTTTACTAGCTACTAGTGCTCGTTGTCGCCAAGTTTTGAAAATGTCTCCGTCCTTACTTACTAACTAGCTATTGGTAAACAAAGTTAGAGACGGACAGAATTGAAGAGGATTTTTTTCATGTCACCTGGCGTGCGTCAGGTAAAATGAATTTGTATTTAGACCGACTGTTTTAGAAATACTAGGAAAGGATTCTTTTCCCGTAACAATGATGAGGTTGTAGTAGTAGGTAGTTAGTTAAAGTTGTAGACTGAATGAAGTTGGTCATAGTTTATAGATATGATGACTGACCATATAAAGTTAGAAAGCATCGTTAATATTATTATTGTGAGTTAGTTGCTTACTTACTGTATTCTCTTCCCACATATGCATGCATGCACCATGCCAATTATAGCATTCCATTGTGAGCATAATGGGACAGGTGAATGATTTGTTCGGGCTCCGTAATATGAATACAAGGGAAAAAGAAAACAACATGTTATCAAGTAGTTCACTTCGTGCCGTATATTTTGTATAGCTGAATTCCAAAATAATATTAGTGTGCAACTATAAATCCATATTTTAGGTAGGAATAGGAAATTTACGAGATAAAAATAACTTTCACGTACAGGGTATAGTAGGAGTGTTGGTCGTGTCGCCAACTCAATAGAATTCCCTAAAGGTAAATAGTTTAGGTTCAATTTATGGAGTGTAAAGGTAGGGAAATTGTTAGTTTCCATTGTTGTATGATAAACCTTATTTCAATACTCTCTTTTACCTGCGCGTGAGGATATGTCCCCAAAAATTGGGCGACCTGTGTTAAGCATGAGGATTTTGGAGCTTGTTGTAAGCGACAAATATGTATGTCGGCCACTTCAGCAATTGACAATTGAGCTCCCACTTTTCCAGCTTGACACGTATGGTATTGGTATTCTTTTATAGTGGGATTTTATGACTACATCTCCGTATGAATTGAACTCTCTAAAAGTTTTCAAGTGGGAGACTCACCTTTATTATTATTATAGGTAGAACGGCTCCTCTGTAGTTAACGTACTAAATACTCTTTTCATTATCTAGGCTGCCGAGGCTGCATCTATATAGTAATAAATAAATTTGAGACCCCAAGTCTTTTATGTTGTCGTTGTGCAGTATAAATTTTGAAATGGTAAATGATATGAAGAAGATGCTTCTAAAATAATCTTTTGGAGCATTTAGTGCTGCTAATGTTATCTTGCTTTTTGATAGATAGCTAGTATAATGCAGCGAATTGTTTACTTCCTACTTCGATTTGTACATTTTGAACTGAATGAAATGACGACTGACCATGCTGACTCGTTTTGATTATATGGTGTGAACAAACCAAGCTAATATTTCTATCATTCATTCATGCGAGTATTTTATTCAAGTAATAACTTACTCACGAGGCGAAAGGTGAAAGTTTTTTTTACAAACATTATTATGACATGACGAATGCATTTATATTGAACAGAATCGCATAATGTGTTGTTTGTGTCGATTCCAAGGATCTCTATCATCATTAGCAAGTATGTTTGTACGATGGCATGATATAGTGCAATAAAATTACGGAAGAATAATACAACTTGCTTTTTACGCTTACTTAAATTGCTGCATATGTTGACAACAAGAATTTGTACTGCACATTAGAAAATATTCACTAATTCATAGGTGATTGAATAGAAAAAATTCCTACTCACGATTTTTCTTTTGTTTATCACCTCAATTGGTGTCATACGGGTGAATTTAGATTCTATGTATTTGGTATGCATTTTGTGTATTAGTATGTGTGAGGTCATTCATATTGTATTTTTTTACTACAACTTTCAATTAAAGTAGGGAGTGAGTGATTTTATTTTTTGATTGCGGAAGTAGAAAAATTTCCTGCAATTTACCATTCTCGGTTACAAAACTTAAGAAAAGAAGCCGTAAATTAACTAGAGCCGGACAAAAGGAACTCTCTCAGTAGTTTGCAAAGGACAGTGATGGGGTGTGTGAATAAGAATTGCATTCATTACTTACTCCACGTACAAAAAGAGCTCTTGAAAAAAAGGGAAAAAAAGAATTATTGTTGTGAACCGGAAAAAAATGATGGATAATAGACAACAAAAGAAAATCAGTCCGTCTTCCCATTGTTCCGTGTAAACTTGCTTCCACTATTATTATTATTAGAGTGCATGAGTAAGTTTTGGTGCATGTCGTGCTTAAGTGTCGTTTGTTTGACTGCCAGTTTTCTCCTTTTCCTTCCGTCATATGTTTGTGACTTTTGCATTTTCCAGTATGTTTGCCATGATATTTTGATGATAGTATTATAGTTTTGCAATTCCCCTTTGTACGGTACTTGTCTTTCTTGTGTAGTGCGTCCATTACTATAACTACATAGGAGCGTACTAGGGTGCGTTTTCTCCCATATGCACTGAATTATTGTCTGTTAACGGATGTTTCCTTTTATTATTATCATTATTTGTGTCCGTATGTAATGGTTGTGTGTGTATACCCTTTTCTCGGCTGCAGTTCATCGAGCTTGGAAGCTTTCTCTAGGTTTTTGGCTTGACAGGCATAATAAATTTAAATGACATTGAATCAGGGCATGATGAGAATAGCAGTGAACTTGGTGTTTTGAAGTTGAATTTTCTGTATCTGACTAATATGGGGAACATGAATGTGTCTATGGAATCCCAAGTGGATTTCCATTGGAGGGGAGAGTAAATAGGAGAGTTTAAAAAGGAGAAGTTATTTGAACCAAACAACAAGTAAATAAATTGAGGCAGAAAAGTTCTGGGACTGACAAATGAGTACACAAGGAAATGGCAAACAGTGATGGCAATCAAAAATTAATCCATTACATATCTATTTGGGATTTGGGAGTGTAGAAGACGCATAGGAGGTTTGAAATTTTTTTATCCTCAAATTCAATGCATTTTATAGTGAGTGGCAGTTTGTTCTGTGTTGTAAGTTGTGTGCGTAAGTTGTTATGCATTCTATAGAATTTTTCAATCCAAATCAATCCATAGTGTGTGGAGCAACAAGGATTTGTCTGTATTAAAGTAATTCACCAGGGTGTTCCATGTTTGTTCCGGTGTGCTTTAGTTCCGTTTCCGAACCGATGCTATTGATATCATCAGGGTTAGTTTGAAATGAAATATATTATTATCACGGTCATTCGATACTCTTGTTGTTACATAAAGGATTTTCCTATCCCCAGTGGTGGTATATTACCTAACTAACTAACCAACGGGATTTACTATGAAACCATAATCGGACAGTCTGTGGGCGACAGAATAAATCTTTCAGTGCTTAGCGGGTGATTATAATATCCCGCTTGTTTGATCATTTCATTTCCTCTATGTGTACACGGACAAGAGGAAAATATTTACTCTCTCAAGTATCCATTTGGCGTTGTAATGTGGACTTTTTGGAATATAATGTCACCAATTAAGGACATAATTTAGCTGGGACCATAGGTTTATCTAAATGTCTCTGCTGAATCGATTTTCTTGCTCATAGATAGAAAACGTGTTTAGTTAGTAAATGACATGGGGAGTGCGCTATATGCGGGGAAGCTTTGGTTGGCATTTTACACGCAGTTATTATTATCATCATCACCACAGCAAGTCTTTTTTAGTCCCATTAAGTATTAACATTATGGTTGTGGTGACTGACTATGTTTGGTATTGCACAGCGGTGCCCACAGGCCTTTGGATTGTCATATGTGTGCGTTTTGTTAGGTGTTTATAAACAAACATTTGATTGCCATAGTGGATGGGTGAAAAAGTCTCTTTACGACGAGCAATGAGTATAGGGGTGAGTTCCTTATTTTTTATGGATGGCCTCTTTTTAATCAATAGCGTCTAAATGCCGACTAAAACTACGGCACACCACACAATACAGTTGCAGCGCTGTTATTTGTGTCCAGCGTACATTTCCTTGAACTGCTATTTTTAGGAATCCTGTAATAGACTACACAATTAGACTAATGTGTTTTGCTGTCCGACACTACGATTATTTAATATCCTTGTGAACCTAGAGTATACATAGGTACCTGGAGTTTTATAGCTATATTCTTTTAGACTTGCCTTGTGTCCATCGTAAAAAATGCTGTACCGTTCTCACACACAAGTGGTGTACAACATCGGCACTAGTCACTCAGTTCATCCACTTTATTAGAGTTTGTGACAGGTGTTTTATTTCATTTCATTTGAGCTCATTTCCTTACCTGTACGTAACGTACGAGGACTATGTTGCGCTGAGAAGCACATAAAAAACGATGGTGCATGTTTAGTTCTCATTGTGAATGTGGTAGCCGCTGTCAGAATTCAGAGCAGAATGTAGCTCTGGTATAATTTTTTTTCGAGCAGCAGTAGTAATATCCTTCTTAATAAATTATCTTGAGGCTGGACTTGTAATGAGTGTTATGAGCATCATGGACATGTTCATAATTAAAGGAGAGCCGTTATAGCTCAAGTTATGGGTTGAATTTTTTTGCATATCCTTTGTCTATTGTTGGTGTTTTGAAAGAGAATTCTTGTATGCTTCATATGCTATTGTATATGATTTTTTTTTGCATTTTGTTGTGAATTTTAAGACTCCCTTCTTTTATACATGACTTTTCTTTCCGTCGTGCAAAGGATTAATGCTCAACTTGACCTGATTCACCTCAAAAAAGTGAACAAAGAAGGCTGCTAAGTAGTTAGTGTAGTAAGAAACTATAGAAAGACTAAGCTGCTGTTGTTGTCTTAAAAAGTGGTGAAGTTTTTTTCGGTTGTGTTATGGCCTCCTACTTGGAAGTATATAATACGATTTGTCTGACAGACAAAAAATTAGGTACACTCGTTGTTGAAGGTCTATTATTGGAGCTTGTGCTGACTACAAGGAAACTCAGGTGTGCAAAAACACAACAAAAATTTATAATTAGCTAGGAAAGAACAATGACATAATTTGTACCGCTGCTAGTATCTAGTTAGTTCGTACAGCTGCTGTCTCATAATAATTATTTTCAGAGCACAGTGTAGTAGTACTTGACTTGAGAATCGGAGTAGTATAAGACGTTGAATCCAATTAGCGCAAGGATAGGAAGACCGGTTGAACTTAAGCTTCAATGTCCACAAAAAGCAGTGATATTATATACTATTACTTTTCTTTTATGTTTCTTCCGAGACTGACTAAAAAACGTATGGATGTTCCCTGGTTAGTTAGTGTTAACTTAGATTCAGCCCAGAATATGTGAAAATGTAAAAAAAAGTTTTTTGGGCTCCTAGTAAAATTGGATTAATAAGAATATGGAAGAGAAGGAGCTTTAAGCTATGCTACATATTTTTTTCTGTAGTGGTTTTGCCGAAAATATTCATAGCAATAAAATTTTCTGTCTTGTCTTGATGGACAACAGCAACGAAGGCCTATTATAGTCCTTTTGAGAATTCATGTCGTGTATATGGCTTAAGTTTGGTGGGCTTTTAGAGAAGTGACTGAGAGTGAGTACTGACTGACTGACTGGATTGCGGGAAGGAAATAGCAAAACTACTTTTTTTTCGAGTGAGTCGGAAATGGAAAGTAGAACTTTAAGTACAAGTTAAGATCTTCTTGAGGAATGTAAGGCGGACAATAGATTTTGCACAGACCAAAGAGAGAGAAAAAAAAGGGTAGACAAGGATTAAAGTTATAGTCAGTGGTTGGTTTTAAAACGACTCAAATAGTTGGTCATGGTGAGAAGAAGTAAATGGGATTTCATAATGTTTGGTTATGAATATGAGCTCATCTTGAAAGTAGTGGGCTCAACTGAAGATGATGCCTAAATTTTTGTCTGGATGACACATGATGGGTTGCATTGTTAAAGGGGCAATTATTTGTAGGATGAGTGACTCCCTTGTCTCACTTGATCTTGAAATATTGAGCAGATTAGCTGTATAAGGATAGCAGAGTGGAATTGATTTTATGGTTTGTCGCATTCATAAATCAAAACAGAGTGGACTCTAAATGGGGAATTCATTTAAATGGTATGGGTACTTCTGGAATCTAAAAGTTTTTGCGTTTAGACCAATGGGTGTGATAAAGGGTTGAAAAAGTCATTTGATTGTTTGTATAACTAACTTGACGTCTAATTTTGAGAAATGGCTACAGTTCAAAAGGTGGAGAGTTTTTTCCTCGTCAGAAATAACCGTTAAAAAAGTTTATTCCATTGTTCTTTCTTTTTGGGATTACGTCACAAGGGATTTTATAATCTACTCCTTTTATTTACTTGTACTTTTAAAGCCACGTAAATATTTTCCAATGCATTGCTTAATACTTAATGGCAATGAGTTAGCATGGTTGGAAGTTAGTTAGAATTGATTTGAATGAGGCAGGCATTGAACAATCTTGAAGTGATATAATGGATGTTGTAATATGTCTGTCCAAAGCATAATGTGAGGCTGCCATAAAACATCAAGAGTACATTTTTTGCACACACTTGAATCCATTTTAATAGATGTTGGCTGCATTTTGTGGTTTATATTTAATGCCCCTATTGTGTTGAAGGTTTTCTATGTGTCATAACAAATTTGGTAGTTTTCATTTTCTTTAGGATTTATCTCATCTTGAACCTTCAGTAGAAATGAAAGGTCAAATCTTTGTGCTCTACTAGGAGCCAGCAGTTAAATTTGATGGACATATTATTATTACTATTATGATTTGAAAGTTCACGTATAGTTTTTCTGGGCTTACACATAACTGCTCCAGTTTATGACAAGGGATTATTTTTCGCATTTTGGTCTGAACACGCGTTCCGGAAAGTAAAAATAATTGACAATCATTGTAACGAGCTTCGTTTCCATATTTCATTTCCACAGTCATTTACATTCGCATTGAAAATTATGAACTGGGCTAGGTGAGATAAAATACGATCTATTGTTATCTCACAGTGCATGCTTAAGTCCGTAAAACTGGTGGAACACTATGATTATTTGCGGTTGTATCATCTTCTCGCCATTGTTTGCACCTTTTTTTACGGGCGCAAAGTTTTGTAGCATTTTCTGTGAAATCCTCTGTATGACCAGCAAAGAAAAGCTCATAAACGGTCGTTTTGAGTTAGCATGAAAATGCACTTAAAGTGGTGGGCGAATTGTTCCTACAATGGGGAGTTTGTCCCACTTGATTAGAACTATAGAATTTAAATTTTCTTATGCTCGTTCCACGTTATGAGGGCATAATGCATTTTATTATCTTTCTACGTAAAGTTCATAATAGCGTACTTGTATATGGAGACAATAATTTAACCATTTCAGTAAATGGAACAAAAGAGGAGTAAAAGTCATTCACTCCTTTTGAAGTTCAAAAATGGACAAAAGTGTGAACCAAGGAGAGCAATAAAGATATTAACTATTATTCACAATCTTATTATTATACCCAAAAAGTAGACGCGAGGGAGTATTAGAAAAGCTAGTGAACACTACTAAAAAGACTTTGATGTCATACAAAATGCATCCCGAAGTTTTCCAAAGTGAGACACTCAAAGAAACCATGTTTAAAGGCTTCATCTTCACACTGTAGTCTAATAGAGTGATGCTACAGCTAAAATTACGTTCTACAACTAACTAACAATGCGCCTCACTCATTGACTGATGTAAAAGTTTGTGAGAATTGTTTTCCCCCCTTTTGCACTTTGATGATGATGATCTGGACCCGTCATCTTTTCCTTTTGATCCTAACTGTACGATAGACTTATGAAATTGACTGACTGAGGTCAAAGGATTGTACACCGTTGGTGTCATTCAAAATCCCGATGGCATGTTGTTAGCAAAGAACTCAAAGTCAAAGTCGTAGTTCTCTATTTATCATCAGTTCCGTTTGCTGTACAGTACATTGAATTTCTCTCCCCCTTTGGCTGGAACAAGCGTTCTACCCGTTCTACACATAATTCATTTCCCTTTCATAAGAGAAGATTGGTTCAAGGTGGAAGGAAAAAATACATAAGTAGTAAGTGTTAGCAGTGACTGATAAAAGATGTTATACAGAGCAAGAGAATGAATAGATTCAGTCTGTCAGACTCTGTTGTAACTTAAGTAATGCATTTTGGTAATCATAATGGAAAAGATGGGGATTTGATTGAATGCTAGCAGCTGACTTATTACTATACTCTTGAATTTTTATTCAAATTAGATCAAAGACGATCATAGTACGTTAGGTAGGGTTCGAAAATCGACAGGTGATGCCCCTACCATGAGAATTTATCTATTCACAAGTGTGTATGTCTACGGGAAACTACTCTTGTAGAAGGGGTGAGAAAAGTCTTTTAGTGAAATGAGATTATTTTTTCTTTGTGAAAATCTTGGTGGATCATCTACATTGCTTTTTCTTACCTTATGGGTGGATAGCTTTGCTCGTCACAGTAGCAATTTTCACCATATTTATAACCAGGTTTGAAAGGTTATGGAGCCCGTGGCTTTCAAACTTATCTCATATTGGAAATATCTCGTAGACACTTTAAGGAATGGAATTCATGAACGTGCTCGAGAAGTTTATCTCTGTGTCGTCGAATTTTGTAGACTACCTACTTCACTTTACATGGTCAAGGACGACAGTATTTGTTGACTTTTATCGGTGGCTTTGGCCCGTTGCTTTTTATTCTTGGGTTTATCTTCATCATTGGCCTTTGTGTGGAGTAAATGAGCTTTTCCTTTTGTCCAAGATTGAAACACTTTGGTAGTAGCTAGTTAGTTAGTAGATATGGGCAGCAAACATAATGTAGAAGTTAAGTGACTCAACTGGTAGACAGTTTATTAGTCCCTTTTCTTGGTTCTTAGCCATGAGAGAGTGTTTACATTTTTTTGCACTCTGCTCGTGAAATATTGTCCTATGCTCACTTAAATGGCTGTTGGCTATAATATGAATGTAGAACGTGACCATCTATTATTTTATAGGTCTTCCTGTACCATACTCACTACTAGCTATAATTTAGTGTAATCGGAGCTATTATCTATCTTGTTTCGTACATTATTATATGACTGTAAGAGCTATAACTTGTTGCTCTCTACAAACTCTTAATGGTATTTTATTAAGGAGTCTGAGTGAGGGTAAAAAAGTTAAGTACAGCTTTTCGGGGAAGTTCGAAGTTTGTCAGATATTACAGTTAAGAGTACACAGTAAAGTTGAGTGAACGTACTTTTAGCTAGGATTTGGATTGGTCTTCTTTTTACCTACCACAATGGAAAGGTATAGCAGGAGATGTACTGATGTTGTTTTGATAAGGGAGTTTAAGCCCGAGTCAATTGCGTAGTTTCAAGTGTTTATGTCCGCGATTATTGTTTTCAGCTCGAGTAAATATCCTTGTTTAGTGACTAAGGTTTATAAGGAGAATTGATCTGAGATCTAGAATCCATGACCTTTAATAATGCATGCATGTGTTCCATTGAAGATGAGTCAGGGTGATAATAGTAATAGGATGAGAAAATAGGTGGTTTTCACTGCCAAGGTATATAGTGGACACGATTGTGTTGGTTAGTAGTTAGTTACCAGATTGAAGTTCATTGGTAAATAGTTGTTTTGAATTGGGGCTTCATATTTTGGGGATAATAGTGATGGATAAAAATCCAAAAAGGACATGTTATGATTTATTTTTGTTGTAGGTTATTATTATGAGGGTGATTTTTTTCAAAGTTTTGCAAAAAGTCATCATTCATTTTGTTGTTATTGGGTGGTGCACAAAGGATTTTGAACCCTAAACTCCAAGGTTATTATTATGGTATGTGCGCATTGGTGTTGGGTAGATCTATGTTTTTGACAGGGCATTTAGTTGATAGGGTCGACGAAATGAATGATATGTCACCAAGCATAAAACTAGATTTCTGTTTGAATAGTTAAGTTGAGCCTTGAGGGAAATATAGTCGCCTCTTTGAAAAGATAATGTACAATACAGTCGAGCGGACATGAGTTCAATTTCACTCTTTTTTCATCGTCAAATGGAATCTCTATTTTTCATGAGTACACAAATGCCTTGAGAGCTTAACTTTTCAAAGGCTCATTTCCTGCCGTTCAAATTTTAATATCCGAAGTTGAAAGCCATTAAATTAGTGACAGTTTTGTGTTGATATTGTTTCCATCCTGATGTGGTGTTTGAAAGGATTTTGGCAAAATGTTTTACCTCATATGAAGCACTGCAAAATAAAAAGTTGAACATGTTGGATCTCAGTACAGTATGCACGAATTTCTGGTGTTTCTTACGTTTTATCGTTGCGCTCAACAAGGTCAAAAATCTGAGTCACGAAAATATGGTTTGCCAGAAATAAAAGGAAATTCTCTAAGGATTATGTGGCAAATATGAAAGAAAATGTAGCCAAAAAAGTTGCAGGAAATTCATTCTTGTGTGGGATTTTATCATTTTAAGCCCTTTGTATCAGGGCGCAAGTTTAGTCACATAATCTTGTTTTTACCATCCCTTCCTATTCCGTGCAATCGTTAATCAGGATTAACGCATACTTTTGAATT
>Ga0210040_10007484_pt1 | contig 13195 bp, 13 predicted proteins | sample CryGeyCG12114_NA_FD_185462 | JGI IMG/M metagenome (GOLD analysis project Ga0210040, IMG submission 185462) | Groundwater microbial communities from aquifer - Crystal Geyser CG19_WC_8/21/14_NA (SPAdes) (version 2) | ecosystem: Environmental > Aquatic > Deep subsurface > Groundwater | place: USA... | reverse complement strand
CCGGGTCGGCCTCGGAGGCTGGACCGTCTTGGCATACGCCATCAGATCGGAGACCACATGCGGCACTGCTCGTCATCAATTGGTGCTTCGCTGTGCTTCCACACCAGTGACACCACCGGGACCGCCTAAGGCTCAACCATTTTCCTCGCTCTGGGCCATACCTACCGATGACCTACCGAAGGTACCGAGATAGGTAGGTAGCATCTGAGAACGCACATGGCGGAGAGGTAGCATGTGATAGGTCTGCTTCATTCACAATCGCACCTGAGCACGTACTTGTAGTGTGGACACTGCTATGCTGTTGGCGAGTGAAAAGAAGGGTGCATGGTCGATATCCCGGAGGCTAGCAAGGGAATTGAAACCTTGAATTCCTGACCAGATACAGTGAAAGTCGACGCTGCATATCGACTGAAGTTGAAAAGGACAACCTGAGCAGTACTCCTCCCTGGGATCTTCCCGTGGACAAGTACGATAAGTGTTAGTCCTCGATTTTCCAAGAGAACAGCAAAACTCAGCCAGTATTGCATTTCCGAAAACGGCCTTGAATCCAGCATCTGTACATCTTGACTCGCTTCTGCCGATTGACAATCAGTCTCCTATCCACATCAAGGTTGACCGTCTCGAACAGAGGCCGGGTTTTCTCGGTTCCGCCGTGCTTCAGGTGTTCAGAGCTTGTCCCATCAGCATGTTGACCCGACCAGATATACTCCAGCTGCTCTTTTTCGAAAAAGTACACCCTGGTCCCATCACCTCGGACATAAAAGTTCTCTTCCATCCACCTTCCAGCTTTGAACCTGACTTGGGCTAAGTCGCCCCGCCCATAATCTCTGAATAGCACTTCTCCTCCAGGCTTGAGGACACGATGGATATTCCGTACAGCCTGCGCCCACTGGCGTGGGTTCAGTGCAGAGAAAATGAATATCATTATGACAACATCCACAGTACCTTCTCCGAGCCCTTCTGGTAGAGCTTCTCCAGCTGCATCCCACACTTCAGCTCTCATGATACCCTCCCCATCGTGGTAGTCTTCCACACTCCGCATCGTCTCCACTGCTTTCTTGCTGAAATCCACGGCGATGACGCTGAGCTCCTCATTCTCGTTCATTCTGACAATGGGAAAGGCAGTGTTTCCAGCACCAGCTCCTACCTCAAGCACCACCTTCTTACCTGCGTCCTTGCTTGTCACGTCTTTCAGTATGGGGAATTCTTGTACAAGCCACTTTCTGTCCTTGAAAAACGTGCTTGTTTTCTGCTTGTAGAACAGGTCCCACCATTTCTCAGGTTTGTCATTGAAGCGTGACTTGTCAAAATCCGTGACTGGCGCAGCTCGCTGCCTTGCATACTGCGACTCGCAGAATGCCTCATGGTCTGAGTCTGGCTCAACGTGATCCCAAGCATTGTACTCAAATACGTCGTCCTTCTCGGTCAAGAAGCGTTGTCCGAATTGGAAAGGATCTGTGCGCTTCGCATTTGTAGCAGGATCATGAGACAGATGAGGAGGTACCGGGGTAGCCTCGACTGCGGTGTCTGTGGCGTCTAGAGCCGAGGCCGGCACGTTGCCTGAATCCTTGGATTGAAGTTGTAGCGCATGTATGTCTGGCATTGGAGGGCCTTCCTCCTCAACGCCTCCGTCAGGTGCCATGGCTACACATTGCAAGCTCGCCATGGTCGGCACTGAGACGGAGTTGATATTATGAAAATCGTGGAAGGTGCGGAGAATCTCGTACTCCGATAGGCTGGCCGCTTTTCAGCCTTACCAAATCACCGTTGTATCACACCTTCTACTCACTGAATAATACCATTGCCAGCATTCTATTTTACATAACAAAAGTGGGATCCCAGAATGGCCGTCGAAGATCTAATAACCGATCCTACCTTGCGACCCTTGTTACAAACCTCGCAAGCTACCCTTGCGCAAACGTCAGCTGTCCTATCATGGCTTCATGAAAACCAGGACAGTGCAAAGTCGCCCTCCCTGCAAGCACAGCTCGACCTAGCGCAACAACACAAAATTCTACATGCGTATCTAGCGAAGTTGCGGGGGCAAAGTCGTCGCGCAGCTTTCGGCGCACGAGCTACGAAGCAGGAGACAGCTGAAGCACGACAAGAAGTTGACAGGCTGTTGTTGCAACTGCAGAACCTGTACTATGAGCAGAGACATTTGTTGGGCGAGATCGGAGCTTGCGAAGACTATGAGTGGGTCACTTCGAACTTTGAAGCGAAGAGAGCGCTGACGAGTATAGCCATGCGTACACGCACCTTCCACTTTTACCACTTGACGAGTACCAAGCACTGTTTCCTGAGCAATCGGAACTGTCTGAGGAGGAAGTGATGCCCAAGAGAATAGAGCATGAGAAGCAGGAAAGAGAGAAGATGGAGCAGCAGAGATTGGAGCTTGTCAAGGTCAAGGAGGCCCTGGTGAAAGAGAACACGCGGAAAAAGGAAGAGCTCAGAAAGATGGACGAGAAGCTAGAAGCTATGATTGAAGGGTTGAAGCCCATCGAGGAAGCATTGGCGAAAGATCTATGAAGGCTCGCTGCAAGAAACCATGGAAATGAAACATGACAGGAAAACAGCTTTCGACACGTGGGTCAGCTGAAGCCACCCTCGCAAAGACCCAACCAGAGGTTGTTCCCTCGGATTTCTGACTCAAATTCTGGTGGATTCCTGTGTGTATCGATGCAGAGTCTGAGATGTTGAAGCGAAGGGATGAAAATTGCTCGCAAATTTGTGCTCGTCGACTGAGTTGAGTATCCCAGAGCCACGGCGCACTGTGGTAGCCAATGCAATTTTCCGACAGTCATCATACCTGCTGGTATGGGTAACCATGGCTCGGCTGTCATGCGCCTTTCTCTCCGAAGTACTTATTCTAACGCCTTCGCAACCATTGACTCACCACTGTCAAGATACACCTCACCACTGTCAAGATGCACCTCACCACTGTCAAGATACACCTCACCACTGTCAAGATACACTCAACATCAATACTCGCTCACCTAACTCACAATTCTGAGTCAGCTGGCGCTCTCTTTCGTCAATCCGATTTCTGATCACAGAAACTCCAAAGCCTTCTGCTCCCAAACATCTTCGACAAAGCGTACCACACGAACGCAGACATCCTAGCTTCAATGGCACAACGTTCTCTACCGACAGGGACGCTCGAGATGCAACTCCAATCAAATTTACTTCGACTGCCGGCAGAGATTAGGGAGAATATTTGGAAGCTGTCTTTGAGCGACGTCAGGGATCGAAGAAATCTTGTCGTATGCAGGCACTTGTATGAACATCAACCGCCATGCAGACAGAGTCACAAGGCGACCAGAGGCGGACCATTACAACTGCGCAAATGTCCCAGTATCCTTTTGGCAAACAAACAATGCTACAATGAAGCAGCATCATTGCTTTATGAGCGCCAAACGCTCAGGTTCTGCAATCTCGATTGCTACTGGGCAAAAACCACGAAGGGAGCCCCTTGGAAGAAAGTGAAAATTCAGATGCTCGCCAGACGAGTGCAAGTCCACGTGAAGAACCGGAAACAGCCCCTCACTCAAGATGCTGTTCTTCTTGACCACGTGCAACCTGTTGCGACCTTTCCTATCACCACGTCGATCTCCGAAGCCACAGAACTTGATAAATTCTGCTTCCAGCAAACTGCAGAGAACGGCACAACTCCGAAATGCTCTGTGCAGGAATGAGAACAATACGACAACGCCGCATCTTCTGCAAAGTCAATTTCTCCGAAGTCTTAGGCGACAACCAGGAATAGTTTATAGCAAGCAATTGGATGTTATTACACATGAAGCAATGCACCACAATTTGTACCTACGACGGTCATACTATCAACAAGGATCACGGCTATACCGAACAGGCTATTCTTGCTTCACGGCGGATTCAGTTGGAAACTTGCAGCCACCGAAATCGTGCTACGTGCATATATGGCTCTAGTTGTCGCGAGAGGTTCTTTGATCCAATTGGTATTACTCGCTGTGCAGAATATATCATGTTAGCGAGACATCCATACCACGAATTGATGAGTTAAATAGTCTTCTTAGCAACTTGTGCATGGTGACGATGTCAGATCACTTAGCACCGTGGTCGCCACCTGTTTAGCTTCCGTCCAACATGTTTATGTGCATAACAACAGCTCGAATAGACCTGTAGGCGCAACTGGTGAGACCATACCCAGGTAGTAAAAACGGCCATTTTAGCCCCAACTTGGCGTCATCAGGCACCCTATATCAAGGCGACTACCAGCCATTGTGCACAGCCTCTCTCTTCCCATCCCTCCTTCGGTCTTGCCCTCTTCTACGTAGATGTGGTTCACAGAGTGCAGCCCGCCGACCGAGCTCCCAAAAGATGTCCTCAATCTTTCGTTCGCTCTTCGCGTGCTGTATGTCCTCTGCAACACCTCAAACCACCGATCCAGAGCGCCGCAATGTCCGACCTGTGAGCATAGCAAGACCCAGTAGAGCTGCGCCCTTATCCTGTGACCTACGACATTCCGACGTTATTACCGGCAACGGGTATTCCCCAGATGAAAAGCGCGAGCCCGTGACGTTCGTCGAGCCCCAAGTCCCTCCGCCGGCCTACAGCCCCGCATCTTCTCGTCCTTCCTCTGTCGTCTCTATCCCCTCGACACGCATGACCATGTCAGCGAGCATGCATACAGGCGGGACGATACGGGGAAGCTACGAGAGATCTGTCATGACAGACGTTACTGGGGAGTTTGAGAGCCCGCCGCCGAGCTACAGTGAACGAGGGGAGTATGGAAGAGCGGCATCCGGTCACGAGGGACGATTGGTTAGACGTGCTTGCGCAAGCTGCATTCAGGGATGTGGGAACTTCGCGAGGAAGGTATGAAACCCGACGAAGCTGAACATATCAAGAAGTTTGAAACGCAGGTAATGAGAGGTCTTGATTCGATTCTCATCACGCCATAATCTCAGAGCGTGTGCGGCCCGGCTATGGCTGCTGACATGCCAAATGGCATGGACGCCGACATCACTGAGACCCGGACGCAAGGTGGAACAATATAAATTCGCCGAAAGAACGCCACTGACTATCAGCCTCGTCTCAAAGATAGCTAGCTATATCCGTCTGTTCTCGCAGTGGGAAGACGTCTTTTCCAACGCGAGAGCATCCCGGGCAACAAGAGACATGCAGTAATTCGATGGTCAGAAAGATGCAAAAAGGCGCTATCAATGCCCCCGTCCGAGCACAACGATATTTTCCCCCTGCCGCTTGAGAGCAGCAGTACGCCTACGCCTTCTTCGCTAGCAAACACCGCCACGTCTCAGTGATATATTACTCCTCCCATGCTCTACAAGAACTCCGATCAGGCCGCTAATCTCAAACCTACGCGTCGCCCTAACTTTCCCATTCCGACATGCCCTTCCCAACGACTCGTACGATGGATCGAGCGACCGTGGACACTTCCTCATACTCGACACGCATATACTACGAGCTAGGCAAGCTTGACTAGCGGACCTGCACTACCCCAAACAGACACGCCGGCGATCATGGCGCCAGGAGCTGCTCTTGCTGCCCCCACAACATTGCGACCCTTTGTTTCCGCCGAAGCACTTACGAAGCATGAGAGGAGATATAAGGCGGTTCATTTTACCGAATAGGAACGCAGAAAGGGTTCTGGTTCTCTGGTTCGGTTAGATCGAAACCCCAGCAGGCCAGCATCGATCCCATGGTGAATGTACCGGTAGCCGTCGAAAGCAAGGTAGCAACGGTGTGGCCTTGCGCCGCGCCACAAGGGGTGACGATGATATCGTTCACCGCAGAGGGAGATCTGAACCAAGGAAGAAGACGAAGGAAGAACAAGAATAAGAACAAGGAACGTTGCAAACCTGATTGCAATCAAACACACTAACCACCAGCACAACTGGTGCTTGACTCTTGAGCAGATAAGTATGGATGGGTCAGTCCAATGGGACGTTTATAAGGCCGAAGGCCTAAAACACGTGGAGCGAGAGGTTTTATTGAGATGGCGCTTCCGTGTCTACGATACGCAGATAGCACATAGCCAAAAGAAATTGCAATAAAATACTGAACATGGCTTCGAGTGACTCGCTATCTCAACGCCGATGGCAGATGTGGGTATATTTTCTGAAAAGACAGGCTCTGTGCAAAGTTGACAATCCCAAAGACCAACGCTGCAATGACATCCCTCTCATATCGTCGTCGGTGATTATGTGTCCCAACAACCCTCCAAGGCCTGCCAGCAGGACAAGAGTCTGCAGGGAGGCTGATGAGGTTACTCCAAAGTCGAAAGCATCCACTATCCTTGTTGTCTGGCTCAACCAAAGAACTCTCCGGTGACCAAGCTCTCCCAACTCTCGCCCGTCCTCCACACTTCCTCCATAATCCTTCTGGCGCGACTGACTTGACACATGCCAAGTCCTTCCGCGCCGCGGATCCTCGACAGTACCACGGCTCTGTCCATGTGGTCCTCTGCTTCGACACCAGCTGTAAACATCGGAAATAGCAGACAAGCCTCGGCACTTCCTCCTTCGCGGATGGTCTGTAGAATCTCAACAATCTGGTGGACGGAATTCTGCACTTGCGCGTCCGACCGTGGGAGGTTGTGCACACGTCGAAGGAGATGCACGAGACCGGCCCAATGGAAAGCAGAGTTCGTTGCTAAAGATTCTTCGGCGTCTTTGTCGGATCTATCAGCGGAGCTGGTGCGACGTTCGATACATAGTTGTGCTTTTTTGAGTTCAGGACTATGATGTGTGCATTGCTTTTGTTCGTGATTCCTGGCGTGATCCAGGTCCTTCTGCAATCTGGACGCGCGGCTCAATATCTCAGAAGTTGGCCTCCAATCAGCATTGACTTGGCCGCTTTCTGGCTCGATGCGATATCGCTCACACTCTCGTGCGAGTAAGGCAACCTGCGCGAGGATAGAGACACAGCGTGTTGTAAAGCCGAGGAGACAATCTATAGTATAGTCGTCTTCGTCGTCTCCATCTTCATCCGTCAAAGATAGCTCTCGTGCGGAGGAACCAGCATCATGCGAGCTCGACCAGTAGTTGCCGCCAAAAAGAGGTTCCTCATTCCTCCGGCCAGAAAGTGATCCCAGAACGTCAAGGTATGCTAACCATCGTGTCAAGAAGTACATAACAGGATCTTTGCGAGAAATTGAATGGGGCCCAGCTCGAGATCGAATTATGCTGCGTGCTATGCTTAGATGGTTTTGCCATGGTATTGCAACACCAAAGCTCGAAGGGGAGATTATTTCTAAAGAGGCAAGCATGATCGCGGTCGCAAGATTAGCGTTCGATACTTCAGCATCAGAGACGTCTGCTAGCGTCTCACGTAAAGATGGGAAAACGTCACGCACCCATACCGCTATACGGTTGACAGGTTCTGGATGACTCAGCAGACGAGCTCTGTGACAAGCCGAATAAGCTAGCAGTAGGTTGAGCAGATTCGGGTTGTCGACAGCCACTTCAACATGTTAGCAAGAGAACATAACGTAATGCACGTTTACTGACTTTTGGGCAGGATCGTCTTGAACGGGTTCTCAGGACAGTCATGCGGTACCAGTATTCTAGCTGTATGGTTTAGGAAATGGTGAAAATACAGAAGATTCATAGGGTTTTCGGACAATGTTTGTGGCAATGGCTCAAGCTTCCGCGGTATCTTTATCGGCACAGGTGACGAATAATAACCTCCTTTGGCAAAGACGGTTTCGCGCTTATCCAGACGAAAGCCAAATTCTGGAACATATAGATCTGTGTTATTCAACCACGAATCAAACTCGCTGTGCTCAGATGGGGATGCTCCAGTAATGGCCATGGTGTCGTTATTGCGAGGCACATCAAGGTCAGGATTTCCTCGATCTTGGCCATATGTTTCTGTTTCGGAATAGGAGATCATCCTCTGATGAAGTGAGCCCCGCCTGGATACATAAGGCTCAGGCTCTGACGCCGTTGTTTCTGTTGGAGCGGTCTGCCTATAGTCGTCTAGCTCAGGGTCCTCGGACAGCAGAGAGCTGACAGATATGCGCCGATCTTCGGCGTCCTGTGAGAAGTGTGGCATTGACGAAGCACTGGGTGTCATAGGATTATTCATGTACGAAGGGAAAAATGTCGGCGTCAGTGGGCTGAACTGTACCCTAGAGGCGTCATCGATGTCAAGTGAGCCGTACGGCGACACTCGACCCACGAGGCTTGAATTCTTGCCGAAGGTCTCAGTCCTTGGCGACAGCCTCCTCCTCTTCGCACCGTTGTAGGGCGATTTCATGACATCTGATACAGACATTGGGTTTGAGGTCGCCATCGGTGGTGGCATCTGCGAGGAAAATCTACTTACGCTGTAGCCTCCATTGAAGCCGGGACTGCCAAAGTTTGAGTTGGCCGGAGAAGGATATGCAGGCATAGAAACTGTCTGCCGTAGTTGTGGCACATGCGGCATAGCCGTTTGTGTCGTTGAGGTTGTCCTTTCTGCCCATGTAGGATTCTTCAACAACGGGGGCGGGCCAGGAAATGCACCTGCATCAAACGCTGGTACAAGTGACGGCAGATTGTTTTTACAGTCGTTGATTGCAGGTAGGCTCGCTTGCTGGTCGTTACTAGGAGGGTACGAGGTCGCCTGACGCAATTCGGGAAGTCTAGAGGCACGGAGTGTGGTAGAGGGTATGGCTCTATCCATCGCCGGGCTGGGTTGTAGTTCTGCGATAGTGCTGCTTGCATCATAAAAGGATACTGTCTGTGATCCAGGTCTGATGTCTTCTTTCTTTTTGCTCCGACCATCCCAATTCAGGCGTATACTGTAGTCGCAGCTTTCGCCCTGGCGCTGACAATTGGTACATGCGGGCTTTTCTTCTCCGCTGGAGGGGCTCAGTCTTTATCGGATCAGAGGTTTGGTGTGCATACCATTTGACCTTGCGGGCTTTACATGGCCTGGCACCGTCAGCAGAGACTCCTTCTTTAGTACCATAGTATCTTCACCAGCAACCATTTCGCGAGCGAGTCTTGACTTCCTTTGCTTCGTCACCCAGTCTCTTGGGCCGTGGCATAGTGACTCGGAGGAGGTCAGTGGAGTGTCCGTGTTGTGGGTGTCGATAGCGACGGCATGGAGACTGCTGCAGCAGAGGTGTCACTCAGCTGGACAGGAGAAGAATGCAGCATGACGAGCGATAAGAAGGATATGGATGAATCGAGTGTGACGAGCTAGCAATGGCTAGCTAGTATGAGACTACGAAGGCTACGAATAGCTGCGGCTGAACCGCTCTTTACCTTTCCCACGCCCGCAGACATCTGCCGCATACCTTATAGTACTGCAGGTGTGTAGTGGTACTGACGCTCGGGCCACTTCAGCCTTGATAAGACCCAAGGTTCAGATGCGTGTCACGCGTGTATCAACCTACCGGTCGATACAGTACTCGTAGCACTTGAGTACCTAGGTACCTAGGTACAGTAATTACGAGTAAGTTGAACGCGGTTTGCGATTCGCTCGCGAGTCAATCACAGCCTTGGCACAGCTGCGCCAGACTCGGGCTCTGACTCGGAGACTGAAAGAATCTTGGACTCGGAGCTGAGGACGCAACTTGAACTTGAACCACTGCATCACATTGGCAGTCGGACAGCTTACACGTCGACGATCACATTCACATTCACATTCACCACAGAAATGGTCACCACAACCAGGCTGGGCCTGCGTCTGGCGCATAACAGCGCTAGTTTGGCTCCATTACCCTTGAAAAGAGCTACATCGACACCTTTATTCTGCACATCGTTACCCTCATCACCTACAGGTCGTCGAACCTTGTCGTCAAGAGCACTTGCGCAGCCGACGCTTCGACTGGTAGCGAGGACTCCTCCTTCAACGAACACACCTTCGTCCTTCTTCACTCCATCTCTCTGCCGTATCCGCAATGCCTCGACATCTACGACCTCATCCAACCCGACTCCGGCGACCGCAGCTGGTTCGTTGAACCCTCCACCCTCCTCCGTGGTCCTTGACTGGAATTCCTTCTTTCAACTCCGAACTTCGCGGCGACGGTACTCGCTTGTCTCATCTATCGTGACGGCATCCCTCACTACTGTGGGCGCTGTAAATGCCATCTCAGGCTATCCCGATGCAGCAGATCAGTTATCGAAGCTGATCCCGACAGATCCGTTCGTCAGCATGGGGATTGCAACATTTGGCGCCTTATTTGCAGGATGGCTACTAGGTCCGATCTTTGGCAACCAGGTTTGGAGATTGTTACATAGGAAACAGCTTCCGGAATTCACCATCAAGGAGAGAGCTTTTTTCGACAGAATCAAGAAGCACCGAGTCAACCCCAGCGGAGCCAGCACGAATAACCCTGTGCCTGATTTCTATGGCGAAAAGATAGGAAGTGTTGGTGGCTATAGAAGATGGCTGAAAGATCAGAGAGCATTCAACAGAAAGAGAGGTGGGAACTACCCAGCGACGGTGTAGGAGAGACCCATTCACAGGAAGAAGTGACCAAATGGTGACCAAATGCCCTAGACTGGCACGTTCTCCATGCAGGATGCAAAGCTCAGTCGTGCAGCCGACTCCGGTACGATTGCATACCCTGCACGAACAGCCCTTGGCATACCACATCAGCAGATCTTCGTTCCAAGCTGTGTATTCATTTTCGCGGCGTTCTGAGCGTTTCATATCCACGACGAGAGGAGCTGGGGAAGACGCCGATTTCTCGTCATGTTCCAATGACCACAATATCACCATTATGTAAAATAGGACTACAAGGCAGCAGCGACCACTGTACAAGATGAATATTATCTTCTCCAGGAACAATCTCTTCATCTACCTACCTAGGTAGGGAGGTATCATTGCAACTGTAGTTTAGAATTTCTACCGTGATGCCCTCCGGAAGTTTAGTTGCCAACCTTGGAACGTCTCCCACTGGCAGCTGTGCCGAGGTCGTAAGCTGTCCACCAATTTGAACTTGACCTAAATCATAATGACGTCGCCTCAAACACATATTGCTGTACCGTCGTGACTTCAACATCTTTTTCCATTATTTATTCCTGCTTTCCGCAAACAAGAGGTCTCTCTCGGGTGAGCTACTCGTCTTATTGTCCGTCGTTATTTGTATCCTCGCAATATATCCAGCACGATGGCACCTTCCCAAGCAGACCAGAACATGCACTCTCTTATCAAAAGACACCCACTTCAACGGCTTTCGTCCCCTTCCCGAGGTCTCTCGTCAACCCTTCACGTTCTCGGTCTCGCTTCATTCGCATATTCTTTCAATTATCTCACTGCCAATCCGAACCACATCAATAGTTCCTATGGCTGGCACTTCCAATATCTAACCATCATCGGCCTCTTCCTCGCAACCTTGACCTTCATTCTTGGTCTTCTTGCCGACATAACCCTGTCACCCAGTTTGTTCGCTGTCAAGAACGTTCTCTCCATGTGCTCCGCACCAATGGAAGTCCTCATTTCCACTCTTTACTGGGGCCTTCGCGCCATCGATCCTACGCTCGTGGTACCCGCTGAGCTGGAGCTTCCCTTGACATCTGACCTGGGATTCCATGCTGCGCCCAGTATTTTGTTGCTGATCGATCTACTCTTCCTCAGTCCTCCATGGACGATCTCGGTTGTTCCGGCCGTGGCCTTGAGTGGAGTCATCGCGTTCGCATACTGGTTCTGGATTGAAATGTGTTACCAGCACAATGGATTCTATCCTTATCCGCTGTTTGACCTCTTGGATACGTCACAGCGCATTGGCTTGTTCGCAGGAAGTGCGGTTGTCATGGCTGGAAGCACGGTAGTGCTAAAGTGGCTATACGGAAGAGTCAATGGATTAGGAATGAAGGCTGTGGATCAGCCGGGACGGATGAGAAAGGCTGCTTAATGCAATCTCGGCAAAAATCCGAATCGTGAAGAGCATTCTTGTAGTGCTCTTCGGCAAAAGGCTATCATGTCACAATTTCTTGCATTGCTAGGACTCAAATGGCCAGCTAGACACCTCAAGCATGCCACTTTGCGGCGCTGGAAATGACAACCAGTGCAGAGAGACTAGCGGCCCAGGTAGAGATTCTGAAGCTACATATCAAGAAGGATATCTGTGGACAGTCTACCAGTTGCGAAAATTGTTATATTGGGATCGCAATGCAGCATGATGGCATGGCCGTGGACAAAGTTTGTGACATGCATGGTGTGGGGGCCGTCGAAGCAATTCTACAGATTCGAAGGTCCATCACACCTACCATGGAACGAAGTCGTGTGCTGGCGCAATGTCGAGAGCCGCTTTGTCATGTCAAACGAAAAACACCGTCGACGTTGAGAAGAGTTTGTGTATCGACTTCCAATCACAGTCTGATCTACCCGACGAGGTCCATGACACGGCAAGACATGAAAGACAAGGACACCGTACGAGCGCGCTAACGCTTGAGCCCGTGTTGACCATTCTTCGACAGTTCAGGGTGTCAGTAGGTAGTGCAGGGCAGGCATAGCCACACTAGTAGCTTGACGAGGCATTCGTCCCGATCGACTGCCAGTGCCGCATTAATGCATTGTCTTGGCAGCTCCGCCATCGAGCTCCAAGTTCAAGTTTGCATTGCACATTCCGGTGTCTTGGATGCTCCCGTGCCAGTTGCACAGTCACGGACCGGCGTTGTGTAGAGCGCCCATATCTATCTTTTCCCGAGCATAGGTAATGATATACTATCGGGCAACCTGCATAGCAAGGCTTTAAGATCTTCAGCTAATCGCTGGTTTCACGTTCCATGCCTGGACGCCGGATCCGAGTCGACTTTCGGAGCCGGCAAGGGCCGGTCTCGGAACCGATGCGATCTTCGGATATCCGGTCGCTGGAGAAGATTATCCCGGAGGAGGCTGAGTCGACATCTCACCAGACGTACCGCATTGCATAGTCCATCAGTGCTCTTCCAGCATTTGGCCTTCCGGCTTCGGTGCTTCAAGTCAAATTGAGCCCTGGTGAGGTGGAACGGAATGGGCGGCCTTGAACGGCCTGGGAGAAGGGGCGCTAGTGCAGGACCAACGACTAGATACCAGTGAGGTTTGGTATATATACATGAACATGTTCGCCGCGTTCCTGTTATGCAAATCACAACAGCAACTACATCTTCAGTCTGTCTATCTCAACTAAGTATAACCTACCTCCGAGTTACAGCATACCAAACTACGACAAGCCACGATGACCTACGAGGTAGCCATCATCGGTGCTGGCCTTTCC
>Ga0210040_10007483_pt1 | contig 13196 bp, 6 predicted proteins | sample CryGeyCG12114_NA_FD_185462 | JGI IMG/M metagenome (GOLD analysis project Ga0210040, IMG submission 185462) | Groundwater microbial communities from aquifer - Crystal Geyser CG19_WC_8/21/14_NA (SPAdes) (version 2) | ecosystem: Environmental > Aquatic > Deep subsurface > Groundwater | place: USA... | reverse complement strand
AGTGATGTGTATGAAAATCAATACACCTCTGAACACCATGCTCATCTACATGTGTGCAAAATTTGGTAATCATAGCTTTAAAATTGCGACCGAAAAGGTTAACCATCGGATTTCGGCACGATGCATACAGGGCGTAGCCATGGCTTTCCGCCCTAAAAAGCATACAAAAATTGGGGGTTTTTATTAGTCTAAATCACCAATTCCAAGCTGGGTTCCATTTGCTCTCTTACTTTTTGGCAAACGAAAAGTCAATACATGCGGGTATGGTGTTTTATCTAGCATTTACTTGAATCCGTAGTAAAAGCAAAAGCTACCAAACTTTTTTATTCATACGGGCCATTGGATATATTCTATAAGAATTTTTTTTTGCTTTGAGCAAACTGCGCAGCTTGAACTCTCATAAGTAACTATAATGCAGTATATCTGATGAACTCAACGGAAATTTTAATGTTATATACAAAATTTTCTATCAGACATTAGTGCAGACAAGTCTGACTGTAGTGCTGAGCAACTTTAAAATAGTTTAAACAGATCTCGTGAAGCTTTGATTTGTGAAATTGCAAGGGAATTTTAACTTTCCTTTTTCAAAAGTCAAGATACAAGACACTGGATGAGTTAAACTGTTTCTGTCAGCTTTATTGTATTATAGTCCTTAATGTTTTTTAGTCCACAACAAATATTAATTCCATAATCATTGATCTTTTCTTTGTAGCAACACCATATTGTTCAATTTCTTAGTTTGAGATTGCTCTCGGCTATTTTTTTATTCAGTTAGTGCTTGTACTTTTTCTATGTCGCATAATAAACTCCACTGCTATTTTCTCACTAAAGAGTTTTGCCCATTTTTGCCCGGGCAAGGCAAATATGATTAAGCCAAAAGCTAACAATGCTTCTAGAAATGAATCTTCATGAGACCTCTTTCCTCCACACTCCACAAGATTATTCGATGCTAATGCATACCATGTGGCATAAAATTTAGGATTGCTACTTACTTGTGAGAATCATTTTAAGACAGGAATTTTCAAAAATTAAAAAGACTTCCAAACAAAAGGAAAAACGTAAGTATTGGAAGACGTATCATATGCACACATGGTAAAAGATTGAGCAGCTACTATAGTTTTATTATATTTTATATGCTCCAAATTTGGGCGTGTGGACTCTAACCTCTCACATGCTATTATAATCCTGAACATAGAACATTGTGCACTAATAAAGTCCCCTTATAGCATTTTATAGTGACAATTATTCAATGAGAGAAGCATAAGAGAACGTGCAGCAGTTTTTAAATCCCCTTCACAAAATGATCATATGCTTTAAGAAGTGGCCTATTGTTATCTCCTCTTTTTCGCTACCCTCATAGAAATAGATATACTTTATACCCTCAAATCAATTTTTATACATTAATAGCGTTCTCACACCCATTGCGGTACAAATGTGATAATGTGAATATAGGAAACGACGTAGGTGAAATATTCGTTTTACCCTTACATCGGATCTGAAATATGGAGTTTAGAATGATTTTTTACAAGATTGCCGAAAGATATATTGGCTAACCTAGTGCAATAACCTTGTAAAAGAATACTTTGAATGAATAAAGTAAAATAAATAAATAATATGCTTTTCATAAGAGTAGCACTTCAGTCACCCAATTACGATTGTATATCATGCAATTAGTCAGTTTCAGAGATGTTGGTCTAATTATTTTGACTAGCCGGGCCCACTGGCCTTTAGCCGGACTCACTCTACAAATATCAATTTTCAATGATCTTTTCTGACGCACAGAAACGTTTTTGCTTTATCACATTCTAAAAAAATTTCTGTCCTTCAGAAAATTTATGAATCATTGATTTGGCAAGTTAGAATTTGTATTCGAAATAGTGAGTTTGGCTTAAGGACAGTGGGCCCGGCTTGTAGTACGTACGAGTTACGGCTCATTATAATCTTATTAATGTTCTACGGACGCGAATTTTTGTACATGCTATTTTTATTAAAAAAAGCTATTGATCTTTTTCATGATGGACGTTTTTATGTATCACCTACAGTTTGATGAATAACATAACTTGAACTTTCCAAGCTCCTATACTTACAGTAGTTAGTCAGCTAGTTTGCGATGTTTTTGTTCGTTGCATCTTTTCTCCATATTCGTATGAAGATGGTTTCGTCACACGAACATGTGCGCTTTTTGTGTGCGTTGCGTAGTGTTCCATAGACTTTATTTGGCATATCTTCTTTACCTGGTAGTAGTATTTAGTGGAAGTATGAAATCTATGTTGTCTATTTTTATTAGTTTAGCTTATGGCTATGGGATTTCTTTCCGATTTTGTTGACAGAATAAAAACCTTTTTAGTAGCTCCACACAATCCATTGTTTGGAATTTCTGCTTCATTTATTGATTATTATTCACGAAGGTACCCAAAAATGTATTTTTAAAACTTCTATGCTTACAGAGTTAAGTACGAACTTTTTTATTTGTTCGTAAAGTTAAGCAGTGCCTTTGATTTTTCAGAAATTAATAAATATATCAAGATATCATTTAAATCAAAGTATTAAGGTCACATGAATAATTTTTACCTTAATTCTATGTTTTGTATTCATGAGAGTGCTACACAATTCATGAGTTTACGGCATTGAATTACTGCTAAACAGACTACTTGACTAAAACCATTGGGAAAGCATAAGTTTAAGAACAGCACACATAGACCAAAATCCAGCTGACTTTTTGGCATGCGCTGCATCCGATCCTCCCTATATATAATCTCCTTCCATCTCTATTCCTACGTCTCTGTCTTTCTTCCGGAAGACATGTAGTTGTCCACGGTAGTTTTTTCTTCTCTCCTCTGCCTTTAACTAACTATAACTCCAACCAAACTGTACAATACTGCTCTCTGTACCTTATTAAACACCAGCAATAGGGAGTCATTTGAATCATATAATCCTGGCTCGCGACTCACTGACTTAGTTTAGTTAGTTACATTTACATTAAACAGTTTGGTTCGCTCGTCGTACACTGCTATACTATCCTTACCATCCATAGGAGAAAAACGTGAGCTTGCTGCCTTTTATTTTTTTCCTTGCCAGTATCTCTTCTATTACTAACTCCTTATCCTCAATCCTCAATTTCTTTCCTGAATGACTAAGTGTGAGGGTTTCAGTAGATTAGCTCAATTTTACTCAGTCTATGCAAAGTGGCTACTCAGTTCGTAGGGTATCTCCAGCTTGTGGTGCTCAAATACTTACAGTACAGATAAAATCATCGTAATTTCCCCCATATTGACTGAGTCTATACTTTTTTAGACGCACCGAGGGAGGATCATATTATCAACGAAATCGGGGACCGTAGAAACCGTAAGCATGAAAGCGCCATTTTTAATGGAAACCAGTTTATAGACGGACGACAAAATCAGCGAGATACCACCTCAGGATTTTTGGCCTCCTCCTCAGCTTCCGTGCAGGACTCTGGTTGTTGTAGTGGAGGACTTCTTTTGGAAGACGAAGTGAGGCCATCCAGTAGTACAAACTCGATTCACTATACTGCGAGTAGTGGTGCTAGTCTCAATGGTCACAAAAAGAAGCCAAGGAGTAGCAACGAACAGTACACACAAGTGGTAGTAAATGAACACGGAGGTGACGATAATAATAACAATAGTCGTTGTTTCATTGCTACAAATGATAAGATAAGTGATTGTGCGCAAGAGGAACGGAACAACAGTAGTAGCAACACTAAAGATAATCGGAATAATAATTATTGTGAACCAGTTGTAGTAGTAAATAGACCTTCAGGTTTTGGAGAATTCTGGGGTGAACAACAAAATAACAGGATTCAGTACGTAGATGGACCATTGGACGGCAGTCCGTATGCACTAGTCAATCCTGCTGTGAAGCAAAAAACGCCAAATTTTGAAGACTTTGGAACTTCTGTAGGTTTTTATGATTTCTACTACAGATATTATTTACGTTCCAAGAAGTTAGTAAAAGGTAGCTTGTTTCACAGTGAAGCATTAGATTTGGAGTTATAATTTTCATATATAGGGGTGATTTTCATATATACTCTCTATTAAAATTAATCTAAATAACCACTGTGATATCATTCTAGGCTTTGGCATAGGAATGTCTTGTACGAACTACGAACTACGCAACGAAGACGAAGAGAGTAAATTCTATGAATTTTTGCGTTCTGCGTTGGCGCGAACGCCAATACTAACGAAAAAAAGATCATTTTGCGTTCATTCTTCAGGCAGCACGCCACAGCACGAAAAAAGACGAAGAAAACCACATATTTTAGTCTTTGGTTTGCGTTCTCGTTTTTCGTCACGATTCATCCTTAACTACCTAATATTTGTATGCAACTAAAGAGTTTCAGAAACTCTAGCCAAGCAACTAGTAGTCTAGAAGATGTCAGGAAAATAAAAAAGGCCCCACACCCGCACCAAAACGGCAAAAACAGGTTAAATCAAACCCCCCACACCCCTACTAAAGGTGAAAATAAAACAGAGGGAAGGCGAACGTGCCGCGGTAACGCGGCGTGTGAGACCTGTGATAGAACCGAGAACTGCGACGTGACAAGGCTCCGCCTGATATGTAGGAGCTCCACCCATGATGGAGGATGATTTCTAATCTGGCCGAGCGGGTGTGTGGCGGAGGCTTTTCGAGCACAGGCCTGAGTAAGGGTGCTGGGAAGGCCTTTTCTTCTGAAATCGCCGAAAGCGAAGGTGTAATAGGCAGTAAGTGGAGGCATAGCTGGGCAATTGAGTTACCATTCCTACTTTTTTTAGAAAATGGTCATATCCTTCTACAATAACTTGTTATTCAATAAGTTAAGTTATATAGATATTCATTCCTTCTGAAGGTAGGTGCCCAGCTATGGGCCATGGGTGAAGTAGAAAACAGAAAAGTTTGCTTGACCTTTACAGCATGTTGAATGACTGTTTCGCAAATATTTTTGTACCATCATGCTCTTGTCAGCTATATCTTGTCATCAATGAAGTATTATAAAATCACAGAATGCATTCCATTTCCACAGTACAAATAAACTACAGAATTCACAAATTTTTTCTTTCTATACAGCTGTCAAGAGGAGCGGATATTTAGTATAATCTTCATGCCCGAAAATAACACGAGCTAACTGGCCTTTACTATGCAAAATTACTGAAATTCGCATATGAAGCATTGGGTCGGCGGAAATTTGCAGGATCATTTTTCACCGATATGAACCTGTTTCATTTGTCGACATGACACAACAAAAACCAATTGCCACTTACCATGCTACTGTAGTAAATTTTTGAGCCAATCTTGTTAGCTCCTTGTAACCATATAATATGTTGGTTTCTCATTTCCTAACCACCTTATTAGAAGCTAGTCATGCTTTTCGTTTATTAAGTGCTAATTATTTCTAGAGTTGAGCTCCTCATTACAATTTCATGTGGAATAAATTAAATGCACACTCCAGGTGCTCATATCTATCTAATATTCATGGGAAAATGAAATTACAGGGGGTTGTAGCTTGTTACATGAGCACAACACAATAGGTCATATTGCGACCTTTTTCATTGTTTGCGCAATGCAGGTTGCTTGTTGGATCTTCATCGAAATTGAGCTTACAGATTGATCTTGTAATATGGAATGGAATGGTGAGTGAGCTCCTTTGTGTCCAATCTCCATCTATAGAAAACGAACTATCGCTGCTGTTTAGAACTTACTTAGAAACTTCGAACATAACTACAGCGTATTCTCTGCAATCACAATACTAGACAGATCTTGATCTAGTGCAATGAGTCCAGTCCACTCCCTGCTGCACTCAGTCAGCATAATACAAATTCATTGGAAAGCTGCAAAGTAAATTCGTTGTGGAATAAATTACTGACTAATATTGATCTAAATACATTTTTTATCTGCGGTAGTTGTTGATAACGTTCTTAGTTTCTTGACATTGAACAAATGTACAATATTGTAGAATAGAAATGTTGGACAGACATAATTTTTTGAAAAATCATTATTCAATCCCTTTAAGCTTTTAGCTCAGACTATACAGATATTATGTTCCAAAGCCGTCTCTATTGTAAATTGTAGTAACTTATGTATGTTGTGCACGTTCAATGAGCTTCCTACATCCTACTTGATCATCTGAAAGGATAGTGCAAAAGGGCAAGTTAATGAATAGATTAAACGGATGGGAAAAGTGAGCAGCAGCTAGCAGCAGCAAATGTTCTGTATCCAGGAAGTTCGAAGGGAATGTAAAAATACTGTTGCAGGCTGGCGAAAATGCTAATGAGCCATGGTGGAGCACAAGCTGATTGTATTATTTTGTTTTTATGTATTATGTATTCAATCCTGCACCAGGAGTAACAATAGGAAGAGCGCGTATAACATTACAACTATAAGTCTAGTGGTGTGTTAGTCCATTCGATCACTGCATTTATCAGGACTGTCAACTTATTGAGAGAGATGAGTGTCTGAGAAGCATTTCGTACAAGTTATTGTGCGTAGATTATGCTTCCATCGAGTGTTTAGCTAATTTATTTGCTAAAGCCAATAGTTTTCCAAATCCATGAGTATGAGTTAATCAGAGTGAGACTGTAAAAATATAATACATAAATAGTTTTCTTAGCGTGTACGTTTAGAGCTTTTATTTAGGCCACTACCTAACAATTATTGAAAAAAATACAGGAAAAGGGAATTCATATTCCTATGAACTAATTTTATAAAAGTTTTTTAGCTCTGTTTGTGTGGTGTGTCTATTAAGAAGGATGATTTTTTTAAGACTTAGTTCATTGAATCAATCTCTATTCCAAATCCCATTTCCACCGATTTATGTACTAAGATGCTCGCACTTTTGCGTGTCATTCGAAAATTCCAACTATTGACAGATTCAACGTATAAAACTCTCAAAGTGCGTGTACATCCAGACGACATGTTGTATGATGAACAACTAAAGCCAACTCACTTCTCCATAAGTTATATTTCATGCGAGGACCAAGTCGGAAGTAGATGTAAAGTTATGCGTAATTTGTAACGCTAGCCTGGTTGTATTTTTTGTACGCTGAACGACATAAGCGTATGTGATCATTGGTGCCAAAACGTTAGTAACACCAAAACAACTTATATGCGTTCATGGTACAGCTAGAATCTTGTAGTTTTTGGAGACTGACTCAAACTGTTGTGACTTGTTGGCCATGTTATTTTTTCTCGGAGGAACAAAAAATACAGTGACTACCAAAAATTCACACACGCGAGTGAAGTTTAGATATTTCCTCTGTATAGTGAATGATTTTTGTCTCTTTTTTCAACCAGTAGCACAGAAAAAAGCTTCAGTTGTGCCAAAACTCTTTTTCTAAACAACACTGATAAATAAGGTGACAACAACACTGTATGAAGTTGGAAACGTTATTGGCATTGGTGCATGTGTATAAAGAATTAAGAGAAAAGAGATTTCACATGTGCGATGATTGCGGATAGATTTTGGGATTTGGGTTTTTGGTGGATGTCTAAAAAGATGAAGGAGACTTTTACATGGCACAGCAAATTCATCAGTACTATAGTGGTTCTACGGTTCTAGTAAGTAGTATGTAGTATTTAGAAAATTTTAAATCCCTTGAGTTCGCAATTTTCAATACAGCACTATTACAAATTTGGTTAGAGCCAGGAATCGAACCCGGGTAGTTTTGCTAACATGGCTACTCCCCGAACCACTCCACTCCACCGACTCCATTACGGAGTCATCATTTTAAAACTGCTATGTTTTATTTTTGTTTAACTGAAAATTCACTAAACTACGCTGGGGCTGGGGCTGGACTGAAAATTAGAATTTATGTGATCCTGTGTTAGGCTATTGTTTCTGACCTGATTCGCATTAGAAGTTTAACTATAATTTCATGATTAAAATTAAATTACGTTGATTACAGATTATGGCTATAGCTATTAGCTTTGGAAACATCATTTACAAGATCGATTGCATTAACATATAATAACAGAAAAAAGCGTTGAAATTGGGGTTAGCGATTTACCAATTCCCCGATCATTAATTCGGTATATTATTATTATTATTATTATTATATTATTTGGGTATTTGTTCAAAAAATTTCCATTTCAAATCCAAACAGTTACAAATTATAAAAATCGAAAAATGACAAAGGAGGTCCTCTTAATTTCCAGATTTTTTCCATGTTAATTCCACGGGTGGAAAATCCATCATAACTCGGTAACCAGGTTATGGAAAAATTTTGTGGTAGGGGCAACTTTTGGGCAGGTTTTTTAAAAATTTCAGGTAAGAATTGCCCAATGTAACAGAAACTGTGCCACAAACTATATTTTAGCTGATTTTTGGCCCAAATTTACTAAAAACTACTAAAATTTTACCCTATTTCTAAAAAATTTTGCTCAAAAATGAGCAGATTTTTTGGGTAAATTTTTACTGGTCATCGGGTGATTTTTTTTCAAAAAATATTTTCCACCCGTGGTTATGCAAATTAGTGCTTTAAAATATTAAATTAGTGCTTTAAAATATTAAATTAGTGCTTTAAAATATTAAATTAGTGCTTTAAAATATTAAATTAGTGCTTTAAAATATTAAATTAGTGCTGGACAATGTAAATTAGTACTTTTAAATATGAAATCAGTGCTGTAAAGTATAAGTAAGATAAGTAAAGTATAGTATATAAGGGTACACCTGATGCCGTGTAAAGTCGTACATTTCTACGTGCGTAAAACTCCCAGCCAATGAGAGCAGACTTCCAACTTCTACTTACTGATCTGATTGGCTGGAAGTTTCACGCACGTAGAAATGTACCACTTTACACGGCATCGGGTGTACCCCTTATGTATCTCGAGCACTACAAAGCTGTACGTAAAGTCAAGCTTGAATTTTTTCGGCGAACTTCTTTATAGACGTGGGGTAAAAACAAATTTTAATTTTCAAATGCGCGCAACAAACTGTTGTTTAACTTTACGCCGCCAATGTTGAATTTCTACGTTGCTTTTAAAGCGCTTGCTAGCCAATATGCCGGGCGGCAATTTATGCAGTTTTTCTTTTTTCCACTAACTTTCATCACCAGAATAACCAGACAAGCAAACTTACTATGAATGAACAGTGAAGTGCATAATAGAATAAAACAAAAAGCCATGGAATTAAATGTAATTTTTTGTAAAAAAAGTTTCGAAGTAAAAAGTGTTTTGGAAAACGTCATGTTTTAGAAAAAAATCAATTCTAATCGTGTAAATACAGATTCAAATTATGCTGTAGTTTGTTTGGAAAGCTTGGCAATGCGACCTGAAGTGAGCATTAGTAATTAGTAATATAAGATACCAGTGAAAGTGCCCGTTCTACGAACGGATAGAATCTAGACTAACTGAGACAAATATTTCGGCGTGTTAATATATAACATGCGAATTTGAGTGTACAGCATTCATGAAAGAAAATAACATAGGAATGGTTCGAAAAAAATATTTTCCTCACGTCGTTTCTATTCTCAAAATAAATGTATATTGCCGCTTAACGATGGCAAGTCAAATCAAAGGCAGGCAATGGAAAATAAAGGCTCAACGTTGGACCACATAAAATTCTGACAGCATTAAATCTAAGAGTTTGTTCAGATGTATTAATAAATTTACAGAAATTTAAATTAGAAATAACGTAGAGAATCCTTCAGACCTTAATAAACTTCCTTGTCTAATAGTTCGTTAATTTTAAATTTTACTGTTATAAATCCGAGTTGGAGAATGTTCAATCTCGACAAAACAATGATCTAAGAAAGTCAGACCACTTCAACTTAAAAAGCCCTTGTCCTGCTCTCTTTCACATTTTGTCTGTTTTTTGAGAAATCTATTTGGTCGAAAACTCAAATTTTTTTTTCGTAAAAATCTTCTAAACAGCTTTCTCACGATGGTTGAGTATTTATTTTCAAGAATACGATTGTGCAACGCGCCTTTAACAAATTGTGTTATCGCTTTATTACGAGATGAGAATTTTCCGGTATGTACGAGCATTAAATTAAAAAAATATTCAAAAATTCCGATATGAATTAGTTAGCTCAAACGACATGGAAATGAATATTGTTCAGTATTGTAATCAGTGCTGGATGGAGAGCGTTTAGCCATATGAGTTTTAGAGTTCATTAGCTTTATTTGTATATTTTTAATTTGTCAAACTTGAAATTGGCTAATGCATCAAAATTGAGATGAGTTACAGAATAGAAAAAATCAAAGTTCTCATCGAAATTAACTTGGCAACCCCTCAAAATTAAAAGCCCTTAGCTGTTTTGGATTTTTGAATTTAAGACTATCTCTCACTGTGTCGACATTATCAAGTACTAATTCACACTGTCGCAAAATCATTCCTGATTGAGATTCGATTTCGAGATTCGATTATGAGAAATAACATCGGAAAAATCTAGAAATTAAGAACTTTCTCCTTTGTCATTTTTTGATTTTTACAATCTGTAACTGTTTGGATTTACATGGAAACCTAAATTGCTTGAAAAATTAACTTAATTGTCAATCATCTCGTTAACTAAGCTTCACACTGCTTAGACCCAAATGTAAGGGCACTCCGCGCACACTTCAGGAATTTTTTAAAATTGTTTTGACGCAAATCGGTTCATAAATGCGTGCCCTAGGCCTGGCTAACCGCTAAATTAAGACCGTCATTATATAGATAGATAAATATAAGATAGATGGTAGATGGTAATTTTATAGATCAGCAATCCTGTTCCTGTCATTTATTCTCAATGTAACTCAGAAATTTGCTTAAAAAGTATATTAGACTATTAAAGATTAAACTATTCTAGTAAAAATGTTTGAATTAAAAACATTCATTTTATTTGTGTTTCAAGTCCCTCCAAATGAAAGACCTCGATCGATTGATCCAGGACCTAGTCCAAGAAGCGGAATCCATTCCAGACATCCCATACCACGCCCGAGAGGACTCCCTGCCTTTCACATACACTCCACGTCCACATCCACAACATCAGTCGTCCTATTCCTCGAACCGTCGAACTTTCTCACAGTCCGAATCTTCCAGCCATAACAATCATAGTCATCAGATTGAACCTTCTCCATATTCCGCTCCACCAGTTCTTCATCATCCCAACAACCATAGTCAATCTTCCTCTTCATACGCTTCTCCAGAATTCACTGTTCCAGTTTCCTATCCCCGGAACCGAACAATTCTTACTGCCTCGAATAGTGCTAGCAGTAACAATAGTAGTTCAGCTAGAGCTTCTCGAAGTGCTACACGGGATGTGTTCTCGCGTGAGGAAAACCCGTATCGGTCTACACCAGTACCAGTATACCATACATACCGAAGTACAGACCACCCGATAGTTATGAGTGAACCAAGATTAGGAATTTCGCCTTCTCTAGGCGTGCAACCACAATCTATCAACTATTCTTCATCATTTTCAACTCCCAGGAGGCATGTGCAACTTTTTCCCCCAGGTCAAATGGATAGGAGTAGTAGTGCTAGTCAGGGTCGTTTTAATACGGAGAGGAAACCTCGGTCTCAATCTGCTGATGGAAGACCTGTGTATGGAAGAAGTCATAGCAGTCCAGCAAACAATGAGGAAAGAGTTGATGAGTGGCTAGCACGGTTGAAAAAACGATTGGACGAAAAACGGACGTCAGAAAATACTGGGTAAGTGAAGAAGTCGCTTTTATTTGCTTCCCAATTTTTTTGCGATTTCGATTTTGTGAAAATTATTTTTGGGTAGTTTGCATATTAGTTAGAAAGTTTTTTGTACAAGGGACTTATTTTAAATGCTAGAGCTAATTTAGATCAGTTCTCATTACTCTCAGTACTAGTGACATGATTGCTTATTCAAGCTTTTAAGCTTCGTTGAAAGCATAAGAAATACAATCAAGTCATGCAGACACAATAGACTCGATTTTGTAGTGTGGGAGTTCTTTACTAAAACAAAAAGGACTCACTACTGTAGTTTCCCTCAAACGAGTAAATTGGAAATGACGGAAATTGAAACAGCATTGAGCAGAATCCAATGTAAATAAGCATTTTTCTCATCAACCGACATATCTTACATTTCCCTATTACAAGTAGTCAACTTTTATTTAGTTGGTGTTTTAGTTTATGAATTCATTTTCCCTTCAAATATTTTTTGTAATCACTATCACGGGAAGTTATTTTCTTTCTTTTTTTGCTCAGCTCTAGTGCTAATAATAGGCCAGAATGGTTAGCCGAGTTGAAGAGATCACTTCCATCTGAAGACCAACATCGAATGAAAAATGACTTCCGTTCATCTTCTCGACCTGCCCCGGTGACTATTCCTATTACGTATACAGGTCGACGGTCCAACATGTCTACCCCAGGGTTTTCCTCAGACGATGAAACCGACAAAGAACTCGAGGGCTTTAATGCCATCAGGGAGTTTGGAGGACGCAGAGGAGTGCAAAGACATTTTTCAGAGACATCTTACGATCGAATTCGTGCCGTAGAGACTCCAAGATTTCCAGCTTGTCCTCCTACGCCTTATTTGAATCGACCTGTGAGTCCATCGAAACCTCCACGGAGTCCCAAATTACAAAGAAGTACCAGATCCAATACCAGCACACCTATTGTGTACGTTCTTTTATTTACCTGAGTCTATACCCCATTTCACTGCATGCTTTTGAATATAATGTGCGATGTGAGTTGGTGTGGTACAGAATGTTCGCAATGACTGACTCACTTTTTGTGTGCCATATTCTACGTTGGTGATGAGATAAGTTATGTTGCGAAGCGAATAGTTTTGCTTTTGTATGGAAGGTTTGTGCAAATGTATATTTGCATGAGATGATAACAGTGGCTAGATTTGTAGTAGCTTACAGTGTTGTCGTTGTCACCATATTTTTGTATTTCTGTACTGAAGAGAATCCGATAAAAAGTGCTTATTAAGCTTACGGTAAAACTGAAACTTATCGTGTGATCCATATGCTGTAGCACAGATGATTTTATCAGTTCGCATAAAAATCTTTTCATAGTGTGCAAACATTAAAAACCGCATTCCCTCGAATTTTCCCGATTCGTCCAAAACTTGCACGCAAATAAAATCATTTGAATATATACCCTGTCGTCTGTGTAGTAAGCGGTATTCGCATTAAATCCGGAAACATAATTTCCGGAAGCATAATTTCCGGAATTTCAAACTCGGAACGCATAAATTCCGGAATCCATAAAAATCGGAATGCTTAATAATCGGAATGATTAATAATCG
>Ga0210040_10007482_pt1 | contig 13196 bp, 14 predicted proteins | sample CryGeyCG12114_NA_FD_185462 | JGI IMG/M metagenome (GOLD analysis project Ga0210040, IMG submission 185462) | Groundwater microbial communities from aquifer - Crystal Geyser CG19_WC_8/21/14_NA (SPAdes) (version 2) | ecosystem: Environmental > Aquatic > Deep subsurface > Groundwater | place: USA... | reverse complement strand
TTTGTTGAGAATCCACCGTTTGTTATTACGTATAAAAACAATGATAAATATGTCATTCTTCAGGAGCTGAGAGCAACAGCAGCAGTGATGGTAAGTTTTTGGATTCTATGTTTTTAACATCCTAATTTACGAAGGGAGCTAATCCTAAAAATCTGAATGCGATAAACAGGTCTTTTAGGAGGAGTCCTAGGAGATGTGGGAGGCACGGTTGATGGACTTTTGGGATCCTTGACCGGTGCAAATACGAAATTGGCTGGAGGTACATAAAATCAATTATTTGTTGCTAACTGGCTAATAAACGAAACAGCGATAATGATCGGAATTCGGCACCTGTATTCAAATGACGCTAAAGAAATCATTATATGCAACGCATATTTTGTTTTTAGATTTGTTGGGAGGAGTCGGAGGAACTGTGGATGGACTTTTAGGAACAGGAGAAGCTGGTGCAGGTATTTAAAAATAAATGCAAACAATTCAGTAGTTCACGAGTACCAGTAACAGTACCATTACCAGTAACTACCAAAAATGATATATATCACATTTTATTTCTTAAAGATTTATTGGGAGGACTGGGTTCTGTTGTGAGTGGAGTGGTTGGGAAACGATCGGATAACGGTAAACTTTCCCAGTATCAAGCTTCGCAAGCATTTAAAGGCCTCAACATGCATGAAAATTTAATTTGCAAAATCTTTCTTGACATGATTTGTTTTTAAACTTTGTTTAGGATTGGAGAATGAGCCTGGCTTAGATGTAAGACAAGCTAGAGGGATACTTGGTCGACTTCTTGGGGGTAAATTGCAATAAAATAATTTGTTAAGTGTCCACCGTTTGTTAATACGCATAAAAACAATGATAAATGTGTCATTTTTCAGGAGCTGAGAGCAACAGCAGCAGTGGTGGTAAGTTTTCGGATTTTTTTTTCAACATCATAATTCATGGAGCTAATGTTAAAAATCAGATTGCGATAAACAGGCCTTTTGGGAGGAGTCCTAGGAGATGTGGGAGGCACGGTTGACGGACTTTTGGGATCCGTGACCGGTACAAATACGAATTTGGCAGGAGGTACTTATCAATTTAAATTTTTTATTATTAAATTAAAATTTGAGGCTACTAAAGAACGTGGATCTTCATATACTCATGTACAAAAGCTCCAATAAGGTATCATTATGCATTTAGATTTGTTGGGAGGAGTGGGAGGAACTGTGGATGGACTTTTAGGAACAGGAGAAGCTGGTGCAGGTAATTAAAAATAATAAATGTAGGAAATGTAGTAGTTTTGTAACATTAAGAAATTGTTTTTTCGTATCTGGGGTTTGCGAATGGAAAAAACACAATAGGTTTCAAATTACCTAGAAATTAAAGAAATTAGTTGCTAACAATTTTTGCCTACTTTTTCATTCAGTCAGAACCAAATTTTTTTGTCCTAACCTGGACCAATTTTTTTGCTGATTGTTCCATTTTGTTCACAATTAAATGTTCTTTTTTATATTCAACATGACAAACCTTGTACACCTCATATTCTTTATATGTTAGCCATAAACTTCAAAGGAAAACGCTGAACTGTTCCCACAATTTGATTTTGGAAATTTTGATGTCCAATTAAAGTTTTAATTACTTTTCATCTCATACAAAAGTGGTTACGAATCGCAAAGTTTTTTCAGAAATTCCGTGCCAAGTTCAGATTTTTTGGCATTTATTACATTTTCCAGTTTGGAATATTTAAATCTCATCTCGTTATACGCAATTTCATATTCCCTCGAAATAATAAACATAATAAGCATTTTAAGCCTGTCTGATAGTTTTATGGATCTCTGGTAAACGTATCCAAGTCCTAAATGTAAATTAACTAGTTACGTATTAGTAGCAAGGTATATAGAATAGTATTTAGGGCTCTGAGGTTTCTAATTTTTTCAATGTTGTTAACATTCATAAGCTTATGTAAAACAATAAAAGAATAAGAAAAGATCTTTCCTTTGGACTGATCTGCTTGTTTTAGACTTATCAGTTAGGTCATCAGATCGTGTTCCAGATACGAACTTGCCGGTTTTTACTGACTCCGTTTTCATCACTTATAGATTTGTTGGGAGGACTATCTTCAGTTGTGAGTGGTGTTGTGGGAAAACGATCAAACAATGGTAAACGTTAGAAAAATTTGAACAACCATTGTTACGTGAGTTTTATAAGCGTAGCTTCATTTTGCTTCTACGTCTTTTTTTAATTTTTTTTTCGTGAACAAGAAATTGAAAATGAAGTTTCACTAGATGATGATGCTTTTCTGGATAAACGACAAGCTGGAGGATTACTTGGTGGACTTTTAGGAGGTAAAATTTTTCACTGTTAAGTTAAAGTTTAACATTAAAAAAACTCGAAAAATGTATTTAGTCTCGCTAAAATGCTTAGATTTTTAAAAGCGTGTGCGTTTTACATGTCACAGGTGGCGCTGATGGCAGCTCTGGTGGTAATGTTTTTTTGTACCAGTAAAAGCATTTTTAAGACTGTTAAATTTTTATTTTATTTTAATATGTTAAAAACAAATGTTGCTGGAACATGGTGTCAAGTACCCACGCATCACACAAAAGCACAGACACTAAATTCTTTTGGACAATATGATCACTTTATCGAATTTAAACACCCGACTACGACACTCTTATAGCTAGCAGCGCCATGCGTGCCCTGCTGGAGGAAGTTTTAGTAGTTTTTCTTCGCTGCTCAAATAATGTACCCGTAATACTACGGGGATTGCAATACAACTATATCCTACATATTTAAATTTATAATACTCATATTCATAATTTTGGTAAAATTCTGGACCATTATAGTATGCACACTATAAGCCTAATTACATTACCATTACCATAATTTCAAGTACTCGATACTATGAAACCCCAAATCGATGATGCATATTCCAAAATTCTCGATTGAAAATTACCCGTTCCCTTATCTTTTCTATCTATTGAATTTTTATTTCTCCGCCCTCACGGAATTGACTTCAGTTTTCTTCAAAAACTGGAAACAGCTATTCAATGCTGAATTTTAAGGGCTACAAAATGTAACGAATCCAACCTATTAATTTAGCATGTTTGGTCAACAGGACTTTTGGGAGGACTTTTAGGGGGTTTGGGAAGCACGGTAGATGGTCTTTTGGGATCAGTTACTGGTAGTGAAACCAATTTGGCGGGAGGTACTTAGATCAAAATGTGTAACTAACTAACTACATAAAAATTTTAATATTTGATTGACTTTTACTTTATTGAACAGCGATGTAAATTTTGCTTTTAGATTTGTTGGGAGGACTTGGAGGTACCGTGGACGGACTTTTAGGAACAGGAGCTGAAGGAGGTAATTTTTTAAATGAAACATTAAGTTTTGGGACCTAATTAGTAGCAAAGATTTGTGCTCAACAGTTTTTCTGATTTGCTAGGAGGATTATTAGGGAAACGGTCTGATAACGGTAAATATATTTCTTCAATGAATATAAATTTATCAAATCAACGACAATTCACCGTGTTGATGCAATTCAGCTGATAAAAAATTACTGTTTGTTAATTCATCATTTATTATGCGCAAGAACTGGAAAATGAATCACCTGCAGATGATGAGGCCTACTTAGAAAAACGACAAGGGCTACTTGGGGGCCTTCTAGGAGGTAAGCTGTCGCCATGCTTTATAAACAAAGACTTTAAATTTTATTTACAATGAAGGCTTGCTTCACAACAAACTGGTAGTTAAAACCATCCAGTTGAAGTGCTTAAAATTATATGCATTTGTTGCATTTTGCAGGAGAAGGGGGTGAAGGTGGCGGCGGTGGTAATTGTTTTCAAGTTTTTACGAAGAGCTATTCACTTTCACTAACACTTTTTTCTTCGGCAAATGGCGTACCGAAAAATACAAAAACATATAGCAAAATATAATTGTGTTACAATAGGACTCTTGGGAGGACTGTTAGGAAGTGTTGGAAGCACTGTGGATGGTCTATTAGGAGGACTTACCGGTGGAAATGTGAATTTGGCCGGAGGTACTTAAGTCAAGATGTGTAACTTTGATTAAATAGAATCTCAATTTTTCACAAACTTTTGGTTTTTCCAAACAAAAATTGAATTAATGACATTTGCTTTCCTCTTAGATTTGTTAGGAGGACTTGGAGGTACCGTAGACGGACTGTTAGGAACAGGAGGTGAAGGAGGTACTTTTCTAAACGAAACAAATTTTGTATGACCGAATTAGTAGCAAAGATTTGTGCTCAACAGTTTTTCTGATTTGCTAGGAGGATTATTAGGGAAACGGTCTGATAACGGTAAATATATTTCTTCAATGAATATAAATTTATCAAATCAACGACAATTCACCGTGTTGATGCAATTCAGCTGATAAAAAATTACTGTTTGTTAATTCATCATTTATTATGCGCAAGAACTGGAAAATGAATCACCTGCAGATGATGAGGCCTACTTAGAAAAACGACAAGGGCTACTTGGGGGCCTTCTAGGAGGTAAGCTGTCGCCATGCTTTATAAACAAAGACTTTAAATTTTATTTACAATGAAGGCTTGCTTCACAACAAACTGGTAGTTAAAACCATCCAGTTGAAGTGCTTAAAATTATATGCATTTGTTGCATTTTGCAGGAGAAGGGGGTGAAGGTGGCGGCGGTGGTAATTGTTTTCAAGTTTTTACGAAGAGCTATTCACTTTCACTAACACTTTTTTCTTCGGCAAATGGCGTACCGAAAAATACAAAAACATATAGCAAAATATAATTGTGTTACAATAGGACTCTTGGGAGGACTGTTAGGAAGTGTTGGAAGCACTGTGGATGGTCTATTAGGAGGACTTACCGGTGGAAATGTGAATTTGGCCGGAGGTACCTAAGTCAAGATGTGCAACTTTGATTAAATAGAATCTCAATTTTTCACAAACTTTTAGTTTTTCCAAACAAAAATTGAATTAATGACATTTGCTCTCCTCTTAGATTTGTTAGGAGGACTTGGAGGTACCGTAGACGGACTTTTAGGAACAGGAGGTGAAGGAGGTACTTTTCTAAATGAAACAAATTTTGTATGACCGAATTAGTAGCAAAGATTTGTGCTCAACAGTTTTTCTGATTTGCTAGGAGGATTATTAGGAAAACGATCTGATAACGGTAAATATATTTCTTCAATGAATTATATATTTATCAAAGCGCACGACAATTTACCGTGTTGCTGCAATTCAGCTAATAAAAAATTACTGTTTGTTAATTTATCATTTATTATGCGCTAGAAATGGAAAATGAAGCACCTGTAGATGAAGAAGCTTACTTAGAAAAACGACAAGGGCTACTTGGGGGGCTTTTGGGAGGGGGTGAGTTTTAATTCTTTTAAATTCAGATTGTGACTGCTGTGCCATAGAGTAAAAACGGCTACAATACAGTCAAATACATTAAAATTTATGTTTTTTAAAAACATTTTCCAGGAGCTGGTGATGGTGCTGGCGGCTCTGGTAATTGCTGGAATTCACTTCGATGTGGAGCTTAAATAAAATTTAAAGTCCGAAATTTATTCCTGAGCAATTTACTTGAAACTATCTACAGAGTCTTCCTAATATTCGCTGAGACCCTATAGTATATGTATGCCTCCAGAATATTGTAATCCGATAGTTGAGCTGTAGAAAAACAAAATTCGTAAAAAAATGTAAAATGGAGTTAAATAGAATAAGGGAAAAACAGTAGTAAGGTTCAGTCATCACTGAATATTGAAGCGTTATTTTCCGTGTAAAAAAAATCGAAAAATGGATCTCGATTTTAGTAAGGCCCAATTTTTTCTGGTTTTATGTTCGACTATTACTCATGAACGTTTAAGCATTGGATGGGAATACTTTAGGTGCATTTGATTGCATATGTTAGAATGTGTGGGGAAGACTTTCAAAGTATGTTCAAGAAAACTGCTCGGAAATTGCCTCCAAATGCGGACTTATATAGTTAAGTGTACGGTACGGTTTAAGTAAACTTTCGAAAATGTCATTGAATAGGTGTTCACTTACAATGGGTTCAATTGACTTGCAATTTGACGTTTATATTTACATTCAAAAGTTTCGTTTGCAAACAATAACTTCTATTATTACCTTCCAAAATTGAAACTGTTGGCGAGAGCGCGACCTCTAGAATTCTGAAAAAATTCATTCAAAGTGAATTTGAAATATGAATCCAACAAAATTATATATTTGTGTTAAAAGGCCTCTTGGGAGGACTTCTAGGAGGTGTTGGGAGCACTGTGGATGGTCTTTTGGGAAGTCTTACCGGTGGCAATGTGAATTTGGCTGGAGGTAGATCAAGATATGCATTAGTACTATTTACTATTGCATACGTAACCAAATATTTAGACCTGTTGTTCATACCCATTTGTGCCAGATACTGGCAAAACACATTTTCTTACTTTTGTAACTGTATCCCACCAAACTGTATTATAAGTTGTATTATAATAGTAGGTTTTTGAAGTTTTTCTCACTGCTTCAAACTAAACTACATCAGTAAACGTATCTTTAGATTTGCTGGGAGGAGTCGGAGGCACCGTAGATGGACTTTTAGGAACTGGAGAAGGTGGCGCATCTAGTGAGTTTTTTAGGATTAAAAATAACTTTGCGAGCATATAAGAACAGATTTCTGAAATTGTTTTTCAGATTTGCTGGGGGGATTATTAGGAAAACGATCGGACAATGGTAAACATATTTACTTTTAATTTTAGGCACTACAGGGTGCATTTATCAAATTTTAGATTAGATTTTATCATTTGATTATTGATGTACTGCTCATTTACACATGAAATAGAAAATGAAGTCCCTCTAGATAATGAAGCTTTTATAGAAAAACGACAGGGATTACTTGGAGGGCTTCTAGGAGGTAGCTACATCCTCCACTTATGAATTTCAAAAAATGTTTGCTGTGCAATACAATAACGGTGAGAGTTAATGCACCTAACTGTTAAAAAATGTTTGAATTTATTGAATTTTTCAGGTGATGGTGGTGAGCCTGGCGCTGGTGGCCCTGGTATTTACTAATTTGTACTTTTTTAAGCGAATATAAAGTTTTGTACCACAAAAATATCTGTGGAATTTGGTTGGTTCATAGGACTTTTGGGAGGACTTTTAGGAGGCGTTGGTAGCACTGTGGATGGTCTTTTGGGATCAGTCACGGGTGGCAATGTGAATTTGGCAGGAGGTACAAAGTTATAAGTTATATTACATCAGATTCGTAACATTGCCATAGTCTATTGTCTTCGTCTTTAAGTCGTAATCCAAAACAAGTGTCTTACTTTTTGCTTACTTTTTCACTAAAACCTTCAATGAATACGATTATAAAATTTTGTACATAAAAATTGTAAGCTACAGTTTTAATAATAAAAAACAATCAATCGCAAATTAATTTTTCCTGTTTGCGCCCAACTAAAAGATTAATATACTTTACAGATTTATTAGGGGGAGTTGGGGGCACCGTGGATGGACTTTTAGGTGGAGGCGGAGCTGGTAAAGGTATTATTGTTAAAAAAATCCAAAAATTGTTGTGAAAGTTTGTGAGAGATACATAAAGAAAATATTTTGTCTCGATATTCCAGATTTATTGGGAGGAGTAACATCGCTTCTTGGTGGAGTGTTAGGAAAACGATCCGAAGATGGTAGAAAAATTCCTGGTATATCTAGCAATGTCCACTATTAATTCTTATTGTCTATATAATTTTTGATTGTGTAGAAGCTGAAGATGAATTGGCTATGGATATTGAATCTCTCATGGACAAGCGATCCAGTGAAGGTAAATAAAAAATAAGTCAAAAAGATTTTCTGATTTTATGGTATAGAATAGAAGTTAGGTGCAGCCGAAAACAATTAAGAAATAGTAGATACAGGGCAAACACTAGACTATATTTAAAAGATGGGATATTCTTGTATTATAGGCTTAGACGACTTGAAAGACGAGATAACGAAAATAAAATTGCAACTCGAAACAGTAAAAAAGGATTATTCAAAGCTGAAAACAGAGCATGCGCAAGGTAGTTAGCATTCGAACACATTTATTTCCTATTTAAAAAAAGACAAGTTAATTGATGAGAAAAAATATTTTAAAGAGTAGAGAAATCTACGAACGGAACAAACGCAGATTCAGTAAAGGAAGACAAATCAAGGCCACAGGGTGCTAGAGCATCCAAAGCTAGGGCAAATAGAAAAGGACTCAAGGGCCGTCGAAAACGAGGTTGGTCCGATTTTTAAGCAGAAAACATTTGATAGACTTGAAAATTCCAATTAGCTGCATAGTTATTGACTTTTGACTTCTGACTTTATCCGGATACAACTTATACAATGAAAGAGCAATTTTTCTGATTTTAATAACCTTTCTGAAACAGGTTATCAAAAAAGCGGCCGCGCCATGAGCAGAAGCGGGAGAAATATGCTTGGAGGGCAAGGTTAACATTTTGCACGCAAAAAATCCAACTTTCCACATTCTTTAATTAAAAACGTGCTTTTATTACATTTAGGATCATTGGCTAGCTTGGGAGGAACCATTGGACGAATTGCCGATAAATTCGGAAGTATTTTACCTGCTGGTATTAAAAGGTGGATTCCAAATCAATTTTGCGAGAGTAAGGTTACATTGAATTTAGTAAAATTTTTGTGCATTGGTTAACTAAACTAACCAAATAAAATTGCAATTGTGTGCTACAGGGGTTGGTAAAGCAATTGGTGCATTTGGAGACATGCTTTTGGAGCCATTCTTGGGCCGATCTATGAGTATATATTTTTATCACATGTTGAAGAATCATAGACACAATTTAGTTGCATTAACTTTTTATTTTCTGTAGCTCAATCTAACATGGATGACGCTTTTGGAGGAGGCAAAAATGGAAGAAGTTTAGGTATTTATCATCACTTAAGTAGAATTTTTGAAATCCTTACTTTTTTTTAGTTTGGAATCTATTGTCCGCAGATTTTATCATGTCCATAGCCAAGAAGATCATTGTTCATGGCGTCAAATTTTTAAACGATTTTATTGTGGCCTTAGCAGGTTAGTTTCCGTTAACTATCGAATATACTGACAATTAATTCTTATCGCGGCGTTCAAATATACAAAAAAAAAACGACACTCAATAGAAATGCGCTGTGTAACAGGTTCTAAATCAATATATTTATTTTCAGATTTCGAAATCATAGGTATGCTCCGAGCTATGAAAAATTTCGTAGTAGCAATGCTCACGTAAACACCAACTACCCTACGTGTACAATAATAACGTTTTGAAAGCTTGTTACTAAATATCCATTATGGTCTCTGGTTGTGGAAAACAGTTAGGTTCAATGTACAATTCAAATTCAGACTGAAAAAATGACAATTTGTCAAATTTTTATGGTGATAAATAAAAATCTGTACCAATGAAACATTATTTGCCATCATCCGCTCATTTTTCATACTTCTCTATGTTTTTAAATAATTCAACTGTTATGTCGGTCGAACTGGATGCGTATGATACTGAAAGCGATTTGAAACTACAGCTTAAATTGTCAAATTATTATTCACTTGTGCAGTCAATTCTCTGTACTGTAACAGTAGTGCAAATCAAATAATCATAAACCTCACGACTAATTCAAACAATGCAAGTTATTAAGGTCGCCGCAAAACATAAACAATTGCATATTATTAGAGCAGGAAGTCAATAATATAATCATCTGAATGAACTCATAATTGTTCTCCCTGGACCAACAATACTGACACGAATAACACATTGCACTGACTGTAACTAGCTAATTGTTACAATTACATGGAATTGATTAGAATGTGCTCTAGTACGTAGGCAAGGAAATTAATGGCTGGTAGCGCCGCTATATACGTTTCAATACGTTTCCGGTAGATCTCAAAGGGAACCTTGGGTTAACCCTTCAGTGACCTAACTAACTAAAAGTTCCACGTAAACTCATAATAAAACTTTTGTGTGTCAGTTACTATTGGAAAATCCCCCTCAAGATGGGGCAACACAGGGGCAATAACTGCAGACTTTTAAGTCTACGGGCAGTGCTCTCAGCGTCTATTTCCATCGTTTTATTTCTATCGGTTTCAAAAGTCGACGCGTCAAATGAACCACAAGTAACAGATTCTCAAAGCTTTGCATTCAATCCTATTAATGAGGGAAGCCCGTTGAATTCGAATTTTGCGGGTCGTCATCACAGGGCAGGTTAATTATAATTCACTTTTTCAAGCTTTTACATTATGGGTCACATACAGTTGCTAAACCTTTTCATATTATGCAGCTTCTGAAGAAACTGAAGAAGAAGAAGGTAAATTTTATAATTCACACGTGTCTTACATTATTAATCTCAAAACATCAGCTACCACGAAACTAAACGAAATGCATGCTTTACAGGTGAAAATTATGTTGTAGAAGAAACCAAAACAAACGTTCCTCAAAAGAAAGCAAAAGGACTGTTGCCAAATTTGCTCAAGAATTTGGGTAGAAAACGGAGAGATGGTTAGTAATTTAGTTATTTAATTTTTTTCAACTAATACTTTTTATTAACATCTATTTTCTAATTTTTCACTCGGTAGATGAAGAGGAGGAAGAAGGAGAGGAAGACAACGAGGTAGCACCAGCCGCATCAGCTCCTTCCAAAAAAAATAAGGGACTTTTGCCCACTTTATTGACAGATTTGGGACGCAAACGTAAACGTCGTGAAGGTTTGTAGCACAAAAAAATTCTAGATTCTGGTTACGGTATCAGTTCATGCAATTTTGCTATCTCCTAGATACGGAAGAAGAGGAAGAAGAAGGGGAGGTAGAAGAAGCAGGAAGCACAGCACCAACTCCCACCAAAAAGAAAAAAGGGCTTTTGCCCACTTTATTGACAGATTTGGGACGCAAACGAAAACGTCGTGAAGGTAAGTCCATAAATTTTTTTAAAGTAAATTAAGGTGTGCCAGAGAAATCATTGTTTTGAATTTTTGTCAAATTTTCAGCTCCTGCAGCCAATGAAGGTAAAAAAATTTTGGGTAGAAACAAAAAGCTGTAACGATATGAATAGATATCTAATTGAGCCTTTTCAAACAACAGAGGAGCAAGAAGAAGAGCCGGCAGAAGCTGAAGGTGCAAAAGAATTTAAAGATGCAAAGGCCGCAAAACCTACAAAAGAGGGAGGAAAAGCACCGGAGGACGGCAAAAATGGACATGGCGGTAAAGGTAAAAAAGGATTATTTGGTGGCAAAAAAGGAGGAAAAGGAAAAGAGAAATTTTCCATCGGTGTAAAAGCAAAATGGAAAGGTAAAGGAGGCAAAGGAAAAGGGAATAAAGGAAGTGGAGGAAAAAAGAATGGGGATAACGGAAAAGATGCACCTGAATCACCTGCAAAAGGAGAGGAAAAGACCATTCCAAAAACACCTAAAGTACCCGCTGCTGGGGAGAAAACGGCTGCCGTTCCTGCGACCACTCCAGCATCTGCTGACGCTAACAAAAACGTAACTGGGGTAGTGCCTACTTTGTTGAAGGATTTGGGACGAAAACGCCGATCAGGTTAGAGCAAATCATGCCTATAAGAGTGACTATATAAACTTGCGCCGGCGTATAAGTGATGGAACCCTGTACAAACCAATGGACACTTATAGCAGCTTATATGAATTATGATATTGCATCCGAATTTTTTTTAAACACCATCCTGGTAAAAAAAAGCCTCATTGTATGCTCAATTTTATAAGTTTTTAGTGGATGTTTTCCAAATTAACTAGTTCTCAATCGCTAAATAAATCATTTCGTTTTTTTCCAGCCCCTGCCACAGAAGAAGAAATCGAAAGTAAGCAATCACCACAAATAAAAACTAATTGATGACTAAAAAATGTTGCATTGTTCATTTCAACAAAATCTAATCTTTAAAATTTCACATCCATCATGAAGGCAAAAAAATAGAATAGAAGAATGTATAATCGTGAAACAAACTCGATACAGAGTCGTTTATCACACTATAGGAACTTGACGTACGGCAGGAAATTTAATTGAAAATTCCGCAGGTTTTAAATTTTGGTCGTAAGAGTGAGTCTGGCTATAGGCCAGTGGGCCCGGCTAGTAAGCTTCTAATAGGCCAAATATTTGCACAACATTCAAAAGAATTAAAAAATATAACATGGGCGAAGTGTACTGAAACTGAAAACTAATAGAATCGAAAGGTCTTACTTTTTAAACTTTTTACTTGCTATTTCCTTTTATGATTTTTCCAAATCGTTGGTCGATTTTTTATGAGGATTTCGTTTTGCAAATATCGCTTCCTTCAACATTCACACTGTGAGATTGTGAGCTAATATTTTAAATTGTTTATAAAAAGCTTGGATCCCATCTTTTGTGCTATAGTACATGGCCGTAAATAACTATAATATGTTATTTAGTAAATATTTCACTTATTTTATTGTTAAAGATAATGTTTTTGGGATATTATAGATGAAGAGGAAGAAGAAGAAAACGAAGTAGCTCCTGCAGCACCTGCCCCTAAAAAAGCTAAAGGGCTTTTGCCTACTTTATTGAAAGATTTAGGACGCAAACGTCGTGATGGTTAGTATTTACATAAGAATGCAAAAAAATTTATTTCAAGAAAGAAATACATGTAATTTATATTATGTACTACGAACTAAAGATAGCACAGAAGAGGAGGATGAAGGAGATCAAGACAATGAAGTAGCTTCCGCAGCACCAGCTCCTGCCAAAAAAGCTAAGGGACTTTTGCCAACTTTGTTAAAAGATTTGGGTCGCAAACGTCGGGAAGGTGTGTGGAACTAAATTTTACCTCAAAAGATGTAGCTCAATATTTCGAAAAAGCAATAAATAACTGTTTCCTCCAATTTTTGAGAGTAGTATATTGTTTACTTTTTTCCATCACCATTGCCTATTTGAACCGATTCACTGAACCAAAATAATTTTTACACGATGCAGATACCGAAGAAGAAGGGGAAGAAGAGGAAGAAATCGAGGTAAACGCAGCTGCACCAGCTCCCGCCAAAAAATCTAAGGGACTTTTGCCAACCTTGTTAAAAGATTTGGGTCGTAGGCGCCGGGCAGGTAAAAAAAAACGAACAAAATAGAGTACACTGTAAATAAAATGGGGCAATTTTTGTTATATATAGAGTAAAATTTTACCATATTCGGTGTTCGCTGTGAACACTTGATACACAGTAAAAAATATTACTACGACTGCAGGTAGAGATTATTATGC
>Ga0210040_10007481_pt1 | contig 13197 bp, 7 predicted proteins | sample CryGeyCG12114_NA_FD_185462 | JGI IMG/M metagenome (GOLD analysis project Ga0210040, IMG submission 185462) | Groundwater microbial communities from aquifer - Crystal Geyser CG19_WC_8/21/14_NA (SPAdes) (version 2) | ecosystem: Environmental > Aquatic > Deep subsurface > Groundwater | place: USA... | reverse complement strand
ATATATGTAGATGAAGGTTTTAATATAAATCGTAAATATTATATAACGATGATCCCGATGGCAATTTATAGAGACAAAAGAGGATAAAAGTGTGACAGTCCGCAAAAAAAACTTTTTCTATAACAGTATCAAAGCTCATTACACTGCTAGTGGATTATAGTCCATCTGAAAAGTTCTGCGCACTCGAGTTACCAAACATTGTCAAATTGAGAAAACATGATCAAACTTTTCCCCATTACTTTAACCCAATGATGGGAAGACAAAAGTTTGCTTCTTGTATAGACAGAGAATAAAACTGGAAAAATGCTATATATACACAAAGAAGAGAACTATCAGTGCTATCTTATTTGCTTACGTTTTCACCCTTGAAAATGGTGAGTCGTGCTGAATAAGTTGGTTATATATACAGTTTACTAGTTGGTAACTGTGTACAATATACCATGTTATAAAATGAAATGAAAGCATTTTCAATTTTGCAAAACTATAGCAAAAGCTGCTCAATCTCTACATCTTGAAAACTAGTCAAAGAAAATGTACTCGTATTGTATGTAGCATTTTGTACTAGTTCTTTCCTACTGGAATGGTATTGTCGACAGGTGTTTTTGCATGTATTTTATTGGTTTATAAAAATGTGCAGCCAGTTTTGTCCATGGTTTTTTTTAGATGGGATCACGAACGCTATCAGTCAAATTAAGTGTGACGCCAATGTGTTGTAAAATGTTTAAGGTATAAGATGAATAAATTTATCTCGTCGTAGGAGCACTTTCCTTTTATGCTTCATCAAAAAAGTCCATCATGAAACGTTATAGGGATTTCTCTGTAAAATCGCTGTTTTAGTTATACCTGGATTTTGAATAGTGTCAAGTCTTGCATGTCCGTAGTTGAATGTAATATGCGCTTTTTATTTTAAGAATTCAAAGTTTTCCACTCTATATGCTGCTGCATACTGATACGATCGTAAGTTAGTGTACTTTTTATTTGAACGTAAATCTATAAAGTGCAAGTGTGAGTAAGCTGCCTGCATTTTATTAGGCAATAATGATGTAGAGTTTATGCGATGCAGGGCCAGTAATTTGCCAAGTACTCAAAGTTAGTTTCTATGAATTAAGAATAACTTTTTCAAAAATGTGAATGAGCCTGAAAAGTGTGTGTCATCATGCGAACAACTCATGAATATCTTGAAATTAAGTACGGTCTACACTCACTACTGACTACTTACAATGTACACACAATAAATAAGCGAGTGGAAAAAGTCGATGTAATACTATTTTTTAAAGCAAAAAAAATAAACAAACCAGAAAAATCTTATAGTAAAAGTCAACATCAAACGTTGATCAGATCAATTTAATTATTCAACCAAATGAATGATTCGGAGTTGAAAAATTGACAGTCAGAGTGGGCAATAAAACTATAACTTATTAACTTACTGTTTGATCAGACCCTGATCAACCAGTATTTGGCTATTATTTCATGCAATCATGTAATTTGGGCCTCAGGTATCATGAAATATAAAAGAGGTATAAATGATAAAAGACAGGATCAGACACTCAAGTTTACGCTCAAGAACACAAAACAAGAAAACTGCGTCGAAATCTGAGAATGGTAATATCGGAATTACTCATACTGCGTATTTAAAAAATATATAGTCCCTTTCAGGATTTTTCTAATGTTAGTTTTTGTTGTACCCTGTGTAAGTGTGCTCCAAAAATATTAACGTTCAAAAATTTTGTTATTTTGCCAACCCGGGGTTAAATGACCGAAAAATAATAAGAGGACCCCTGTCTTCCCTGAATTCTTACGAGTTATTTTCATGATAAAAAAGAAAAAATTAGACCTCAAATTTGGGCTCGACTTTTTATTGATTCTTTGTTCAACTGTCGGATGACAATATTTTAGGTCTATATTAAATATTAGAGAGTAAAAAAGACCAACCCATTTTCAAGAAAATTACTCACGAAGTCACGAACATTACATTGTTTGTTAGTTCATCGTTATACCAAAGGAAAATATCATGTTTTTATGTTTCGTACACTAAGTTTTTTGATTAAAAATTTGAATAATACAATCAACTGGGTCACACAAGTTCAAAAGACGACAAGGCGCGGATCAGTTTGCAAACAATATTTACCCTGTGAGATGATGATAAACAATGATATGAGCAGCAGGTTTGTGTGAACGCTCAAAACTCACAAGTCTATATGTCATGGGATCACATCAAATGAATGGTGAACGTAAAACGGAAGAAATAGAGAAGGATATATAGATCCACTTACAGTTCTCTCAGGGAGTCAATGCCGATGAAAGCTTTTGGATGCAAAGTGGTGAGTGCGGGATTCCCTTTGAGACTCCTGGGTACATACAAAAAGAAAGGAAATCACACGACATCCGTAATTGGATTTCAAGCAAAGTGAAAGAAAAAATAGAAACAGGCCGAATCAAATCGAAGCTCAGTTTATTCCCAGTAAATGTACAAGACATTTCCACAATTACAGCGCACATAAATGAGTTTAAACCAGTTTTTGTTCATGGTAACTGCAAAATGGTTCCATGAAAAAGTTGTGGAAGATAGTATCAATAACAACGTGAAAATTGCGTTTACAAAGACTCGAAATTCAATTTGACACATTACTTGTCAATGTGCAATTAGTTTAGTAGAGTGCGCCAATTTGTTCAGCAAATAAATGGTTCCTATGCTGAGCTTATTAAAAAGGAAATTTTGTAGCTGATGACCTTGCTCAAAATAAAATAGCCAAGTAGAATGCCCATTAGAATACAAATTGGCTATCAATTAAATGTAGTTTTTGTTAATAAAGTATATTGCCTCTCGACTCTACTTTTAAATTAATTACTTAGCTTTTCAGTAGAAAATTTGGCAACTAATTTAAAGCCTATCTATAGATAGAAAGTAAAAGTTGTCCAAATCACACAGACTACAATCCTCTTTCTGCGGGGAAAAGTTGTAGGAAACTGAAAATACAAAATAATAACTATCCAAGCTTTTATTGAAATAAACAAAAGTTAGCTTACAGGCGGGCAATAGTAGACCCTTCAAAAGTGGCGTCTTTAACTTCCAGTAAACGGTTGTAACTCAATCCCCTGCAAAAAATCAATCATTTTTTCAAACGCAAGGAATTCAATGTTCCAAATTTTCTCATACACCTGTGCCTTAACCATAGACGAGGAAGTTTTTATTCAACAAAAAATACAAAGAAAGAAAGAAATTCAACTATTAATTCTTCAACTTACTGACATGCACGAAAATAATTTTAAAACAAAATAAATGATCTAAATCTTTTTTCGCAAAAATTTTACTTTCATAACTCATTTGTACAATCATGTTGAAGACTCAAGTGGCTACTAAACTGCAAGTCAGTATTTTTTACTGATTGCAAAGTTGCATCAACTTGATAAAATGATGCTTCGCCAAAGTTCTGTGAACTTAAAATGAGCACTCAACAATCATAGACTGTAAACTCAGCTATTCAGCTAACTAGATATTCTCCTTAAAACGATTTGCCAAGCACTTATTTTCAACATCAAGTGAGCTAGATTGGCCCTATTCATAGTATGTTTTTTTACAAACGTAAAGAAAATTCGTTTTTAATTTACAAAAGCACAATTTAAGCCTACAAGTTAACCACACGATGCAAAAAATAGATGTAACCAAAATACTTACAGATATTCTGTTTTCAAGTTCCGGAACGAGCCAACCTCAATTTTCATTATCTCATTATTCTCAAATTCTCTGTGTGGGTAAATAATATATAGCATTAGAACATAAACTTAACCGAAAAGTGTAGATGTCATGATGCTATTGAACACTTTTGATCTTTTTGTTACTCTGACTGAGACAACAGAGACTATAATTTTGACATATTGGTATGGTTTTGTAGACACAACTCATGCATCCGATGTCTGCCATATTGCTGATCAAATGAGTATAATATTTTTAGCACGATTGATTTTATAACAATCAAATGCGCACGAGTACATACAACACTACCTGGATTTATTATGCTAGATCTCTATTCAGATAGATAATCACGTGACTATTACATTATGTAAATCATTAGTCTTTCGCAAACCAAAAGTCCAGTTTTTCGTTTGATTTGGGCAATAAATGCAGCTGCAATGAATATGAACGGTTAGAAGCTGGTTTGAAATATTTCAAAAAATTGCAAGCAGGAAATATAGTCGTATTGTAAAGCTCTTTGGAGCCAGATAGTACATAACATACATCGTCCATTGATTTGATTTTACATGTTATTTGATACACACTGACATGTGAGAGAATAAAATAGACGGATTGAATGCTCATTAAACTCCTTTTGACAAATTTAACGTCCTACGTATGCCAACAGCACTTCAATTTTGCAATTATCGTAAGCAAAAGGTTTCTAAAATATCCTCCAAGCTTGTGTAATTTATCTATGCAGCAGTTTGTTTGCATTACTCTTGCGTTTCCAAATATTGTGTGTTTCCTTTTTTCAACTATTAGAAGAACACAAATGTAATTTCACTCGCATTTGTTCGATAGAAAGTAAAATGAAATTACCGAAACATCATATGGTGCATGTAATAGCTTAAATTGCCTAAAGCTTGTCTGTATTTCTATCTCACAGTTAGTGCCTTTGATATTTATGAAAAATTACTTTCCATATCTTGGTCTGACCTTTTTTGAAGCCAGTGCTTTTGTTTCAAAGCTTATATTTCTGACATGCATAGCAAAACAGGATGTTTTAACAACGTCATAATCTGTGAATATTTTTTTCCTTACATTTTGACCGTGCATTGTAGGAACGAAAAACTTGTAAAGTGTAGTACATAAAAGAAAACTTGTACGCATAGAAAATTAACTTCAAAATAAAGCCAAGTTGGTCTTCTGTTTGGAATAATTAAAACACGTCGACTTGTATTGATCAGTCATTAAAAGAGTAGTAGATAGTAGATAATAAATTCTGGGTAGTGTTGAATCATGGTTGTATTGTGAAAACATTTGCTGAAAACAAGCAGTAGATAAATGAGAAAACAGAGAAAGTTTACTTACACCATGTGCAAGGCAGATGAAGTTCGCAGCTCACTGAAATTAGGGACTATTGTGAGGCTGGTGGAAGTGATCCTTCTGTAAAGTCCATACCATAAACATGAAATTATAGAGCAGTGTCTGAACCGTTTTGAAGGTTATAAGCTTTAATTTAATATGCGTCTGTTAGGTTTAAACAAGGGAACTAGCATACAAAATCGTTACAAAATTGTATTTACAGTTAATCTGTGTGGGTTGAATATGCTATTAGTATGACAGCTATCCGTTCATTTTCATTTAAATAATTTAGATTGAAATTAAGCGAAGTCTTGACGGTCTTATCAAATGATGAAATCAATACGGAGAAAGGGTTTGTTTTAGCCTCAAAGAAAGAATTTACCATCAGACTCAGACTGTATCTAAACTCTGGTGTGAATGGGTATAGTCAGTTGAATGGATGAAGCCAAAATCAAATACTGCAAAGTTGAATATTTAAAAAACGGAATTGCCCTTAAGTAGTTTATATAAATAGAAGATTGATAACTTCAAAGCAAAATGGACTTATCATTTCGATACAACTGTAAAAGTCAAAAGCTGAATGGACAAATCAAATTACGCAAAATTTTGTCTAAATAAAACGGGGGTGCCTTACATGATTTTCAATTTGGGAAGAAAAACCTTAAAGACATCTTGGCTTAAATAGGTCAAACATGGTGCTCCGTGAATGTATCTGAAATGACAAAAAATTCAACAGCTGTATATTTCCATGCTTGTTTAACGTACCAAATGTATAATTGTTCTGTAGATCACGAACATTTGCTATCGTTAACATTCAGTACATTTATTACGAAGCCGAAGGCGGAGTCTTAAAATTACTAGAAACGGGAGCGCCCTATGCTCCACATTTTAAATAGAAAATCAACGCAAACGAAAACACAAGTTGGAATTTCTGTTAAGTTTGGAACGGGGTAAAAGTTGTGTGCGCTGTTTTCTGGTTTAATTTTGTAATTAAATGTTTCAATTTGAAATGTTAGGGTAATTTTTTGGTCATCTGATCAGTTTACTGGAATAACTTGTAGTAGTATTATTGTTGGCGCGAAAATCAAAATGATGTTGATAGATGATTCAATTTGCGATTGCAAGTTGTTGAACAGAGAAAGACTAGCTGATGAGACTACCGAAAAACGATAAAAACCCCTAATTATTATTACTGGTTTTTTGTAATATTAATATAAATAATTCCTTATAACCCGGCTTCGTCATAATACCCTCTTGCTGAGGTTTATTTACCAAGTCTAAGCAAGGCATTCTCAGTAACTTACATAGAATTCAGATTTCGCAATCCTATGAATGTGCCATTTTTGATTTCCCTGAATTCCGTCAATTCTGCGAGTACGCTGTAATTAGAAACATTCAATATAACAAACAACAAGCAATATAATATTGGGAACGATGCATCAATATTAGTATCAGTTACTAAAAGTAAACATTTAGATCATAACGGTTGGTCAACAAAAAATAGAGTTCTGTCAAAAAGAGAGAAAGAGTTCATACGAATTCATTTGACTTCACAAAAAGCTACTTTATGTTATGCTAAAGTTAAAGTAGAAATGCATGTACAAATGAGGGCTACACAACTTACATTTCCCCCAAGGAATCACCATACGGCTTCAGATCTTTATTCCTGATGGTAGTAAAGTTCTTCGCGTTTTCGATGCTTCTGTATGGGAGAAAAACAGAAATAAATACAAATGAATTCAACATTGACGTTTTTGGAAGTGTACAGCTGGATCTAGTGGACATTTGAGGGATATACACATGCATACTAGACTGAATAGAGCTCTTGTTTGTGATCTGTGTTTTGCGAGCCTAATGCGGCCAAGCCAAACATACAATTCAAAGAGACATGTTTGCTATTACCTGCGTGAATACTATTTTTTTGACTGCAGCAAAACATATGTCATTTCATAGACGTTACATCAAAGTACTTCATCTAAGGCTTAATGCGGAGGCAACAGCGTGGAGAAAGGAGAAATGACGACATTTATTTTCTAAATCCTCCCTACAAACTAAAGTAAGCTATGGTTTTCGCGCACTAATCTTGGTTTTTATGCATTTAAAGATATATTTCTTATCTCATGTTGCTTGTTTTTTAATTCTAATGTTGACTAATTAACTAAAGTGAGTGAAATTAAAATCTAAGTCAGAAAAATATGCACTCATTTACCCAAAATCACATAACATTCATAAACTATACCATCACATTTTATAGTAAGGCCTTGCTTGAGCTTCTAAAATTTCCGTTCAACAAACTTGTAAAAGGTACAGCCTGACAATTCATAGTTCTTTGTTTCTTAATCAACAGGTATAAGGTGTTGGTCTAGGAAAAAACTATAATGTCTTCCAATGAACATCACGCGAATTTCGTCTGAGTGTAACCACTACCATCAATCTATAGCGCACTCTTTTGATTATGTACCCCATGTACCCAAACTGTGACTACTGACTATGAATCATTCTTTTTGTCTTAGAATCATAAATACGCTGTACAAATATAAGTTAGCTTACAATGTTAAAACTGAAGCAGAAATAAATTGCTAAAAAAACCACCTTCACTATTTATGGTAGAAGGTAAAAAAAAACTATAATTAATAATGAATAACTTTACATACATGCGATACACATCAGATGGTAAAGTAGATACAACTTCTGTCATGTTCGGTCCCGTGCATTTACATTCCACCTCCATGTCCGACCCACCTTCGGTTGTATTCCAACAACCACAAGGTCCATCTGTCCAAATCGACGATTCAAGGTCTTCATTGTTTTTATCCTCCAGAGCAAATCCACTGAAAGGGGCTATGAATGGCAAATCGTTGAGAATATCTTTTGCGCCATTACTGATAACAGGTCCAAAAGCAGATTCCTTTGAAAAACTTAACGGATTTGTTGACTCTTTAGCTCCATTTTCTACATAAAAATATGATTTCCAAAACATGTTCAGTAATTACTTACAACGAGAACCCTCAATCTATGTTAAGGGGTCTGTAGGCAGTGTTGCTTAAACTAAGCTGAAAAGTAATATTCACTTTTATTGGGTGCTTGCTTAAGCAAAATTAAACGTTACGCATTACGCATCTGATTTTTAAACCCAAAAATGTAACAAAACGACTGTTCAATATAGACAGTATTACTAACTAGACACTAGACTACAATTACAATTATTAGGGAGGTAAGTCTGCCACCGTGAGCGAGATAGACACAAACAACGAAGCATTATATTGTCGTTACTCCGCATGCGCCAATTTTAGCGTCTTTTTTGCATTGCATCGACGCCTGCGCACTTGTGACTGTTGAGTTCTGATAAGCACTGGTTGCCAATTTTTTCATAATATACTGATGAAAACAAAACATTTTGTGGAATTTGACTTCAAGGCCGTTGATAAATATTAACAAAAAGTTAACATCAGTTACCGTAAGAAAACTACCACCTTACTCGCCATAAGCAAGGTGTAATATAGGTGAATCAAAAATAGTGCAGATTAATCATGCCCATATGTATTTGTAAGTTCAGAGGCAGAACAGAGAACATCTGAAATGCTTACCGAAGAGAAAAAGATAAATGACTGTTCAAATTAAGTAATTAATGTTAAAATCAATTCCCTTGGGCTTCAAAATTATGTTGCGAGAATAAGCCAGAAATATGAATTAGAGCCATGAGTGTGCTGCTACACTGACTATAGTACAACAGGCTGTCAGTTTAATTGGTAGGAGAGTGCGGGAACGAATTTAATGCATGTGCAAACACGAAGCTAATGTACATAATGTCTAATGCGTTCTTTCGGAGCCGATTAATCAGAAATCAATTATGTGGCATGCGGTGTGTGCTAGCTTTAGTATGTGCAGCAGTGCAATGTGTACGGAAATTGAACGAGCTTGACTATTACGTGTGCAAATCGGGCAAGCTTTCTCGGTCATTAAATTCTTTACAGATTCAGTTCCTGTCAGGTTGATAAATTCAATTCTGCCTCGTTTGATTTACTTATAAATGGATACACTATTTAAGTTTATATTAACGCACATAAGCATTTCCAACTGGCCCAATTTGGGCATTACATAAAAGAAAAAAATGTTTAAAAACTTGCTGCTAGTCACTCAAATTTTTTCCTTTCATTGCCTGTAATCTTAAGCTCTATAATCAATCTCTACAGTTTTACCTTGCGCTTGTATTGAACTTAAGAGAGAGGGTTAAAATTGTACAACTCACCTGCATCTGCAGCACACGATTTGCCAGCGATCCAAAGGATGGAGACTATGACAATAGCAACTATTGATAGAAAACGTTGAAACCATCTGAGGACTTTAGGACATACCGGCAGCATTTTATCCGCTAATCTGAAAACAATAGCATCAACTGGTGTGAATTGAAAACATAAAATATGCGTTAAAGATGCAGAAAATGTACTGGTTAAAGAAAATAATAATAAGCCAATGCTGAAGGGCAAAATTATTGAATTTTAAAGCTTTGAAAGACGAAATGACTGTGAAAACAGATAAACTTGAATGGAATTCCGAAATAAAACTTTGACTGACTTAATGAGATTTTTATCGCAAATATTTCATGCATTTTTTATAGTCAAATCATCATTTGCAGTGTTCTGGAAATGAAAAAACCATGTCTGCAACCATGGGTAATAACGGTAGAGAAAGCAGTAAACTAGGAAAACCCTATATTCAGTTGAGTGACACAGCAAGGCGCCTCACTGTGTGTAATGTGATATATTACTGACTGCAGAATGATGATGAAGTGGTTTAATTTATTTTACCACTACTAAAACTACAACAATTCATGCATGGGTGAAAATAAGACCTGGCCCGCTGTCTCATTGAGATAATAACTGAAATGTAATAATTAGAATTGAATTGCTGGCAAAAAGGTACGCGAAATTCTCCGTAGAGTCCGCAAATGTTGATAGAAAGGATAAACTTAGTTAACATCAGATGGCCAAGCAGGGAATGGGAGTGAAAACTCCTCTTATTTCCCAAATATGGCATCAAATAAAGTGACATGACGAAGGACAATTCTAGACGCCTTTTCGTTTCTTTGAAAGCGTCACATAAAATAATTACGACCGCTGCTCGAGTAATTTATATCCATATAAAGAGTAGCAGTGGTAGTAATCCAGAACCATAGGTCTGGAAGAAAAAGCATTGAGTAATTTGATGGGAAAACCATCCAGATCCGGTCACAGACAAAAACTCTTGACTGTTGCAATGGGCTACCATGTGTAGGCTCAACTTTAAAGTAAGCCAACGGGGCTGTAATATATAAATAACTTAATGTGTATAATAATCATGGATTGAGTTACATAATTGAAAGGGCGATGCTATTTTAGAAACACTTCACGATAATTCTTTTCTGAACTACTGAAGTACACTACAACTACTACAAAAGACTACATAAGTATTTTGAATAAAATTTTGTACAATTTCTTAACACGGGGATATGTTTAATTTGCAAACAGCCTCTTCTACATCTTCATAGCTTAAAGCACACTTTTTTCAGTAACTTCACTTTCCCCGTATAGGGATCTCAATGCTCAGTGGAATAAAAAATTTTCCCTCGTCACGGAACTATACTACACCTACACAGAAGAAATTTATGCTCAGCTTCAATGCCAATGATACTATGATCATGACTGCATTGTAAAAAAATCAACACGGAAATTACATTACATTGTATCAGACAACCGTGCGCGGCGAAGAACTCATGGATGCTGAAAAAATCCTTATTCTCTGCTCTCAGTTTTGTATCAAAAAAATCAACCATGTTTTAGATGGCTTAACAAAAAAAAATATTTTGCCAAAACATAATACAAATCCACTTTGGTTCACAAAAGTGTCAATTCTGCATTCATCACGTCACTTTTACTTGTTGGAAAACAAATGTATACCTTGTGCGCAAAAAGGAGGTAAATTTTATCCTATCCTACTACACAAATTTAACACACACAGGACAGGAAAAATTTACCTCCTTTTTCCGCACAAGGTATACAGTGTCTGTCGTCTGTGTAAAGGATGTCTGCTTGGGAAAACAATTTTTGTGTGTAAACTAACAAATTTTTAGAAGAAACATGAGTGCACATGTTGTTATAAGTCAATATTTTGAGTTAATATCGCATTCAAATTCTTGCTGTAGAATCATGGAGGAGCATCATGCTAACTACTAATTACTTATTAGCAGTCTAGTTAGCGTGCTTAGTTAGTTAGTTAGTTCTTTTAGTTTAGTGATTTGCTGCATGCGGCTTGTACGTAAGAAACGGTTTGACTTGTGTAGCTCTGCAAGCAAACGACTTCCTTCGTAAAAGGCATCCAATCATAATGTTTAGTTGTTATTACTATGATTAGGATTAGCATGCCGAAACGATCTCTTCTAAAATGAACATATTATTATTTTCCCGTCTATAACATGCATACAGAGGATATTACAAAGAGTTGAAACGACGGTGTAAATGACTACATGAATATTTATAGCATGTTGGAAGGTTCATAGTTAATGTTTTGAGTCTAGATAGTCAAGCACTGCAATCTTATGTTGGTTAGTTAGTGTGATTTTCAAAGTCTAAAAAACTGTGCTGTAGTCGGTCTTATTATTATAACATAGTTATCTCAACTATCTAACGTAATATTTGTATTTTGTATTTTATTTAAATGTATAACTCTAGAAAACAGCTGATGACATGCTTCGAGGAGTAGGTCAAAATTCTATGCTCAATAGTCATTTCAATATGTAGCTTCACGAACTTACTTCGCAATAACAACGCAAACTATATAAATATACGTAATGCGTACCAGATGAAAGTTTCAACTGTTCTATGAGCTGTGAAAAGCAAAAAATTTAGAATGAGGCGTGAACATACAAGAATTATATCTGTTAGCGCCCCATTTTTAAGGTCAAGGATCTAAAAAAATCTACTTCCTTGCATGAAAATGAATACAAAATTAAGATAAAGCTGAAGCTAAATATTACCTCATTCAAATGTCTATTTAACTTCGTTGATTTATTTCTTCCTAAATAACTAAAACAAACAATGGACACTGCTACTTTTGGCAACCTTGAACATTGTTGATAAGAATTTAAATACATTTTCGGAAAGGAAATTATAATAGATTCTCAGAAAAGCTGCTTTCTCGTAATCAGAATACAAAACTGAGACTATGAGTGAATACCTTAGCACCTATACGGAATGGTGACCTGGAAATAATAGGTGGACAATGTTTTTACACCTGCCTCATAATGATTATTCAGTAGCGACAGAACTCAATTATGGCAAGCAAAACTTGGTGTGTTTGCACAGAAAACTGCACATAACTCGATCCCCCATAGTTTCATTTGTTTAGCACAGACAGTGAAAGACATATAGAACGTAAAACTAATTTAAGGAAATAAATTGTTCGCGAAAAAACATGGCCTGTATGCTTTGTGGAATGTAGTACTCTACAAGACCATGTTTATCTCTGCTCATGGTAAATGCTTGCTATATTAATGTACACTTTAGATGCTAATGTTAACGATGTTGGATGCAAATGAGCTCTGTACAAACAAAATGTTTTCAATTTTTGTACCCTAACTTACTCTTACCCAAATCCTTAAGTACAACGTATGCACAATGGGGAAATCAACAGAGCTCTGCGTGCCGGTAATGAAATATGAGCGGCTCAAAATTTCTACTTTCAAACCATTGATGGTAAGGATAATAATGGCGTCAAATTATCAAACAAATTTTATTTGTTCGATAGGTCCGATAGCAGTTTAACGTATTTGGGGTAAGTTGAGATTATATGAGTGTCATGATTTTTTCGGGCTTACGGCTGGTTAAGTATGGTTTACAGCAAGTAGAAAATTTTAAGGAAGCAGCGTATGTTATGACTGTTTCTGATACACATTATTTTTATAATCAAACTATGAATTGTATCTATTATGTGAGTACAGAATGCATAATGCACACTCGTACATTACATATGATTTTGGACAATTTGTAAGAAAAATTAATGAATTGGAGTTCATGAAATTCAGCAAAAATGGTCGGCTTTATCTCAGATTACTAAAGCTTAATTAAAACTTCCAGACCACACTATGGGATATCTTAAAAATAAAACATAATCTTTATGAT
>Ga0210040_10007480_pt1 | contig 13197 bp, 11 predicted proteins | sample CryGeyCG12114_NA_FD_185462 | JGI IMG/M metagenome (GOLD analysis project Ga0210040, IMG submission 185462) | Groundwater microbial communities from aquifer - Crystal Geyser CG19_WC_8/21/14_NA (SPAdes) (version 2) | ecosystem: Environmental > Aquatic > Deep subsurface > Groundwater | place: USA... | reverse complement strand
GCGATGAAGGGCTGACGGCAGCGCCATGTATCAGGCCATTGTTTTTCTCCCGCTTCTCGGCTTCCTGATTGCCGGCCTGTTTGGCCGTTCGATCGGAGCCAAGGCGTCCGAATTCGTCACCTCCGGTTTGCTGGTGGTTTCGGCGGTTCTGTCCTGGATCGCCTTTTTCACGGTGGCGCTTGGCCATACCGAAGCCTTTTCCGTGCCGCTGCTGCGCTTCATTCAGGTCGGCGGCGTCGACGTGTTCTGGGCGCTGCGCATCGATACGCTGACGGCCGTGATGCTGGTGGTGGTCAACACCGTGTCGGCCTTGGTGCACATCTATTCGATCGGCTACATGCATCACGATCCGCATCGGCCGCGCTTCTTCGCTTACCTGTCGCTGTTCACCTTCGCCATGCTGATGCTGGTGACGTCCGACAACCTGATCCAGATGTTCTTTGGCTGGGAAGGCGTCGGCCTGGCGTCCTATCTGCTGATCGGTTTCTGGTACAAGAAGCCGTCGGCAAGCGCCGCAGCCATGAAAGCGTTTATCGTCAACCGTGTTGGCGACTTCGGCTTCGTTCTAGGTATCTTCGGCGTTTTCGTTCTGTTTGGTTCGATCAATTTCGACACGATCTTCGCCAATGCCGCGACCTTTATTCCGGCTGAAGGCGCAGCTGCCCCTGAAGGGCAGGTCGCGCTGACCTTCCTCGGTTATGCCTTGTCCAACCAGGCGGCGTTGACCGTTGTCTGTCTGCTGCTGTTCATGGGCGCGATGGGCAAGTCGGCGCAGGTGCCGCTGCACACCTGGCTGCCGGACGCCATGGAAGGACCGACGCCCGTGTCGGCACTGATCCATGCCGCCACGATGGTGACGGCCGGCGTTTTCATGCTGGCGCGATTGTCGCCGGTCTTTGAGCACAGCGCGACCGCCCTGACGGTAGTGACGTTTGTTGGCGCGACAACGGCGATCTTTGCGGCGACGGTCGGGCTGGTGCAGAACGACATCAAGCGCGTCATCGCTTATTCGACCTGCTCGCAACTCGGCTATATGTTTGTGGCGCTCGGCACAGGTTTTTACGGCGCCGCTATCTTCCATCTGTTTACCCACGCCTTCTTCAAGGCGCTGCTTTTCCTGGGCTCAGGCTCGGTGATCCATGCCGTGTCGGACGAGCAGGACATGCGCAGGATGGGCGGCTTGCGCAAGCTGATCCCCACCACCTATTGGATGATGGTGATCGGCACGATCGCGCTCACCGGCGTCGGCATTCCAACGACCTTGATCGGCACGGCCGGCTTCTTCTCCAAGGACGCCATCATCGAAGGCTCGTTTGCGGCGCATAATCCGGTCACCGGCTATGCCTTCATCATGCTTGTGCTGGCTGCCGTGTTCACCAGCTTCTATTCCTGGCGCTTGATCTTCATGACCTTCCACGGCAAGGCGCGCGCATCGGCCGACGTCATGCACCACGTGCATGAATCGCCGCTGGTGATGCTGGTGCCGCTGTTCATTCTGGCCGCCGGCGCGCTGTTTGCGGGCGTGCTGTTCGAGGGCTATTTTGTCGGCCACGAGTATAACGAGTTCTGGAAGGGCGCCTTGTTCACCTTGCCGGAGAACGAGATCCTCGAGAATTTCCACCACGTGCCTCTTTGGGTGAAGATGTCGCCGTTTGTTGCGATGCTGCTCGGCTTCGCACTCGCCTACCTCTTCTACATCCGCTCGCCGGAAACGCCGAAGCGGCTGGCGGCACAGCATCAGGGGCTTTATCAGTTCCTGCTCAACAAGTGGTATTTCGATGAGCTGTATGACGCCGTGCTGGTGCGGCCTGCGATGCGCCTCGGCCGCTTCTTGTGGAAGCAGGGTGACGGCACGGTGATCGACGGGCTTGGCCCCGACGGCATTGCGGCCCGTGTGGCGGATGTCACGCGCGGGGTCGTGCGGCTGCAAACCGGTTACCTTTACCACTACGCTTTCGTTATGCTGATCGGCATTGCCGCGCTGGTCACCTGGATGATGCTGGGGAACAGCTTCTGATGACTGACTGGCCACTCCTTTCAACGGTCACGTTTCTTCCGCTTGTCGGCGCGGCCCTGATCTTCCTGATCCGCGATGACGGCGCATCCGCGCGCCGCAACATTCGCAATGTCGCGCTTCTGACCACGCTGTTCACCTTCGTTCTGTCGTTGCTGATCTGGATTGGCTTCGACGAGGGGCAGGCCGGTTTCCAGCTGGTGGAAAAACAGCCCTGGCTCGACAGCGGCATTTCCTACCACATGGGCGTGGACGGCATTTCCATGCTGTTCGTGATCCTGACAACCTTCCTGATGCCGCTTTGCATCGCCGCCAGCTGGGTGTCGGTTGAAAAGCGCGTCAAGGAATACATGATCGCGTTTCTGATCCTGGAAACGCTGATGATCGGCGTGTTCTGCGCGCTCGACATCGTGTTGTTCTATACCTTCTTCGAAGCCAGCCTCATCCCGATGTTCATCATCATCGGCGTGTGGGGCGGCAAGCGTCGCGTGTATGCGAGCTTCAAGTTCTTTCTTTATACGCTGCTCGGCTCGGTACTGATGCTGCTCGCCATCATGGCCATGTTCTGGCAAGCGGGTACCACCGACATCCCGACGCTGATGGCCTATGATTTCCCTGAGGACATGCAGTTCTGGTTGTGGCTGGCCTTCTTCGCGTCCTTTGCGGTGAAGATGCCGATGTGGCCGGTGCATACCTGGCTGCCCGACGCCCACGTGGAAGCGCCGACGGCGGGTTCGGTGATCCTGGCCGGCATTCTCTTGAAGATGGGCGGCTACGGCTTCCTGCGCTTCTCGCTGCCGATGTTTCCGGATGCGTCCGCGTATTTCGCGCCTCTCGTGTTCACGCTGTCGGTCGTGGCCATCATCTACACCTCGCTGGTGGCGCTGATGCAGGAGGACATGAAGAAGCTGATCGCTTATTCCTCCGTCGCCCATATGGGCTTCGTGACCATGGGCATCTTCTCCATGAACATCGAAGGCGTGCAGGGCGCGATCTTCCAGATGCTGTCGCACGGTCTTGTTTCGGGGGCGCTGTTTTTGTGCGTCGGCGTGGTTTATGATCGCCTTCACACCCGCGAGATCGCGGCCTATGGCGGTCTTGTGAACAACATGCCGCGTTATGCGGTAGTGTTCCTGATCTTCACCATGGGCAATGTCGGACTGCCCGGCACCAGCGGCTTTGTGGGCGAGTTCCTGACCATGATGGGCGCTTTCCGCGCTAATACCTGGGTGGCGTTCTTCGCTGCAATCGGCGTGATCTTGTCGGCAGCCTATGCGCTATGGCTTTACCGCCGCGTCATGTTCGGTGCGCTCACCAAGGAAAGCCTGAAGTCGATGCTCGATCTGTCGACGCGCGAAAAGGCGGTGATCTATCCGCTGGTGATCCTCACCATCTTCTTCGGCGTTTATCCCGCGCCCGTGTTCGATGCCACGACGGCTTCCGTCGAGGCGTTGGTAGCTCATATTTCCCAAGCGACAAACGCGGCTGAAACCGCGTCGGTCGCGAAGTAAGGACGACCGCAGCCATGACGACGGCTCTTTCCACAAGCCTTTCGCTGCTGGGACCAGAACTGATCCTCGCGGTCGGCGGGGTTCTGCTTCTGATGATCGGCGTGTTCAGCGGCGAACAGCGGGCCAACCGGCTCGTGACGGGCTTGGCGGTCGCGGTCCTGATCGTGGCCTTGTTGTGGATGTGGTTCCACGGCCGTGATGGCCTGGCCTTTGGCGGATCTTTCGTGCAGGACGCGTTCGGGCGCTTCATGAAAAGCCTGGCGCTGATCGGCTCGGCGGTGACGCTGATCATGTCTGTCGGCTTCGCCAAAAGCGAGCGCTTCGACAAGTTCGAGTTCCCCGTTCTGATCGTGCTTTGCTCGCTCGGCATGTTGCTGATGATTTCGGCCAACGACATGCTCGGCCTTTATCTCGGGCTCGAACTGCAGTCGCTGGCAATCTATGTGCTGGCCGCCTTCAACCGCGACAGCCTGCGCTCCACGGAAGCCGGCTTGAAGTATTTTGTGCTCGGGGCGCTGTCGTCCGGCATGCTGCTTTACGGCATTTCGCTGGTTTACGGTTACACCGGCCATACCGGCTTCAACGCGATTGCGGCAGCGCTGGCTGGGTCGGAGCGTCAGCTCGGGCTGGTGTTCGGCCTGGTGTTCGTGCTGGCGGGCCTCGCCTTCAAGATTTCCGCCGTGCCGTTCCACATGTGGACGCCCGACGTTTATGAAGGCGCGCCGACGCCGATCACCGCCTTCATGGCCGCGGCGCCGAAGATGGCGGCAATGGCTTTGACCGTTCGCGTGACCATGGAAGCGTTTGCGCCGATCGCGGCCGATTGGCAGCAGATCATCGTGTTTCTCTCGATTGCGTCGATGCTGCTCGGCTCGTTCGCGGCGATCGGGCAGCGCAACATCAAGCGGCTGATGGCCTATTCTTCCATCGGCCATATGGGCTTCGCGCTGGTGGGGCTTGCCGCCAACTCCGAGTCCGGCGTGCGCGGCGTTGTGCTTTACATGGCGATCTATCTCGGCATGACGCTGGGCACCTTTGCGGTAATCCTCGCGATGCGCCGCAAGGAAGGCAATGTCGAGCAGATCGATGATCTGTCGGGCCTGTCGACCACGCATCCGATGATGGCCCTGGTGCTCACGATCATGATGTTCTCGCTGGCCGGCATTCCACCGCTCGCGGGCTTCTGGGCCAAGTGGTACGTGTTCCTGGCAGCGATCAATTCCGGGCTTTACGCGTTGTCGGTGATCGGCGTTCTGGCCTCCGTCGTGGGCGCGTTCTATTATCTGCGCCTGATCAAGATCATGTGGTTCGATGAGCCGATCGGCAGCTTCGTGCCGATGGCCGGTGAACTGCGCCTGGTGCTCGGCGTATCGGCAGCGTTCACCCTGCTTTACGTGCTGATCGGCGGTCCGCTCGGAAACATGGCGCAGGCCGCCGCGATGACCTTTTTCTAAAGGATGCGCTTTCAGCTCGCTCCCGACGCTCTCCTCGCCGGATATCGGGTTGAAGGTCATGCGACCGTAAGCTCCACCAACGCGCTCGCCTTGGAGCGGGCGCAGGCAGGTGATCTGGGTGATCTGTGGGTTTGCGCGCTGAAGCAGGAAAGCGGACGCGGTCGACGCGGGCGCATCTGGGAAACGCCGGCGGGCAATCTCGCCGCCACGCTGCTGGTAGTGGGCTCCTACGAGCCGAAGACCGCCGCCACGTTCGGGTTTGTCGCTGGCTTGTCGCTTGCCGACGCGCTGGAAGCCGCTGCGCCTGACGCACGCATTGCGGTTGGTGTCGATGGTAGTGACGGTGAGCATGACGCGCATGCCGCACGTTTTCGGCTGAAATGGCCGAACGACGTTCTGGCGGATGGCGCGAAGCTTTCCGGCATTTTGTTGGAATCGACGGTGCTGACCGACGGCCGTTTTGCCGTTGTGGTGGGGATCGGGGTCAACGTCGTCGCGCATCCGACGGATCTGCCATATCCCGCGACGTCGCTGCACGCGATGGGGTCGGACATCTCCGCCGAAGCCCTGTTTACCGCGCTGAGCGCCGCCTGGGCGCGCAATGTCGCGATATGGGATCACGGCCGGGGGCTGGCCGCGATCCGTGAGCGGTGGCTCCGTCGCGCGGCTGGTCTAGGCGGTGAAGTGACCGTGCGGCTTGACGGCGCGGTTCTGCGCGGCACATTCGATACGATTGATGAGGACTGCCGGTTCGTGATCCGGGACGCCGAAGGGCGTTTGACGCGGATCACGGCCGGCGAGGTACATTTCGGGGCCACCGCTTCGGCGTCGGCTTCATAAAGGATAGACATTGGCTGACGTGAATACGGCGGAACTGGTTTTTGTGCCCCTTGGCGGGGTTGGCGAAATCGGCATGAACTTCGCGCTTTACGGCTTCGGCCGCCCGAGCGCCCGCGAATGGATCGTGGTGGATGTCGGCGTGACGTTCCCGGGTCCCGATCTGCCCGGCGTCGATCTGGTTTTGCCCGATATCCGCTTCATCGAGCAGCATCTCGACAATCTGCGCGGCATCATCATCACGCATGCGCATGAAGATCACTATGGCGCATTGCTCGATCTTTGGCCGAAGCTGAAAGCGCCGGTCTGGATGACGCCGTTCAGCGCGGGTCTGCTTGAAGCCAAGCGGGCGGCGGAGGCCAAGGCGCTCAAGATCCCGGTGCAGATCTATGAGGCGGGCTCCACCTTCAAGGTCGGGCCGTTCAGCGTGGAAGCGATCGGCGTGACGCATTCCATTCCAGAACCGGTGTCTCTGGCGATCACCACAGAACTGGGCACCGTGATCCACACGGGTGACTGGAAGATCGATCCGGCGCCGACCTTGCCGCCACTGATCGACGAGAACCGTTTTCGCCAGCTTGGGCAGCAAGGCGTCACCGCGCTAATCTGCGATTCCACCAATGCGATGCGCGAAGGTGACTCGCCGTCCGAACAGGCGGTGGGTGAGGGTATTCGCGGCGTGATCGAGAAGTCGCCAGGGCGCGTTGCGATCACGACATTCTCCTCCAATGTGGGGCGCATCAAGTCGGTGGCGCAGGCAGCGCTGGATACGGATCGCCAGGTTCTGGTGCTCGGTCGCTCCTTGAAGCGCGTGATCGATGTCGCCACCGAGCTTGGCTACCTCGAGGGTCTGCCGCCGTTCATCGGTGAGGAAGACTACGGCTACATCCCGCGCGACAAAGTGGTGATCATGTGCACGGGCAGCCAGGGCGAGTCGCGCGCTGCATTGGCCAAGCTTGCCCGCGACGAGTTCCGCAATGTCGCTTTGTCGCCGGGCGACACGGTGATCTATTCCTCGCGAACGATTCCCGGCAACGAAAAGGCCATTCTGGAAACCAAGAACCTGCTGATCGAGCAGGGCGTGCATATCGTGGAAGACAGCGATGCGCTGGTGCATGTGTCCGGCCATCCGCGCCGCAGCGAGTTGCGGCGGATGTATGAATGGGTGAAGCCGCAGATCGCGGTGCCCGTGCATGGCGAAGCCGCGCATCTCGTGGCGCATGCAAAGCTCGCCAAGGAGTGCGGCGTTTCGGATGTGCCCCGCGTCCGCAACGGCGATATGGTGCGTCTTGCGCCGGGTCCATCGACGATCGTCGATCAGGTGCCGGTGGGCCGTGTGCTCAAGGATGGACGCGTGATCGGCGACGAGGTGGCGACGGGCGTTCGTGATCGCCGCAAGCTGTCTTTCGCGGGTCATGTCGCGGTCAATGTCGTTCTTGACGAGCGCTATGAACTGGCGGGCGATCCGGATCTCGTGGCGCTTGGTTTGCCGGAGTCGGATGGACGCGGTGAAGATTTCGAGGACTTGCTGCTCGACGCTGCCGTGGGCGCGTTCGACAGCATTCCGCGCCAGCGCCGCAAGGATCTCGACATGGTGTCCGAAGCGGTGCGCCGCGCCGTCCGCTCGGCGGCCAACGAAGCCTGGGGCAAGAAGCCGATCGTAACGGTTTTCGTCACGCGCTAAGGATAAGCACCATGCTCGGTCGCCTCAATCATGTCGCCATCGCCGTGCCCGATCTTGCGGCGGCGACAGCGGTGTACCGCGATACGTTGGGCGCTCGCGTGACGCAGCCGCAACCGCTGCCAGAGCATGGTGTCACCGTGGTGTTCATTGAACTCGCCAACACCAAGATCGAATTGCTGGAGCCTTTGGGTGAGCAATCGACCATTGCCGGTTTTCTTCAAAAGAACCCGTCAGGCGGAATGCACCACGTCTGCTACGAGGTCGACGACATCCTTGCGGCCCGCGATCAGCTGAAAGCCTCAGGCGCCCGCGTGCTGGGGAATGGTGAGCCGAAGATCGGCGCGCACGGAAAGCCCGTGCTTTTCCTGCATCCAAAGGACTTCCAGGGCACGCTCGTCGAGCTTGAACAAGTCTGATGGGCTGGGTCTCGTTTGTCGCAATCTACTTCGTCGTCTGGTGGCTGACCCTGTTCGCCGTGCTCCCCTTCAGCGTGCAAACGCAGGATGATGCGGAAGACGTAACGCCGGGCACGCCGGGAAGCGCACCGCGCGGTCCCCACATGTTGCGGGCGGCCTTTCGCACCACAATTTTGGCATCGCTGGTGGTGGGCCTCTTTTACTGGCTGACCCACGGCCTGGGCTACACGTTCGACGATCTTCCCTTGATGGTGCCGAGCAATCTGGCCCGCTGACGGTTTCGACACAACGAAAACGGCAAAAAAAATGCAGGGCACCAAGCCCTGCATCCAAGATACGCGTCAGATCGTTTCCGAAAACCGGTGGCAGCGAGTAACCGCGCCTAGATCACATCCTCCCAAGACTTTGACCGCGACGAGGGATGAATGTGTTTGCTTCATCCCCTCATTTGTAAAACCGAACTTACCTAGATGACATGAAATTGTCACGAAGAATCTTCTGTGTACGCCTAGGAACTGTGCTGCAATGCACAATCGTTGCGCAATCCGGCAAAGCAACGGGCAGAAGCCATCATCTGCGCGGGCGCCGCGCCTTCGGGTTTCCAACCCGTCATGAAATAGCTATGAAGCGGGCACAGTTCACACTTTTAGCGTCGCCGATTCCGGCCGCGCCCGAGTCCCACGGAATTTGACGATGCGGCTTTCGCGCTACTTCCTTCCCATCCTCAAGGAAACGCCGCGTGAGGCGGAGATCATCTCTCACCGCCTGATGTTGCGCGCCGGCATGATCCGGCAACAAGGGCAGGGCAGCTTTTCCTGGCTTCCGCTCGGCAAGCGTGTTCTGGACAAGGTGTGCGCCATCATTCGCGAAGAACAAAACCGCGCCGGCGCCCTCGAAATCATGATGCCGACGGTGCAATCTGCCGATCTTTGGCGCGAAAGCGGCCGTTATGACGCGTATGGCAAGGAAATGCTGCGCATCAAGGATCGCCACGATCGCGACATGCTGTACGGCCCGACCAATGAGGAGATGGTGACCGATATTTTCCGGTCTTACGTCCGCTCCTACAAGGATCTGCCGCTCAATCTTTATCATATCCAGTGGAAGTATCGCGACGAGGTGCGGCCGCGCTTTGGCGTCATGCGCTCGCGCGAATTCCTGATGAAGGACGCCTATTCCTTCGATCTTGACTTCGAAGGCGCGCGCGCGGCCTATTACCGGATGTTCGTGTCTTATCTCCGCACCTTTGAGCGGGTTGGCATGAAGGCCATTCCGATGAAGGCGGATACCGGCCCGATCGGCGGCGAACTCAGCCACGAATTTATCATTCTCGCCGAAACCGGCGAAAGCGGCGTTTTTTGCCACCGCGACTACCTGGATATGGCCGTGCCCGGCGCGGACACGGACTTTTCCGATGACGCGGCGATTGCCGACATCGTGCAAAGCTGGACGGCGCCTTATGCGGCAACCGACGAAATGCATGACGAAGCGGCCTGGGACGCCATTCCCGCCGGCGATCAGCTAGCCGCGCGCGGCATCGAAGTGGGCCACATCTTTCACTTCGGTGAGAAATATTCCAAGCCGTTCAATGCCAAGGTCCAGGGCCCCGATGGCAAGGAGCATTTCGTGTCGATGGGCTCTTATGGCATCGGCCCGTCGCGCTTGATCGCCGCCATTATCGAGGCGAGCCATGACGAAGCCGGTATCATTTGGCCGGAATCGGTTGCACCTTTCGATGTGGTGATCATCAACATGAAGGCAGGCGACGCCGAATGCGATCGAGTTTGCGCGGAACTGGAAGCCGCCTATGAGGCTGCCGGGCGCGACGTGCTTTACGATGACACCGACCAGCGCGCCGGCGGCAAGTTCGCGACCGCCGATCTGATTGGTATTCCCTTGCAGGTGATTGTCGGTCCGCGCGGAGCTGCCGAAGGCACGGTTGAAGTGAAGCGCCGCGCAACCGGCGAGCGCGATGTGCGAACCATCGCCGAGCTGAAGGCTGGTTTGGAGTTGAAGGCTTGAGCACACAAACCGCGCCCACAGAGGCTCCCGCGCCGGCAAGCGCCAAACCCTTTTCCGTGTTCGAGCGGATGGTCGCCTGGCGTTACCTGCGCGCGCGGCGCAAGGAAGCCTTCATTTCGGTGATCGCGTCCTTTTCGTTCGCCGGCATTATGCTCGGCGTCGCCACGCTGATCATCGTGATGGCCGTGATGAACGGTTTCCGCACGGAGTTGCTGAGCCGCATTCTGGGCGTCAACGGCCATATCATCATGCAGCCGATCGACCGGCCGCTCGATGATTATGCGGAAGTGGCGCGCCGCATCGAGGGTGTCGGCGGCGTGAAATACGCGCTGCCTTTGGTTGAAGGTCAGGTGCTGGCCTCAGGTCGGGTCGGTGCCGGGACGGGCGCTTTGGTGCGCGGAATCCGCGCCGAAGATCTCGCCAAGGTCCAGATCGTTTCAAACAACATCAAGCAAGGCACGCTTGAGACCTTTGATTCCGGCAACGGCATCGCGATCGGCACGCGCATGGCGGAAAGCCTGGGGCTGGCACTGGGCGATCCCATCACCCTGGTTGCGCCCGAAGGCGATGTGACGCCGTTCGGCACCACGCCGCGCGTAAAAAGCTATCCGGTCAGCGCGATCTTCGAAGTCGGCATGTCGGAATATGACGCTTCCATCGTGTTCATGCCGCTATCGGAAGCGCAGCTCTTCTTCAACGTTGAAGGACTGGCGCAAACCATTGAGATTTATGTCCACAATCCCGACAATGTCGACGCGCTAAAGGTGCCGATCGAGGATGCCGCACAGCGCCAGCTCGTGCTGCAGGATTGGCGTTTGCGCAACCAGACCTTCTTTTCGGCGCTGGAAGTCGAGCGCAACGTGATGTTCATGATCCTGACGCTGATCGTGCTGGTTGCCGCCCTCAACATCATCTCGGGCCTGATCATGCTGGTGAAGGACAAGGGGCGCGACATTGCCATTTTGCGCACCATGGGCGCCAGCCGGGGTGCGGTGATGCGCATCTTCCTGATGACCGGTTCGGCAATCGGGGTAACCGGCACGATTGCCGGCGTGATCCTGGGGATCGTGGTGTGTCTCAATGTCGAGCGCATCCGCGCATTCTTTTCCTGGTTGTCGGGCACCACGCTGTTCAACCCCGAACTTTATTTCCTGTCGCAGCTGCCGGCGGAAATGGATCTGCGCGAAACGCTGACCGTCGTGGTGATGGCGCTTGTGTTGTCATTTCTGGCGACGTTGTTCCCTGCTTGGCGTGCCGCACGGCTCGATCCGGTTGAAGCCCTGAGGTACGAGTAATGGCTGCGGACATTGTGCTCGCGCTTCGCGGCGTCGAGCGGCATTACAGTCAAGGCGACAAGAAGCTCACGATCCTGGACGGTGCGGATTTCGTTTTGCATCGCGGCGAGATGGTGGCGCTGGTTGCTCCGTCGGGTGCGGGCAAATCGACCTTGCTGCACACGGCCGGGTTGCTGGAACGGCCTGACGCTGGCGAGGTGATGCTGGCAGGGCGCGATTGCGGCAAGCTCAGCGAGGAAGAGCGCACGGCCATCCGGCGCAACGATGTCGGCTTCGTTTATCAGTTTCACCATCTGCTGCCGGAATTCTCCGCGCTGGAAAACATCGCCATCCCGCAGCTGATCAAGGGCTTGCCGCCCAAGGAAGCCAACAGTCGCGCCGAGCAGCTGCTTGACTACATGAAGATCGGCAAGCGCGCGCATCACCGGCCTGCGGAACTGTCGGGCGGCGAACAGCAACGTGTGGCGATTGCGCGTGCGGTGGCCAACGCGCCCCTGGTGCTTCTGGCCGATGAGCCGACCGGCAATCTTGATCCGGTGACCGCGTCTTACGTGTTCGACGCAATGGAAGCACTGGTGCGCCAGTCCGGCCTTTGCGCGCTGATCGCCACGCATAATCACGACCTCGCCGCGCGTATGAACCGGCGCGTGACCCTTCGCGATGGCAAGATCGTCCCCCTCTGAGGACGATTAGGCTCGGTCCCGCGCGGGCAGTGGCTGAGCCATTAAGCCTTTCGGCAACCCTCCATTTACCGTAAGCCGGGATAACGGGGGGAACGGAAAGAGAACGCTTGCAATTTGAACAAAAATAGAACAAAACAGGCACATACTTAGATCAAGGAGCTAAGCCATGACCGAGTTGTTCCAGGACGTGTTCTCCCTTGTTTCCATCAGCGCCTTTCTGATCGGCGCGGCTTTCTGGATTGGCGCCATCTGATTGGCGCACGCTGCCGAACACGTCTGAAAAGGCGGCTTTCAGGGCGACGTCGAGCTCGCCCATCGTCACCGGCAAACCGAGATCAACCAGGCTGGTGACGCCGTAACCGCTGATGCCGCACGGCACGATGCCGGAAAAGTGGCTCAGGTCCGGTTCCACATTGATGGCAATGCCGTGGAAGCTGACCCAGCGCCGCAAACGAATGCCGATGGCAGCGATCTTGTCTTCGGCAGGTGAGCCATCGAACAGGGCCGGGCGCTCCGGCCTTGTCACCCAAACGCCGACGCGATCATTGCGCCGTTCGCCGCGAATGTTGAACGCGGCCAGCGTTTGGATGATCCAGGTTTCAAGCGCGGCCACAAAGCCGCGGACATCTTCGCGTCGCCGCTTGAGGTCGAGCATGACGTAGGCCACGCGCTGCCCCGGACCGTGATACGTGTATTCGCCGCCGCGTCCGGCGTCGAACACCGGGAAACGGTCGGGCTGCAAAAGGTCATCCGCCGCCGCACTCGTGCCGGCGGTGTAAAGCGGCGGATGTTCCACGAGCCAGACCAGCTCGTTGGCCGTTCCCGTGCGGATTGCCGCCACCCGGTGTTCCATGAAGGCGAGCGCGTCCGGGTAGGCCGTTAGCCCCGGCGCGATCAGCCATTCAACCGGCGGTGAGCCTGGCAGTGGCAGAAAAGTCGGGTCGAGCTGATCGCGAGTTGACATGGCTTCCGGTCGTTTGCTGCATTTGGGCGCGAAAGCCGGCTCTGCTTGGTGCGGCGGATCCGGAAGCAGGCGGGCAATGCATCATATAGGCTTTTACGACCGCGAACGCAGCTATGTGGAAATCCGCAGGGGTCATGATGTTTCCGCGTCTTTCGCCCTTGTGTCCCCCAACCCCATTTGCTAGATGCGCGGAGCCGGTCGGTGACCGGATCTACCACGTGCGGTCGTGGCGGAATTGGTAGACGCGCAGCGTTGAGGTCGCTGTGCCGCAAGGCGTGGAAGTTCGAGTCTTCTCGACCGCACCATTCGCTCTCAGG
>Ga0210040_10007478_pt1 | contig 13199 bp, 7 predicted proteins | sample CryGeyCG12114_NA_FD_185462 | JGI IMG/M metagenome (GOLD analysis project Ga0210040, IMG submission 185462) | Groundwater microbial communities from aquifer - Crystal Geyser CG19_WC_8/21/14_NA (SPAdes) (version 2) | ecosystem: Environmental > Aquatic > Deep subsurface > Groundwater | place: USA... | reverse complement strand
TGCACTCCTGGTCACCGAGGGCGTCCAAGGCACGCCGGGTCGTCGCGTTGCGCGTCTCGGCGCCCTCGAGCAGCTGGGTGACCTTCGGGTAGGCGCCCGGCCGCAACATCGCCCGCACCGCGTCGAGGTGACCTGGCGTCATCATGATGATGATCTCGTCGATCAGTGGTGATGCTTGGAGTACGCCGATCGTGTGCTCCATGATCGGCTTTCCAGCGACCTTGATCAGCTGCTTGGGGATGGACAGGCCAACCCGGGTCCCCGTTCCCCCCGCGAGGACGACGGCTACGTTGCGCAATCTCGACACTCGGCCACCGTAGGACGCACCGGCGCGCCTGGGCGACCCGAAGCCCGATCGGGTGAGCCAGTCGCCACCGCTGGGCGACACCGCGTCACCGTTGTCGGCCCTGGGTCCGACGGTCGGGAGCCGTGGCAGGGATGCGCCGTCATCGTGGTCGGCCGGCGGAGGCGAGACCCGGCGTCGCCTATCGTCGCGCCGGGCCGTTGGGACCATCCGGATGGCCGACCACTCGAGAGAAGGCCACGGGGCCATGGCCTTCGACGTCCAGAGCACGAGCCGCTGCAGCAGCGAGGCGGTGGCCCGGTGATGCGTCGCTCTGCCCGGCTGGGGGTGCTCGTGGTCACCTGCCTGGTCGTCGCGCTGGCGGTGCTGCTGGCCGGCGCTCTCGATGGCTGGCTCGTGGCGGTGGCGGTCGCCGGCATCGGGGTGGCCGGTTGCGAGGTGGCGCTGCACCCGGTGCTCGTGTCGGTGCTGCCACGCCAGCTGCACGTCGCGCTCGGGGAGCTGTACGCCCGGCTCGCGCTCGAACAGGCACTGCTCCTGGTCTTCGTCGTGCGCGAGCCGCGGTTGAGCGACACGGCACGAGCGGTGGTCGTGCTCTCCGTGGTGGCCTACCAGCTGCTGCGCACCGCCCACTCCCTGGCCGGCTTCACCGTCACGCGGCTCGCCGTCCCGCGGGCCCAGGTGCGCGACCTGGCCCACCCCCATCCTCCCGGCGTCCTGCTCGCACCTCTGACCGGTCCGCGCACTGTCCAGCTGCTCGTGGCGGCCAGCGGGCTGCCCGCCCTGGGGCTGCTGTGGGCAGCGCTCACGGGGTCGTTCGCCCTCATCGCTCCCGCCGCCGTGGTGATGGTGCTCGTGGCGGGCGCCGTGCTCGCGGCAGGTTTGCCCGCGCTGCTGACGCTGCGCCGCCGCCCCCGTGGTGCGGCGGCCCTCCGAGCCGCGCACGAAGCCGTACTGCGCCATCGCCCCGAGGTGGTGCTCTACTCCAACGGCGGTGTGGACGACCTGCACTGGGTCACCACCTGGCTCGACCCACTGGACGCGCTCGGCGCCCGTGGTCGCCCGGGACTGGTCATGGTCCGTGACCCCGCAGTCCTGGACGTGCTGCCGCCGTCGGTCACGCCTGTCGTGTGCCTGCCGGATGCCCGCGACGTGCTGCCGTTCACGCTGCCTGACGTACGCGTGGCGTTCTTCGTCTCCAACGGTGGGGAGAACGTCCGGCTCCTCCGAAACCCGCGGCTGCGCAGCGCCTTCATCGGCCACGGGGACAGCGACAAGGCGGCCAGCGCCAGTCCGCTGGCCAAGATGTACGACGAGGTGTGGGTGGCCGGCGAGGCGGCGCGCGACCGTTATGCGCTGGCTCAGGTCGGCGTCCGGCCCGAGCAGATCCGCATCGTCGGTCGACCGCAGGTCCGGCACGTCCGCGCCGGTGCTCCGCTGGCAGCCGGCGCCCCGTGCTCGGTCCTCTATGCCCCGACCTGGGAGGGCCTGTTCCAGGACATCGCTGAGTCGTCGCTGCTGCACTCCGGGGTCACGCTGGTCCGGGACCTGCTGTCCCTGGATGGGGTGCGGGTCATCTACCGTCCGCATCCCAAGACGGGCGCCCGCGACCCCCGCTTCCGCCGAGCCCACGAGGACGTCCTCGCCCTCTTGGCCGACGCAGGCCCACTGCACACCGTGGCAGAGTCGACGACCACGGACCTGCACAGCGCCTTCAACATGGCGGACGTCCTGATCACCGACGTGTCCTCGGTGATCTCGGACTTCCTCGCCTCGGGTAAGCCGTACCTCGTCGTCAACGGCACGAACCTGAGCGCGGCGGCGTTCCGCGAGCAGTTCCCCTCCACTGCGGGCGCCGGCATCGTGGGCCGGGGGTCGGACGGGCTCGAAGCCGCGGTCGCGGACGCTCGCGGACCGGACTCGATGCGCGCGGCGCGTCAGCGGGTCCGACTCCAGCTCCTCGGTCCGTCGACGGACGACCCGGTGGAGTTCTTCGCACGAGCGATCGACGCTCTCGGCGACACGCTACGACCGCGCGGCACGTCGAGCAGCTGACTGTCAGCTGGCGGTCAGCCGTTCCGGGCCGGGCCGGTCGCGGACGAACTCGGCGATGGCCGCGCTCGCCAGCCGGCCCACCGGCTCGGTACTGCCCCAGAAGCGGAGCCGCAGCTCGGCGAGCCGCTCGGCGGGCAACTCGGCCACCGCTGCTCTGCTGCGCAGTACCTCGCAGAGCTCCGAGAAGGTGTCGGCCCGCTGGCCGACGATGTTCTCCGCCAGCGGGAAGGCCAGGTCGCGGTCCTTGGACACGTAGCGCTCGTAGTCGTAGGCATAGATGACGACTCCGGAGCCGGCGACAGCTATGTAGTCGTACAGCATGCTCGAGTAGTCGGTGATCAGGCAGTCGATCTCGTCGAGCACGGGGTACAGGTCCAGGCCGGCCGGCCAGACGGCGATGTTGTCGAAGGCCGCGACCTGCTCGCTCACCGTGGCTGTGGTGAACGGGTGCAGCTTGAGCAGCAGCACCCCGTCAGTGGGGCGCAGCGCCTCGGACAGGGCGGCCAGGTCGGGCACGGCCTCGCCGAAGAAGTCGCCGTCGTCATCCCGCAGGGTCGGGGCGTACAGGTAGACCGTCCGACCGGCGGTCAGCCGGCGCAACGCCTCATAGTCGCCGAACGACAGGCACAGCGCGCGGAACGACTCGTCCACCAGCGGGTCGATCCGGGGGTAGCCCAGCGGGGGACAGCGGTCGACGGGCACGTCGAAGCTCCGGGCGAAGTGCTCGGACATGGTCGGCGACGTCGACAGCACCAGCGCCGGACGACGGAACCGGTGCGCCGAGCGCACGTAGACGTCGGGCCGCCACAGCTTGCGGTAGAGGTCGGCGTTCTGCCCGACTCGTGCACCGCGCAGGATGTTCTTGATGCCCACCCCGTGCCACAGGTTCAGCACCTGGGCACCGCCGCTGAACGCCAGGGAGGTGTCGCTGGCGTCGTTGGCGACCACGTGGTGGCGCGCCCGGGCGGCCGCCGTGATGCCGGCGCGAGACCACCGCAGCTCGCACTCGAGGCCGTGGTCGCGCAGTGACCGCCGGGTGTCCGGGCTGCCGGTCAGCCACACGCAGCGCACGTCGGGCCGGTGCTGGGACATCCACAGGAAGAGGAACTTGGGGTTGCCGGAGAAGCCGTCCTGCGGCGCCCCGAAGACCCACAGATCCCGGCGGCGGGGCACCAGGAAGGACAGCGGGAACAGCACGACCCGTGTCAGCAGGGCCAGCAGGGCCGTCATCGGGCAGACCGCCTGCGGGGGAGCGGCCCGGGCCAGCGGACCGGCTGCTCGGCCAGGCGGCGCATGATCCGCTCCCGGGCGCCCCCGGAGGGATGGGCGAAGAACAGCTCCCGGGCGGAGGCACGCTCCTGCCGATGCGGGTCCTGGCCGGTCAGCTCGGTCTCCAGCGCAGCCAGGAACTCCGCCGCGGTCACCGCCTTGGCGCCAGGGGTGTGGTCGTCGTACCGGAAGAAGAACCCACGCGTGCCCTCGTATTCGGCCAGGTCCACCGGGTTGAAGATGATCGGCCGATCCAGCAGCAGGAAGTCCGTGTAGATCGACGAGTAGTCGGTGACCAGGACGTCGACGTGCTTGAGCAGCTCGATCGCGTCGCCGAAGACGCTGTCGTCCGCGGTCTGCACCCGGGGTGAGCCGACCCTGTCGATGGTGGCCCGGGCGGCCTCGGTCTCGTAGTAGTGCGGGCGGATCAGCAGTGTCGCGTCGTGCTCCTCCAGGAGGTCGACCAGGGCGGCCGGGTCCATCCCGGGTATCGGCAGGTAGTCCTCCAGCACGGCCCAGTCGCGGAAGGTCGGCGCGTACAGCACGACGGTGCCCCGCAGCACCGGGTGCTCCGCGGCCAGCGCCGGGTCGGCCGGCTCCAGCAGCAGGTCGGTGCGGGGGACCCCGATCGGCCAGATGTCGTCCAGCGGCAGGTGGTAACCGCGCTCCCAGAACGTCGCCTCGAAGGCCGAGGAGCAGATGACGTGCGCGTAGGTGCTGGTCTCCCGGTTCAGGACGGCCCGGTCGAAGTCCCGCTTGGCGTAGCCCATCGTCTTGGGGCCGACCCCGTGGGTCAGCTGGACGTAGCGGCGGAGCCGGGAGTAGCCCGGCAGGCCGACGTCACGCCGCGAGTGGGAGACGAGGACGGCCCGTGCGCGGATGCCGAGCAGGAGGGCGCGAGGAGTGGTGCCGAGGACGGCGCGTCCGGGGTGTGCCGCCTCGACGGCTGCCACGACGGTCCGGGACGTGCTGATCCAGTAGGGCTCCCAGCTCCCGGTCCGGCACGCCGCCTCGAAGAGCATCCGGGAGTTCCCGGTGAACTTGGTGCCCTCGTCGCCGCCGAAGACCAGCAGCGTGCGGTTCTTCGGGGTCAGGTAGTCCAGCGTCGTGACGGCTCCGGTCAGCGCCATGCGGACGACGGCCCGCAACAGCTTCAGGTGGCCGGTGGCCTGCCTGCGATTCACCACACGGGGCTCCGACGACGGGTCGTGGACACGCGTGTCCTTCCTGGGACGATCAGCCGGGGTGGACGACGGCGATGTCGTCCGAGCTTCGGCCCCGGCGCGGCCTGTGGACCGCGGGAGCGGGAGCGGGAGTGGCACTTCGGGACGTTTGTTCGACGTGCCCGTTGTCCGGGGGGTCTAAGCGTCGCCGAGGTCACTCCGCGCGCCGAGGCCCAGCCCGTCGAACAGCCTCTCGGTGCTGCGTCCGTCGAGGAACTGGTGGAAGCGGACTCGGGCACGGGAGCGTTCCTCGGCCATCGGGTCGCGACCGGCGACGAGGTCGCCCAGCGCCGCCAGCAGGCTGTCGACGTCCTCGGTGAACGGACCGGGCACCCACTGGTCGTAGGGCTCCAGGTTGAGGCCCCGCCCGTGGCGGTACTGGTCGGCGTCGGGGAAGGCGAAGACCATGGGCTTGTCCAGCAGCAGGTGGTCGACCCAGACCGAGGACATGTCGGTGATCAGCGCGTCGAAGGCGGCCAGCGCCGGGTAAAGGGTGAGCCCCTGGCGTTCCAGGTCGCCTTGGGTGAGCACCCGGAGGGCTCGGTAGTCGGCGGTGAAGGCGTTGACGTCCCGGTGGTGGACCTTCACCACAGCCCGCGCGTCGTGCTCGAACAGCCAGTCGTCGATCCGGCGGATCTCCGCCGCGGTGTAGGGAACGCCGGAGTGGTCGGCCACGTCGACCCGGAGCTGCCCGTCGTAGTGGCCCACCCGGTAACTGGGCAGCCAGACGAACACGGTCCGGTCGGCGTCGTCACCCAGCAGCGCGCGGCGCACCTCCGCCGCGTCCGCCTGCAGCATCCGGTCGTTGCGCGGAGCCCCGACGATGGGCACCTGGAGCGGGGACAGGTCGAACTCCGCCGCCCGGTAGGCGCGGCCGACCGTCGAGCAGACCGGCGCGTAGGTGCACTGCAGCCCGCCGCGGCCCTCGAATCGCCCGGTGACCTTGGTCGGCGGCTCACCGTGCCAGAGGCTGACCACGACCTGCGACGGCGGCGGCGTCCGGCTGCCGTAGAGGCGGCCGGTGGTCATCACGTGGGAGGCCCTGAGGAACGCGACCCGTCCGCGCAGCGACCGCCGTGGCGCAGTGCGCACCGGCTCGGACGCGAGGGCGGCCAGCAACGGTGCCCGCTCGGGGTCCTCCAGCAGCACGGTGGTGCGGACGCCGCGGCGTGCGCACTCGGCCAGGACGGCGAGCACGCCGTCCTCCACATCGACGCTGCTGTGCAGCACCATGGTGTCCGGCTGCTTGGGGACGACCCGGTTGACCAGGTCCAGTACCCGGTGGACCAGTCGCCTGCCGAGTGAGGCCGCCGAGGGCAACGTGCCGCCGCCGCCGATCACCGGGAACCGGCCCGCGGGTGCCACGGCGTGGCCCGGCAAGCCCGGGCGGTCGCTGCCGTGGTGGGCGGGCGTGGACTGAGCAGTGGGCATGGACCTGCCTGTTCTGCGGTGGTTGAAGCCGAGACCCTACCCGCGTGAGCTCCGCTCCGAGCCTGGCCGAAGGCGGGCAGAGCCCCCGGGATGCTCCACGTCGAGCTGCGGTGACGGCCCGGCACGAACCGGTACCGGAGCCGTGGTCCGACGTCCCCGTAGCCTCGACTTGACGTCCCCTGTCGCGGCGTAGGGGATTCAGCGGGGTGAGTTGCGGGTCGGGCTGGACGGCGGGTGGCTGATCACCACCCGGCCGGCGCTGCACCTGGTTGCGATGCGCTTCGCGCCGCCACAGGTCGTCGTGATCGCTCGGGAGCACGACAACTTCACCATGCTCACGGCAGAGGTGCGTTCTCGGCTGAGCGTCCTCGCCGATCGTCTGGACGCGGTCTCGGTACTCACCCACGCCGACCAGCGGGACTATTACGCGCTGCTGGGGTCTCGCGGTGTCGACGTCTTCCAGGCACCGAACGCCCTGGCGGAACTGCCCGGTGAACCTGTTCAGGTCCGCAGCAAGGTCGTGCTCGCCGCAGGCCGACTCAGCCGCCAGAAGGGCTTCGACCTGCTGATCGACGCGTTCGCGCCCGTGGCGGAGAAGCACCCGGACTGGCGGCTGCGGATCCTCGGGAACGGCCGGTCCCGGGCCGAATTGCAACAGCAGGTCAGCGCGCTCGGTCTGGACGGTGTCGTGCAATTGCGGCCGGCGACCCGGGAGATCGGCCAGGACATGGCCTCAGCCGGGATGTTCGTGCTGAGTTCCCGCTTCGAGGGCTTCGGTCGCGTCGTGCTCGAGGCGCTGAGCAAGGCGCTGTCCGTGGTCAGCTTCGACTGCCCACAGGGGCCCGGCGAGATCCTCACCGACGGGCGCGACGGGGTGCTGGTGCCCCCTGAGGACGTCGATGCCCTGTCCGCCGCGATGCTGGCGCTGATCGAGGACGGTGCACTGCGGCGCCGGCTCGGCGAGGCGGGCCCAGCGAAGGCGGCGCAGTACGACCTGCCGAGCATCACCGCCCGCTGGGAGAACCGGTTGCAGGCCCTGGTCGAGGCTCGGCCGGTCGACCGCGGAGCCGCGTGACGACCTGACCCGGTTCACGGCGCGCGGATCGTCGTGATCCCGGACGGCACTCCATCCGGGTGACCGTGACCCGTGCGACGGCGGTCGATCCGTCAGCACCGGATAAGATCGACGACTCGGCGGGCTCTTCCCGTCGCAGGGTGTGCCGACCAGTGACGCGCCCCGCCGGTCCAGCAGGCTGCCACAGGAGTCCGATGAGCACACCCGGGTCGTCCCCGACGACGCCCGTCCCGGACGAGGTGACGGACACCCGCAGCTCACTGGCAGAGGATCCGCTCGAGTTGCAGCACCCGGTCCTCCGCCGGCTGCAGCAGCAAGATCGTCGCGACCTGGGGTCGGGCGTGCGCCGTGGCGCGACGTGGGCGGCTGCGGGGAAGATCATCGGCCAGGTCATCCAGTTCCTCGGCACCATCGTGACCGCCCGGCTGCTCCTGCCGGAGGACTACGGCAAGGTCGCGATCGTCCTGCCGCTCATCGCCTTCGCGGCGATCTTCTCCTCGCTCGGCCTGGGCAGCGCGGTCATCCACACCCGGCGGGTCACCGAGCAGGTGCTGTCCACGGCGTTCTGGGCGAACGCGGTGACCGGCGTCCTGCTCACCGGGCTGGTCGCGGCCCTCTCCGTCCCGCTGGCCAGGCTCTTCGGCGAGCCGTTGCTCGCCCCGCTGTTGCTCGTGGCCAGCTTGAACTTCACGTTGTCGCTCAACGTCGTGCACACCGCGCTGCAGGAGCGGACGCTGCGGTTCAAGCAGATCGCCCTCCAAGAGACGGTGTGCTCGTTCCTGAGCATCGGCACGGTGGTGGTCGTCGCGGTCCTCGGTGGCGGCCCGTTCGCGCTGGTGCTGGGGCCGCTGTCCTACACGATCGTGCGCACGCTGCTGAGCTGGGTCACCGTGCGCTGGTTCCCGCGCGCCCGGCCCGACCGGGCCAGCGTGCGGGAGCTCTGGCAGTTCACCCGCGGCATCACCGGCTTCAACATCCTCATCTTCTGGTCCCGCAACGCCGACAACCTCCTGCTGGCGGGAGTGGCCTCACAGACGGCGCTGGGCAACTACAGCCGGGCCTACAACCTGATGAAGCTGCCCGTCTCGCAGATCAGCGTCGTCATGGGCCGAGTGCTGTTCCCCGCGCTGACCCGGCTGCGCGACGACCGCGCGCGGCTGGGCCGGGCGTGGTTGCGCGCGCTGTCGGTGTCCGGCGTCGCGGCGGCGCCGATCGCGATCGGCATGGCAGTGGCCGCGCCGGCCATGGTCGAGGTGCTCTTCGGGCGGCGCTGGCTGGGCATGGTCACCGTGCTGGAGCTGCTGGCCGTCTCTGCCCTTCCGCAGACGCTCACCGCCACCGTCGGCGGACTGCTCCGCGCGACCGGGGCGACCGACGCGCTGTTCCGGCTCGGCCTTGTCGTCAGCGGGCTGCGGCTGGCCGCGATGCTGGCCGGGCTGCCGTGGAGCACCGTCGGCGTGGCGACGGGCCTCATGATCGCCTTCTACGTGGAGACGGTGATCTTCGCCCGGCCCTGTCTCCGGGTGACGGGGCTGACCTGGCGCCAGCTCCTGCGTGCCATCCGTGGCGTCTGGGTGTCCTGTCTCTCGCTGGCCGCGGCCGGGTTGCTCGTCCGGGTGCTCGTGGGGGACGACTGGGCGGCCTGGCAGGTGCTGCTGACCCAGATCGGGGCCTGCGCGGTGGCCTACGTCGCCACCCTGGCACTGGTGGAACGCCCGATCATGAAGCTGGCGCTGGACCAACTGCGGCGGCTGCGCCGGACGGCCGGGTGACGGCGACTCCGCACCGGGACCCAGGACCCGGGGCCGGCGACCGAGCGGCGGTGATCGTGGTGGGGCACCTACCCGGTCGTCCGGGCAACGCCGTCCCGGCCGGGACGGCGCTCGTAGCGGCCACCAACCGGTCCGACGATGTTCACCCGGAGAGGGTCGGCAGGGCCCCGGGCCGGACCATCCTCAGCAGCATGAGTCGAACACCAGCGACACTCCTGGTCACCGCGACCTGGACCGTCATCGACACCCTCGCGCGGGCAACCGTCCTCCTCGTCGAGAGGACCGGGACGACCGCCACCCCGCCCGCCACCGCACGGGCCGGAGATCAGCTCGCGCCGGCCGGCCTGGCTGGCGGTCGGGCGCCAGCTCCTTGTCCTCCAGCGCAGGATCGAACAGGTCGTCCCCGTGAGCGGGTCATGGCGTCAGCCGCAGTCGGCGCCTGACCAGTCGCCGGGACACCCGGGCGACGCCCCGCACGGCAACGGTCGCCCGGTCGGCTGCGTACTCCGCTCCATGTACCGGATCTCCTGCAGCACACCCCACGGGTCGGGGAACACACTGTCCGAGTGCGCGTCATGGCCGGGCCCGACCGGGGCTGAGCCAGGCGGGCACCGCCGCCGTCACCACGTCGTCGGCTCCGGTGAGCTCGCCGCGGGCCGAGGCGTTGAGGGGCCCGCGACCGCTCGGCCTCCGTCTGCAGCGCCTGGGAGTCCGACCGCCCTGGTGGGGCTGCGCGGATGATCCTCGGGCTGGAGGAGCGCGGCTCAGCAGTTCGAGCTGACCCGGGGCGCGGGCGGACTGGCAGCTGCCCGGCGCACCGGGAGGACCGGTCCGTCCCCCCGAGAGGCCCCGGATGGTCCCTTCCGTCACAGCCGTCTCCGAGGTAACTCACGCAACGTCATCGACCTGTGTCTGTGTGTACGTTCACCCGGCGCCGTACGACGTCGTCGGTCGCTCGTGCGCCAGTGCACACCGCTCGAAGTCGAGTGACCGCTCTTCCCCGGAGGTCATCGTGAAAGCCCGCCTCATCGTGCTGCTCGCCGCTCTGGCACTGCTCGCAGCGGTGTCCCCGGTGGCGGTGGGAGTGGCGCCGGCGCAGGCCGCCGCCGGCTCGACGTCGCTGGTGCCGACCTTCTCCTCGGTCGGTGTCTACTGGAGTCCGGCCGGCGGTGGGTCCAAGGTCACCGGCAAGGTGAGCTACCGGGAGCTCGGGTCCAGCTCGTGGATGCAGGGTTCCGACCTGTGGTTCGACGGGCGGGCAGTGGCCGACCGGCCCGCGGAGTACCGCGGCAGCCTCGTCGACCTCGAAGCGGACACCACGTACGAGGTCCGGCTCGAGCTGGCCGGCACCTCCACCTCGGTGATCGAGCGGGTGCAGACGTGGTCGGAGGACCACCCGATCGGCTCGGTGGTGGAGCTGCCGGCGACGTCGACGAAGCCGGTCGACCTGCAGCGCATCGGCTCGCCGACCGGCTATGTGCTGCTCACAGGGCCGAACGGTGGCCCGGCCACGATCGACCTGCAGGGCAAGTACGACTACGGCGTCCGGCTGACCAACTCGGCGTACGTCGTCATCCGCGGGGTGACGATCACCGGTGCCCGCCACCACGGCATCCAGCTGGGCACCAGCACCTCCGACGACGTGCACGACATCGTCATCGAGGGCAACGACATCAACCACTGGGGCGTGAAGGACTCCAGCGGGTTCGGGACGCCGATGGACTCAGCGGTCTACTCCAACACCAGCAAGCTCACCCGAGTGGTCATCCAGGGCAACCGGATGACCAGCCCGAACACCACCGCGAACAGCTGGAGCCAGTCGCACAACGGCAGCAAGCACCCCGCCGGCCCGCAGGGGATCACGCTGCTCCGCGGAGCCGGGAACAACGTCATCCGGCACAACGACATCGTCGGGGACGCCACGCACCACCTCAACGACGGCATGGGTGCAACGGCCAACTTCGGCACCAGCGGCTTCCCCGGCAGGGACAGCGACGTCTACGGCAACTACATCGCCTACACCTGGGACGACGGCATCGAGGCCGAGGGGGGCGGCATGAACGTCCGCCTCTACGACAACTACGTGACCGAGGTCTACCACGCGTTCGGCTTGGCCGCGGTGTCCCAGGGCCCGCTCTACGCCTACCGGAACGTCCAGGACGTCGCCCGCAGTGATGCCACGGCCACATACGGTCAAGCCATGTTCAAGATGGGTGGCAACACGTACAAGGAGGACTTCTACGGCGACGGCCGGACCTACCTCTTCCACAACACGGCGCTGAAGCCCCTCGAGGGTCCGCGGAACCGCAAGGCGATCGAGGCCGGCGACGGCCGGGTGCTGCGCAACACCATCAGCCGCAACAACATCCTGGGAACCGGTGCGCCGTCGGGCTCCTACAGCATCTCCGACGACTCCCGGTCGACGACGAACAGCTTCGACTACGACCTCTACAACGGGTTGATCAGGGCGGCCGCAGGAGCCGAGTCGCACGGCGTCAAGGCCGAGGCGGTCCACGCCGCAGGGTGGGGCATGGACGAGAAGGCGCGCACTGGTTCCTTCGCCCTCGCGGCCGGCTCCAACGGGGTCGACGACGGCGTCCCGCTGCCGGGCTTCAACGACGGCTGGCGCGGAGATGCCCCGGACATGGGCGCCCAGGAGGCCGGCTCGGCTCCCCAGGTGTACGGCGCCGCCGCCTTCCGTGCCGCCCCCTCCACCCCGTCCGCCGCCGCCGAGTCGCCGGCGGTGCCGACTCCCGGTGCGCCCACCCCGGCTCCGCCGGTCGAGGCTCCGCCCACCGACAGCGGGCCGACCGCCGGCGTCCGGACGATCACGGTGACCGCCGTGGCGGACGGGATGATCAAGCAGGCGAGCCCGACGGAGGCCTTCGGTGCCGCGAGCCCGTTGCTCTCCGACGGCCGGGACCTCGAGTCCGGGCGCAGCGCGGTGAACAGCTTCTTGCGGTTCGACGTCGCCGGTCTGGAACCCGGCGAGCGGGTCGTCACGGCCGCCCTCAGCGTGCACACCGTGCCGCGCTTCGGTGGCACCAACAACGGGCCGGCCATCTGGCGCACGGCCGACGCGTCGTCGGTGAGCGCTGCCGAGTCGATGACCTGGCGCGAGAACAGGCCTGCCCGTGGCGCCGCCCCGGTCGGGAACTTCGGTGCCGCCGGTCACGACGCTCGGGTCGGCACCGTCGTCACCGGGATCAGCGGCAACGGCGTGGTGTCGTTCGAGCTCGCCCCCGAGGTCACGAACGGGATGATCTTCTCCTCCTCCGAGGACGCCGACGTGGCGGCCCGGCCCCAGCTGATCCTGGTGGTCAGCAGCCGGTGACCCCCGCCTCCCGGCGGCTCCTGCCGCTGGGAGGCCGGGCACCGATCCGGACTGCAGTCCGTGCCCGCTGCCGGACGGCGGCGATGGTCGCGGGTGATCACGCACAGTCAGGAGACGGCCAGCGCATCCTGTCCGATGGGAGTGCCCGGCCCCGCACGCGGAACGGCGTCCTGCCGGCGCGCCGATGCCCCGGGGCTCTGGCCCGGTCCCGGACGGGCGTCACCCGATCAGGCGATCTCGGCGGCGGTCACTCACCGCGACGTACTGTGGGGCACGGACACCTGCGGTGGACTGCCCGGAGACGGCGGTCAGACAGGTGGAGGGGCTCGGATGAGCCGCCCGCCTCGACGACGAAGGGGAGTGACGAGCATCAGTGCGATGACCCGGGCACCTGTGCCCGAGATCCTGCGTCGCGCGCCCGCCGCGCTCCTCGCGGCCGCGCTGGTCCTGCTCTGCATCGGTGCGGGGGTCAGCGCCGGCAACGACGGCTTCGGCTCGACCACGCTGTTGCAGATCGCCGTGGTCATGGGCGTGCTGCTGGTCGGCGTCTGGTTGCGGCGGTTCGAGTTCTTCCTGCTGGCCGTCCTCGTCGTGCGCCCGATCCTGGACATCACCAAGGCGGGTGGCGGCCCGGCGGTGCTCAGCAGCGGTGTGGCGGCGCTGGTCGTCCTCGGCGTCCTGCTCTGGCTGGCCGCTCAGGCCAAGGCCGGCACCCTCCGGCGGGTGTCCCTGCTGG
>Ga0210040_10007477_pt1 | contig 13203 bp, 5 predicted proteins | sample CryGeyCG12114_NA_FD_185462 | JGI IMG/M metagenome (GOLD analysis project Ga0210040, IMG submission 185462) | Groundwater microbial communities from aquifer - Crystal Geyser CG19_WC_8/21/14_NA (SPAdes) (version 2) | ecosystem: Environmental > Aquatic > Deep subsurface > Groundwater | place: USA... | reverse complement strand
CAACCATTTATCAATGCCTGTTAACAAGGTACACAATGTGGTGAAGCGTAGTATACTGCAGTACGAACATGTTATTTATTTGGCTCGGCAATGTTCCATCCATTTTTCTCTCGTCTTCATCATGGCCTATAAGACGTAACGAAGCAGTCTCATTAGACAACGTTCCCTTTTACCTGTCGTAGGTGACACACTCTATAATTTATGTGCCATCACTAACTCATTTCAAGTGCAATAACTACCCTACGAACGTAGTTATTATCTCTCCTTTTGGTGCAAAAAAAGGAAAAACAAAGTGCCGTGAAAATTCCGGCTTTGAACTATATTATGTATGCGATCTAGTGAGCTGGTTAGTACTTAAAATGGTAGTGCACTCAATTTTCATCAGTGTTGTTAATGCATTTTACCGAGATAATAATTAGAACTCATAAGGATGTTAACAAAAAAGGAATACTTCGTTCGTATATATAATGTATGTTCTGTACCAATTAGATTCCACGCTTACTATCTCACTTGCTAACTAACAAGCTAACTAAAAGGAATGAGATGTGTGGAGGCTTCTATGTTTTAAACCCGTGTAATTAGATGAAAACTTTTTTCTTTAACAGCCAAAGGCACTTTTTGTAATGATATGATATAACAACAAAAAATTTATGTATATAATCCATAAAGCCGAATGTTTTTATCAAAATTTTAAAATTTTACGTCCCACTGGCTAAACTATCATATGATAACCAAAAGTAATAGCCGTGGACAAAATACAATGTGAAACCCAAATGCATAGTCAGTCTACTCAATTTGTACACCAACACAGTGTATAATCAACTTAGTCAGTTAACTACTTGAAGGAAGAAGAAAATTGAGTTGGCACAGTATCAAAGAATTTCTTGACGAATGCAGATAAGATTGTCACAGTTGAAACTTAAACTTTAATATGGATAATGCATACATAAAAAGTTTACTTTGTGGGATTAGTTAGAGTTGTTTACTGTTCAACTTTACTTGTTTCACTTAACCTATAGTTTCTTACATATTATGAGGTAGTATCATGTTTACAAGTTTTTATGAATGAGGTAAAACTGCAGAATAAATTTTGCAATATCTCTAGTGGCGGTACGTTATATTGTTGTTGATAGATTGAGAAGAAGAAAAAAAGTGGAAAAATAAATGAGAAAAGGAACTTTGATGATGATGACCTTGATAAATTTATAGACAAAGTGCATTGTAAATGTCAAAAAGGGATAGAAAATAAATAATTTTGCTCAAAGTGGGCGTCAGTTATTTGCACATACTAATTTGAAGCACATAGTGTTATGAAAGTTTGGAATGATTAATGGGCAGTTCAAACTGTTTAGTGGATACAAACGTGCCAATAGTGCATAATTATTTGGTAAAGAACGTACAAATAATAGGAACATGTCTTCTTCTTTGGTGGTCAATAGTTGTATTAAAATCACTCTGTTGTAAATATAGTTACTAACTACTAATATCACAAGGAATTCAAACAAGGGCAATACTTTATAACCATTTTATTGCTTCCCTTGTTTTACATGGTGGAAATCCTCACTCACCTCATTTACATTTACAGTCACCTACGCAAACTGTCATTTGAACTTTTACATTTGAACACATGTCCAAAAAAAGCTTCCGCCCGATCAAAATCTGACAGGCTTGGCTCATCATTAGTTGTTGCGATGAAATGGAGCTCTCGTTTAGTTAGATTCATCTCCCTGATAATACATTAGTATGTAAAACATGAATCTACTTACTCTCGTAAAAGTGACCAGTTTATCCCGCTTTTGTTTAAACAACCTATAGTTATAGCCAGTTTTAAAAAAGTTCTTAAAAACACCTGTCCAACTATCAGACGAATATCCTTACCAATTCAATTTATGCTGGCTCCATTTTAAACTTTGGCTTAACCAAATGAACCTCAAAAGTTCAAATTATGTAGTTGACCAAAACTATAAATGTGGTTAATGAAACTACATTTTTCACCCAAAAGTTGTATCTACACTCATAACTACTAACAAGCTAACCACTGTATGCATGATTATGATTGTTATTTTTCATATTCCATCATTAGTTTGTATCCCAACGTCCACTCAAACAAAGCATTACGTGGCCATTATACTCCTCCACGCTCGGTTTGTAACCAACCACGAAAAAATGGTTTTGACAGACAGCCGAAAACATAGGTATGCTTGTAACATGGAAGACGATTCGTTTACAAACTCTATATAGATGCATCATCATCATGGCATGAAAAAAAGTGTGCACGAAATGCCAAACGCATGCATGAATTCATATAATAAAAGTAATGGTGAGTGAGTAGAAAAATGAATTCACTTACTAACCGCCTAAACTTTAGCCGGTAGGTGAACGGGCATTGTATAACAAGGAAAAAGTATAATAAGTGACCAAGTTGATTGGACTATACACGTGAATTTGTTGTGGATGCAACGATCTAACCAATTGACCTTTTTGGGAAAGGTGAGCCTGTGGGAGACATATTGACAGCAGTGTGAGGTAACTATCTAAGCTATAGATATGCATGTGATGAGTTGTGTAGTCTTGTTATTTTTGCACTGACGGCAAGAATGCGCCCGTCATAAATCAATGGTTAGACTCAAATTTTGATTTTTAACAAGTAGGATTATCCCACGGAGGAAGAAGCATTATACAAGTAAACGGAAATAGGGGCAAAAAGGCCTTTTTACGATCAGTATAAAACTTTTATGGCCAAATGGCTTGAGCATTTCATGCATGATAATGATGATAGCATGGCCAAAAAAGGAGCCTTTCGTGTGGCTTCCATCATTATTATTGGCATATGGGCTATGCAGATTGGTCTATGGGATGATAAGATGAGGAAATGGAATGAACATGCTGTTTTGCTTATCATGTTGTGACCGGTAGCTATATACATATATTCTTCTGGGACTCCTTGTAAGTGATGTGACTTGTGAGTAAACTAACCAGCTAAATGCAGGTGAACAATGAGTTTAAGAAAGTAATTAAAATGCTGAATAGTACATGCATATGGCAGTGTAAATATTCTTACAGTTTAGATAGTTTGCAACCAGTAGCTAAACTAACTGAGTTATGGTTTAATTTCTTGGTTTGTAAGTATGACAAATGCATTATGCACAAAATTATATACCGCACGTATATTTATTGTGTTTTTGTCTGTATCTTGTATGTAGTGTTTGAATTTTTTATGTGCCCGCCTATTAATCAAAGTTAACGGCTTTTATGCATTAGGAAAAGTTTTCCCAGATGGATCATCCCCTCAGTTATATGGCTATCTCATGATCGTAAACTTTTAACACGGTTTCTAGTGCTTGGTCAGTAGTAGTAGTAGTACGTAGTAAGTATTACCACAAATTGAACGCTTATGATAAATTGGTTAAGATAGGTTAAAGAGGACTACTGCCATTATTCAAATCAACATATGATTACAATGGTTAAATACAGTAATTGTATAAACTGCAATTTTCACAGCGTGACGACTAATAAATTACGCAAAATACGCAAATATTTTGCGAATCAACTTTTAGCATTTGCGAAAAGGTTACCAGTACAGTCTAAAAGTTTTATCGTGTCATGCACAAAGATAATGATACACTATGCCAAGCATAATATTAATTTGTATTATGTTCAGGTGTTAGAAACAAAAAATGTATTCATTCACCGTGTACTGTAGAAAAGGTGAAGAAATTTTTCAATGCAAACTTGTTTTTGTATTATTGCTAATCCATAAGTGACAGAAAATGTCACTTGATTATTTCAACGCTTGTTTGAAAACCAACCGAAATATAAAATACAAATACAAAGTCCAGTTTTTACGACTTCTCGCTCATTTCCCATTAACAAATGCATTACACTATACAAACATAAAGTCATTGTGAAAAGTCTTGATGTACAACAGCGTGCAACTAAAACAGTAAAAGGTTCTCAAGACTGTGGGACCGTTTTGTTACAAAACTTTCAACGCCATAAATAAAATATGCAACCAAAACTCATTCACATGTCAATAACCACCAGCAGCATACATTGCCATTCTTCTTCAGTTAGAACGCAAATGTGATTGCTCCAGTAGTTGCCATTAAATTTCCATACAAATGAATTCAAAAAGCTTCAGCTCAAATTGACAGTCCACTCACCCACATTTTGTTGTACAACTTTATCTGTGCACACAATTTTAGGACAAACTATAACAAATTTTCCTCAGTCTATTGATTATGTCATCATGGATTATAATCTGCGCATGCAATCTCGCAATACGTGGCTTTCCCCCATATCGCAGTGCTCATTATTATCACATGGTGTACCTGGAGTAATCATTTTCTTGAGTAAAACTTTTTTTTACGTTCCCTAAACTCTTTGAGCAATTCACAACACTCGTTGTTGCTACCTAACTAACTAACCAACTATAAAACTACAGATCTGACTTACTTGGTTTGTTAAACTTTAGAAAGTATAACTTATGTACATGCATTCCGCCTTTTTCGCATTCCCGGTCAGTCTGCATACTAATCACCAAACAAATTGTAACTAGTTTCAACTTCCAATTTGTGTTGTGTGTTGTCTACCCTATTAAAATTAAAAAGGGTATAAATAACGCTGCAAACGTGAAACTAACTGCTATGCAGTGTCTCAAATTCCGTAAGAAAAAAGTATTCATCAGTTAGTTAGTTTGTGTAGTGATAAAAGTTTCAGTAACTAACTAACCAACCATGATGCAAGGCTGCTACTTTTGTAACGTTAGTTATTATACATGTATGCATGATTTCATTTTGAATTGTTCCAGTCACCCGTAGTCTTCATAGTAATGAAGAAACAAAGAATCCACAGATGTAAATCTAGAGTTCAATTTTGAATAAATGAAGTGTCCTTAGGAACACAAAGCTCCATCTTTTTCCCCTCTCTCCCCTGTATATTATTATATTTTGTATCACTCAACCACTTATACTTTAGTAGGCTCGTAACAGTACGGCTGGATGGAAAGGAGTGAAACCAGACTTGATCATAATAATCATAACAATAATAATGGTACGGGTAATAGCTATATAGGAAAGGAAATGTGCGTCTTGTGGGGATTCATGCCATGTACTTTGTTTTTCATGAAGATCGTTTACGTCTTCCTGTTGGGAATCCTTATGTGCCGCTCTCGCTCAGTCAGTCAGAGTGGCCAAAACCAAACGCCTCCACTTCTTATATATGATCTTTTCCAGACGTCGGGCTCAAAAAATATCAACTTTCATTCTACATTTATTAAAGAATGTAAGATACAGAGGAAATTGTAGGGAGCTTATATGCTGCATTATATTTGCAAACAAACACATTATAAAAATATGGCGCTGTAGGCTACCGCATGGGTAACTAACTAGTAACTGCAAATATTTCCGTTATTTAAAATCTATTAAAAGTTATAGGTTCAGCTTATGGTCAGCAATTACGCAATCAAAGCAATGACCCGGATTGCAATAAAAATGCCCATTAAAAGGTATACAACCTATAGTGTAGTGCCTAGGGAGTCAAAATCGATACTTGTTGTGCATATTCACACAAGTTAGTTAGTTAGTTAGCATAGCTCAGCTTGGTTGTAATTCAAATACGGGAAACTAATCTGATGGTCACTAAAAAGACCGACGTTTATACGACCGAAAATAATAATGAGCGACTATATAGAAAGCTGTAGTTAGTCAGTTGCTACTGCATTCAATCTAACACTGGGTCACTTGTACACATAAACAGTGGGAAAGGGTCTGCATTCTTTTTCATTGCTGACATACTTGTGTTTATCTAAAATTCAATCTAAAACGAGAGAAGTTGCACACACATGTATGCCTTGGATTGATTGATGTAACGTGGGTCTGTTGTAGGCTTACATTAGCGCCCATGTCGTCTCTTTTAACGCACAAGGAGAAGAGAAAAAGGGGAAGAAAAAATGAAATCTCCCACTAGAGAGGTATATAAATATTTACACGCTAATGATAGAAGGTGATGAGAGGTGATGAAAAAATGTCGAGTCCCTTGCTTTATATAAACAAAAAGTACTTGAGTTTCTGTATGAACGACGTACTTTTTTCAATGGGAACCTTTTATGGGGGAGAAATCATTGCAAGCACTTTATGGATGACATTTTTCACACTTTTTGGTTAGGTCACTAACCAATAATATAGTTTAGCGTATTCCCAATGTGTGTATAGATAATATGCTGAATATATAGGTGATCACAAGCATAGAGGGATCAATAATATCAAATCAATGGTAAAACCCCCAAATTCTATGAACAATTAGTATAAGAAAAATTACGCAAATTATATATAAAACCCGAAAAAGTCCAACGACCATATAATGTTTCACGAATTCATTTATTTCGTAATCATTATGGCTTTGTTTGTGCACTGCATACTGCGTAAGAAGTCAGGTAGGTAAACATAATTATGAATATTTTCATATGCTCATTAAGTTTGCAGTCTACGTGTTCATTAGTAATGAACAAAACGTATAAGAATGAAGGAAAACATGATTTTTTCATCTTTATCATCCAGTTTTTTGAATTTACTCCATGCTGTGCACTTATTCAACACTCATGGAAATCCCCATTAATTCGAATTTAGCATTTTGATTGGCATTATGTATCGTAACGTGGGAGGTATTGACTTAACAAATTTCCAACTTGACAGTTTAAACACACAATGTTTGTTTTTTGATGGACAACGTTTTCACAGCTATCTGTGAAGTTATCTTCCCCAAAGTTGTTTCATTATTAACAATAGTGCATATTTCATTCAAGTTTTCAGTTCTGTGGCCTCTGTATTCGGATTGACTGATCACTAAAACATTCAGTCATAAGGCACATAACATCAGATTATGCGAGTCGCAAATATTTGCACATTTCTTCACTACATAGCATATTCAGGCCATTAAGTCGTGACCATGTTGTTTGATTACATTATTCAAGTGCAAGTCAATCTTAGAAAACAAAAGCTTACAAGCCAGTGTGAAATTACATTTTTGGAGCATACACTGAAAAAATTGGCGAGTCATAAAAGCCTAATTTATTACTCACACAGAAATTTACATCATTACATTATGCACTAATGTAAATTTCTTGTGTGCATATAAAAATGATGATTATTATTGGGAGAAGCAGAAATGTTACTTTTTTGCCAATAAGGAAGTCATGCAAAAAACCAACAATTTCCCATTGAGGATCCACCTTGGATTGTACATATGGGAGTTTGAAAATGCAAATTCTTGTAATGCCACATTTAGCAGAGCCATAAATTCCGTATTCAGGATTTGTAAAGTTTAAAAGTTGACTTCTTCACTCACTTTTAGACCTTGTGAATAAATCTTTATAAGTTCCAACTACTTGAGTTATGGCCTTGCCTTACAAGAGAGGATTTTTGTGGCAAACTAACTTTTTACACAGTGTTAACACTATGTCGTGAGTACAAGTTACACATGAACCTACCATCATATATCTTTTATAGTTGATACTTTGGAATGCCAATGGTTTCCCTATTGGCTTGGAAAACATTTCATGACACTCTGCTCTGACTTGACTTGTTTGTCCGTCATTCAACAATCATCCCATACGTGAGCAGGTGCATATTAATTAGTTGAAAAAAAATTTACTAACTACGTCCCGTGAATAGAGTCACGGATCAAACAAATAATATTTAATTTTCTTTTATTTTTTTCCCTTCAGAATAAAAATAATTACCAACCTTATGTCGGATCTTGTTAAATTGTTAAAAGCACTAAACCGGTTTTCGTCTTATTCCCGCAATGTTAGACACAGTGCGCACTATTATTATTATTACTTTTATTGCCGCTCACGTACAAACTAGGCTCATGTATTCATTTCAATAGATAGTTAGTTAGTTAGTTACTTTATAGTTCAGAATTCAGGAGTCCATTATTTGTGAAAGGTTACCGGCTCCTGAAAATAAGGCAAATTTTTTCTACTTTGTGCGCACTTGTGTGTATCTGGGAGCATTTGAAACTAAAGAAACCATTTCACGTCTCATAATTCTTGAGAATAAAAATATTATGATGTTCTCTTGTCTTCCAAAGCACAATTGTGTTATCCCAAAGTTAAGTATGCAGATGATGTGGTGGTAAAACTTTAAAATTTAGTGTAGAGCACAGCTCCCTTATGGGACTTTCCATGAAGTTTGTGTTTATATGTGACTTGACTTGAGTCTAGTTAGTTTCTGTCTAATTCTAATTATTGGTAGCCGAGTGGGGATACCACCGGGTTTGATGCTGTAAACCCCTCTAAAAAATTCTCTTTCAAAACACTCTCTTTGTACTATCTTCCATTTAATCGAAAGTGTGATGAACTTGAAAATTGCAACCACTATTACATTCTTTGCACACATTTTCAATTCAATTTAGATCCTTTTTATGAATCATAACACTCGTATGAACGTAAACTCATACTCTATAATACTATAGTGAGGGGAATGAAAAGAATTTACTGTTCATTTAAAAGTAAAAAGAAGTTGCCCCATGTTATTCGGCTATCCCCGATAAATGGTGGATTTATACAAATTATCTATAAAATGTTGTGGCAACAATAACAAAAAATGCCAGATAACATACTGAAAAAAAATTTCTTTTTTTTTCGGAAATGGACAATAGAATGTTTTTACGCCAGCTGTATATCAGCTGAAGAAACATCTTTGTCTAAAATTCCTCTACGGAGCGATTCATCTTGAAAAATTTATGGAAAAATGGAAAGAAACTTTGTCTTCGTCTCTCAAACAAGAACTAAGTACGTGAAGTAAAGTAATACAAGAAGCCTTTTGTTTTTTCTCTTCCGCTTCATATCAAATGCATCTTTCATGCCTTTAGATTCCCATGAACTTTTTCTCTTTGAATTTTACAGCATGGTTCCCACTGAAACCCAGTCTTCAAAGGGTAGCCGTATAGTGCACCACTACCACTATAATGTATACAGTAACGCACTTTGTGTAATGCGTATATGTTGAATTTTTCATATGATATTAAAATCCGTGATGACACCTGCAAATCAAAAGTTTCACTAGTTGGTTAGTTAGTTATGTAGTTGGATAACTTTTGACAATTTGAATTTTTAACAATAATCACATTGAAACCCCTAGAGAATCTATTCCTTTCATTAGTATGTTGTAGGTGGCTACAATTAACTAGAACTCTTGGTTGTAGTTCTGACTCTATTGTTGAAAGCCGACTACAGAAATTCGATAATAATATCTATATACATTGTCACTTTCGTAGTGTTAACTTGGGAGATAAGCAATTTCACAAGAATCTCAAATTCCACCGTTCGAACAAATGAAATGAAGTAACTAACTTGGGTGCAAACAGGCTGCCGCTCCCAGAAACTGAGCAAGTCCCTGGTGACTGAATTTTAACTAGTTAGGAGCTTGGAAACAAGTAAAAAGTAAACTTTAGCATACGTTTTATGTCACATTAAATTAATTATTGCCGTTGCATCCATTAGGGTTTTAGGTACAAACACAGTAAATAGCTGAAACATGGATATACGAGCGGCTCATACAATTTTTAAAGAAGGTCTGTGCAGTACAAATGTTTACTTACCTTTTCTCTCTTTATTTACCTTTTAGTCAACAGCAGTAAATTAAAGTTTCAAAGCAAGTGCATGCAAGTGTGTGCAGACAGAGTCGACCACATGGAATGAATGAGGTGGTCCATAAACTTGGCTTCCTTCATATGAAGATGCTAGTCACCCAAAGTTTGGAAGTTAGTTAAGTTGAACTTTGGAGTCCAAGGCTGGAAATTTTCTTTAAGCAATTTTTTTTTCTTAGGGTGGGAGTCAATCTGATAAAAGAAATTATATGTTATCCCCTGTTGGACAAAAATTGGAGAGCGCAGAGATCTACAACGTCAACATAGTCATTAGTTTTTCCAATTCCTGAAAATATACATAAAATTAGGCGGAAAGCCTAGTGAAAAGTATGTAATTACTCTACCATCAAATATCTAACTAACTTATGTAATTTTCTAAAAAGGTGCACGTGCTAGAAATGAGTTTTGATGCTAAAAACTAAAATCCCTGTGATTAAAAGCACAAGCGAAACTTCATATGCTAGAGTGGAGGAAAATAATTATTATAATTATTATTGTCAGTCTCGTCATCATTTTTGTCACTCGCTCGTGTCTAGTTGCAAATGACAAAAGTTGGGACTTTTTTGTGCCATTAGTGTGACTCGTTTTTAACCTAATTAGAAATTCCTTTCTACATAAAAAATGCGACTACTGGGAGCAAGATGAAAGCACAACAATACAGAGCATCTTTCTATTCTTTGTCACCATTTTGATTGTTAGGGCTGTCATTAATAACTGTGAAAGTGGAAAAAGAATAAGATTGAAAGCCTGGGACCAATGCTTTGTCATTCAAAATTTTGCTATTGTCCTCATGCATGTAAATTTTCATAGTGAAGATTAGAGAAGAGCTCTCTATAGTATTGATTAAAAAAGTAGGATGGCACCCTAGCAAATATTGATTTAAGATTTCATCATACATTTTAATAAATAATCAACTTTTTGTACAGCTTGACAAATTTCAACCATAGGTGCAAAATATGAATGACATTTTTGTGTGTCTTAAGCTAAGTTATGTGCGCCAGTAGTCAGTGTCCATAAAACCGGACAGTACTTGAGTGTCACACCTTAAATTGTAAATATAATACTCACTGTATTTATTTTTAAAATTTACTGCGTTTCTTATTACGTAAATATCAGAAGCTGTCAATGATAATAATTATCAAAAGGTTTTCATTGCTTGCTCTTCATTGAAGCTACTCATTATCTATAAAGCACTTTCTGGTAAGCGAATTTGCTTTTCACAACATTAGCTGTAAGAACTCTTGTTGTTAGCATTTTGGTGTTTACTATCACATAATAGTATTACAAATACTGGCCATTTGATTACAACACCGCTTTTATTTTCATTTCACAATAAACTGTCATCAAAAATGGTAAATATTGTCTACACGTTCGGATGTCCTACCCACACATATGCATATTTGATCGCATGCAACGCAAAAGTGTTCCTGTCCAATGTCTGACCCATGCTGAACAAAACTGAAGCGAGTAGCTGCTCTAAAATGCATATTTACACAGGCGAATAAATGCACGAATTTTTGGTACTTGGAATAATCGTTTTTATGATTATGATGGATTACCTTCAGTACTGACGGCTTTTAATAGTAACGATCACGGTTGTCAGCAATGTCCCGTGTTATGTGTATGTGGTCTGCATCAACTTACACATAAAGCTATTCACTCCAGGCAAGTTAAAGACTGAAGTTGTAGATGTAGCAAATTTAAATTTTCTCAAAATGCAGATAAAACTGGTAATCTATTGTGTAGAGTTAATCAGCTTTACAATGCTAACTAATAATGGTGATTCAGCAGAAGCAAGCTGGGTGGAATAAGTTGTTTTGTTATTATTTTAACCTGAGCTCCTCTTGTCTAAATAGTAAACAAAAGGGTGGGGTTTATAAACTGCTACAATATTAATTAATTCGTGGACCATGAGCCCTCATTTTGAGCAGTGAAAAGAACAAAAGCTGTCTATGCCCTTAGAGATTATCACATGAAGCCAACAATAGATTATAATGTCTTGTTCACGTGTATTTTGTTATTCCAGAAGAAAGGATATTTGGTCACAAGCTGTAATGTATGAAATACTGGGAACTACTAGAATAGCAATAAATGACTTGAACAATTTGTGCCATCCTGATAACCGGAATGGAAATATTATTCCATGACAAAGCACGGATTAAAGTTTCATAACTTTATTTTCCTTGCAAATAGTAGTGTCATTTGAAAATTTGTATTCAAACTGTTATTCTATTTGCAGAATGCTTCACATAAATGATAATATGCATCGCGTTTCTGTGCATTGCTAGTGATTAATTTTAATTGCTACAACCATTTTTGTGCCATTGGAGAGAATACTTTCTCCCGGTATTTGCATTGTTTGGTTGTGCTCATACGGGCCATTACATACTCGGGGCAAACAAAAGAGGGGTGAATTTGGCGTAGCTCTCTTTTGTCAACAATGATAACAATGATAATTTAATAGCTACTGGCTAACAAAAAGCTGCTGACTGTTTCAAAATGATAATAATGGCAACAAGAAAGCGACTCTCACAAAATGAATCGATAAAAGCTCTCACTCACTCACCGGAAAATGTACAAGACAATAACGAGCAGTGTCCACAGTCATTCATGGCACAGTAAATAATAAATGATATGCTTTCAGCTAAATGATGATAAGACACAAGAGCCAAAGTACTTGACTACTCATTTTCTATTATTATTTTCAAAGCGCTCTACACTCTCAACATACTTTGTATATTTTTTAGCCCATGAATGCTAAATGATTATAGTAAAATTGGAGACTATATTCAGAGTCCTCACTACTATTATTACAATGTCGTTCATTTTTTCAAATGCTCACTCACTCACTGCTCTCATTTTTTTCATCCATTGGTGGCCCGATTCTCCTACTCTGATGCATTGCCATGTTAGTTAGTACACCCGTACTTAATAGATATCTCAAACTTTTTTTTACTTGTTTATCAAAATTTGAACAACATGCATTACAAATGAATTAAACAACATATAGACAACGTATTTTTAACTTGATGACAAAAGTATAAAAAAGGAAAAAGCAATTTATAGGAGCTTTATCAGAAAAAATTAATCATACATGCAAATTATTTTAAATAAATCATGAAGTCAGTTGAAAAGCGATATTGAAATGACCTCGTGAGTATCAGTAATAAGCCCATGCCTTCATACTTGATACAAGTGTCACGCATGACTCAATTTGTTTCTCAACATTCATGCAAAGATACTCGGTTTCCACTGTAGGAAATGAGTTTCTTCCTTTATGTTGGATTGCGTACAAAATTTATGAGCTATTGATTCAGTTTTTTGATGAGAAGTGTCAGTCAATTCATTGAGTAAATCGATTCTCAGTGGTTTAGGTGGTTGAGTGAAAGTCCCAATCATTGCATAAGTAACGAGTACCGTGAATCAGATAAAGTAACAGAGCACGCTAGTCTTTTATGCGTAATTTAATGACCCGGCACTAATTTGGGGACAATGGGACATCTAAAAAGGAGGGAATCAAGTAAGGACTTACTTTATAATGTTACACATGAG
>Ga0210040_10007476_pt1 | contig 13203 bp, 13 predicted proteins | sample CryGeyCG12114_NA_FD_185462 | JGI IMG/M metagenome (GOLD analysis project Ga0210040, IMG submission 185462) | Groundwater microbial communities from aquifer - Crystal Geyser CG19_WC_8/21/14_NA (SPAdes) (version 2) | ecosystem: Environmental > Aquatic > Deep subsurface > Groundwater | place: USA... | reverse complement strand
AAAAAAATTCCGTCAGGTACAATATCAATATTTTCAAAAACATTTAAGCAAAAAAAATACTATAAAAAACATACCTGACTGGCAGTTCAAATTCACTGGAAGGATTTGTAAACGTATTCTCTTACGACCTAACTGTCAACTTTTGTTTCCGTGATTTGTTGTAATTAGTGTACTAGGAACTAAAGACAGTAAATTTAAATTGTAGACTTACTTTTAACTAACTAACTTGTGCAATGAAAATGAATTCACGTACAAATCCTTGGAATATGTTACAAACCGAAAACACTAGGTTGTTTCAGGGCTGCACTTTTCATGCGCGCAAGTTTATGCAATGCTCAACATACGAAAACACTAAAAGATTTGTGAAGTAAACACAGTGCAACCTTCAATTTTCTGCAGCAGTAGTGCATGCTAGCTTTATCCCGAGTTTTCCAGAACCATGCGTACACAATGCAGGTTTTACGATTCTACTGCACATCACGTAGTGCCGAAAAATGAAGCCGAACAGAATGTTGGTGAAGGTCATATTAGAAATTCAATTCCGTGTATGCTTTCCATACCTGTATGGTAATGCATGCTGTTTGATTATGAAGACAATTGGACAACATTTGAATGCATAGAATGCACCAGATAATTTACTGTTTAGGCAGTGGAAGTAACAATAATAAAGAACCGAATGGATTAGGCAAATACGCAACATGACCGAGAAATTCAAATAAGTTCCAACTTTCCATCAAAGCATTTGCAATTCAATAATACTCTCAAAGTGCTTTATTGCATTTTACATTTTTTTGACAAACATAAGTTCATGATGAGATCTTAACTAGGACATGGTTTAAGCAAACAGCTAGTATAGACACAACTAACGTTACAATCATTAAACCATACACGACTTAATCTTCAACTAACGGTAATATCAGTAATGTTATAGGTAATCAAAAATCAAATCTAAAAGTAATATATCAGAAAATATAAATTACACCAATAGTCGTAGGACAGCAAAGATGCAAACCAGTTTAACCTTCCTTTCGCTCAGTATTCTCGTGGAAAGCTTTATCCAAAACTTTTTTCTCCTCCACTATTGCCGGTTGGCCAGTCTGTAAAATTGGGATAGTCTTCTCTTCGTTCCCTTTATCTTCAATTGTGAGAGGAGCTGAGATTTGGAGTACACCGTCCGAGCTCAAGTTACTAGTGAGTAATTCCGGTTTCAAATTGTCGGGAAGTTGGTACCGACGAGTGAACTGACGGGAGATGAAGCCATGCTCGTCCATCTTTTCCTCGTGTTTCCCTTCCACGACCAAGAAGTTGTCTTGCACTTTAACATTCAACTCCTCCGGTCGGAATTGCTGCACATCCATTTTCACCGAGAACTGGTCGACGCCATCTTTCTTGACAACATAACCGTGACGATGGTTATGACGGGGTCTCATCCCATGATGAGGAATAATCGACACGTAGCCAGTAGGAGTCAACAAGTCCTCCCAGGGATCACGGCCAAACAAAGACAACATGGTTTGCGTTGGGTTCTGCGACAAAACATATCATAACAATTAGTTAGTTAGAACCAAAACTAACTTCAACTGCCATGTGCCGACTGCAACATAACTAGACCTACTAACTAAACAACAAACTAAACCACTAATCAATAAATTAAGACAAATTATAATTTTTTCTTACCTTTATGCAAAATTCAAAAAAATCACAAGTAATCACGAGATTTCGACAAAGTCGATAACTGGTTTCTCAACAGTGGTTGATTTTGAAGTGATATGCAGAGCACAAGTTTAAAAGGTATTGTTGCAGATAGCAAGTTGAACGATCTGAGAGTTTTCTTTTGACAGTTTGTAACGACAGCTTTGTATTCACTGAATTGAAGTTCAGAATGGCAGAGCGGCTTTTATATGGGACCGGGTGCATGAGAACAAGTAGTAGAGACGGCACTAGAAATTTCTTGCATACCCCAGAATAGTCACGTATGCTCACGTAGGCTTCCTTGCTGTACATTGATTTTTGTGTTCTATGTAAGTAGGTACCATGCTTATGTGCAGAAGCAAAGCATACAGCCGGATAGATAGGGGCTTTGTGTATGTGTGAGAAGATTCTGGAACGGAAAAAACACAGAAATGTTGCAGTGGCAGTATTATTTATTGCCAGCATAGGGAATAACATGGAAAGTGCTAGAGTTTTGTAACGATGATGCGAGTAACGACTAGAAAATGACATATACAATGCAGTTGCATAATTTGTTTTTGTTTGGTGTAACAAAACAAATATGTGTAGTGGTCATGATCGCGGTCACTTTCTGTGTGCAGATGCCGCCTATCACGTATCAGTCCAAAATGAGAGATTAAACTGTTTAGGATTTTTCAAGTTACAAATTTTATTCAGATTTGATTATTTGGAGGAGGTGTAAATGTTTTCATGCATTTGAGATTTGACTTAAGGTTTCATATGAATAAATACAGAGTCATGAAGATATTGTTTTGGTAGAAAAAAAGCTTTAATGCAATCTGGGGCTAAAAACTGTAAAATCACTGCTGTATAGTTAGTTAGTTAGTATTACTTGCTTGTACATAGTTTTAATGATTATTGCATAGTATGAGACCTATAACCTTCTAACTAACCAAATCGAGTATATTATGCACAAGTGCAAGTGCATTGTGGAGTGATCCCAGTCATTGAAGTCTTGACTGAAGTCGGTACAACTTGTCCAGACACTTGGCTTCCTCCAAAGTTTCCATAGTTAGGTTGCTGATATTGTTGTCCTCCATTATTATTGTTATACTGACCTTGACCCTGGTTATTATTATATTGACCTTGATTACCGTGCTGCTGCTGAGGCTGTCCTGGTCTGGGCGGATCGGTATCATTTGGTCCCAAACCTCGATAAACGTTGCCTCCCAAATCATTACTTTGACACCCTTCTGGAAAACTTGCCCCATTGGCCACATTGCCACTGAAACTGTTATCACAGCCAGTAACATACATACCGTGATTGCAAACATTGTTAGTCAAATTGTAACTCATCCCTTTCAAGTCCAATCGGCCGTTGGCCACATTTCCGTCCAATAGTCCGCAACAGGTGCCCTCCTCTAAAGTAATGGATGGGGCTTGAATATTCACTGAATTGTAGTACAATTTATTTCGACTTGCTTCAACTACAATTCCTCCATCAGCTTCAGAAATCACGCAACTTTTGATTGCATTATTTTCCCCTCGTACTAACATTCCGGTTCCGACTTTTTGCATGACAACTCCTTCAATAGAATTTTCTTCTCCATCTACTAGAATGCCGATATTGGGCTCGGTGATTTTCAAAGCTTTTACTGTCCATTTGTTCCCTTGAATAGAGAGACCGGTTCCACCTCCGACACTTTTAATTGTAGAGTTTCGGTCTCCAGTTATGGTAGCAGGTCCATCTTTTGTTATTGTAAATTCCCCTTCGAATTCAGCTGGAGCTAGTTGGATTGTGTCTCCGGGTGATACGGAATCCAGTGCAGATTGGAATTCTGCGGGTGTGTTCACGATTTTTAATGCTCCTTGTGTTAATAAGGGCAGAATCAGAAGAATCAGTAGTTGATTCATATTTTCAGCTGCATGTAGTTTATTTTGTGTGCGGTGCAGTAACAACTTTACTTTGGTGAGCGCTAAAATAATACTGACTAACTTTGAATGTTCCAGTGCATTATTATGGAGATTTCGATAGCAAATATTGTTTGTCGTGGGTGTTCATTCAAGGTTGGCAATGTTTCACCCAAAAGATGATTATGCAGGAAGTTTGTTTTGATGCTTATTTTTTTGTATTTTGTGTGCATTACTGACTGACCGACGATGAGAAAGTTATGCATGCATGCTAACAGCGAGACACCTGTGGTTACTGCTGCACCTTGAATCGTGCTTCATTTAAAGTACAACTATGAATGAAGGACAACTCACAGATGCTGCTACCAACTAACATATGCAAAAGCGAGTTTAGTTTTTCTTTACTAATACTTAAAAAAACATATAGGCTCCCATTTTGGGGAAATAATTTCATGCGTGCGTCATTTTTCTTGTCATGATACTTTGAAGGGTATTTTAAGTGTGATAAAATGAGACATGACATCATACGACGATGATAAATTGAACCGGAAATAGATTATTACACTGTATGTTCGAAAAAAGACGGTAGCCATTTTATTTACAATTTGAAATTAAGCTGTGGTCTGTAGAAACAATTTGCTAATCTCATTTGGTAATTTTAGTTTACGATGGTTTCTCAAATTGTATTGCAAATCAGAATATCCCTATGGGCTGCTCACATTAGTAATAGTAATAGGAGTAGATGTGGAAGTAGCAGGAGGCTCCACAGATTTCTGGGTAACTATTGCAGGTCTCCCAGTTACAGTGATTGGAATACTTTTCTCAGTATTCGTTGGTTTGGGTGTAGGTTTTGGAACACTTATGGTGAGAACACCATCCGAACTCAAACTGCATTTGACATTCTCCTCTTGCATTTTCAATACTTCGGGTACAACGTATCGCCTTACAAACTGACGAGACACAAATCCATGTTCATCTTGCTTTTCTTCGTGTTTTCCTTCAACTGTAATAGTCCCATCTGAACTTTTTACAGACAGCTCTTCTGGTGCAAAATGTTGTACGTCCAATTTCACTTCGAAGCCATCTTTTTCCACTTTTACTTCTGAGACGCCACTATCCTGACGGGAATTCAATCTGCGGGGTTGTAGTCCTTGTTTTACTGACATTGGCCATGTAGGTGCCATGGACATGGATGGCAGAAATATGTCATCGTCTGAGAGTGTCATGCCAAAGTTTTGGTCGAAGAGACGCAAAGGACGATCCATGAAAAATTGATCGTACAGCCCACTATTGTACCATGGTCGTCTTAGAGCCATTTTAGAAAATTTTGCTAAAAACAGTTGGACAATGAAAGTGATTTAGTTGAAATTTTATGAATATTTTAAAATCTAATTACATAAAGTATTTACTTACTTTGTAGTTTAGTTAGCTACAAGATGTGTAGGTGTGTAGGCGACAGAATGTTTTGTTTTCACTTGCTCAAGTTCAGCAAGCATACAAAATACTTCTGAGGCTCTGCAATTCTTAAACGGAGCATTTATGTAGTTAAAAGTTGGCATCAGATTGCCCAGCATCTTTTCTCGGAGTTTTTTTTTTCATAAATCCATCCACATGCAGCAGTTAGTTCATGATTCATTTGTATGTATGTATGTATATGTGCATGGGAAGAATAAATTCCTGTTCTTGATACGTTAGAAGTATTATCACATACATTCACATAGAAGTGGGTGCAAAAGTGCATCATAAAAAAGTAATGCACTATTTTTAGACCATATGTATTTACTCTGCTATGCTAAAAAGTTTGCGTTCCAAATTTGGCCACAAATATCAATAAAATTTCGGGTGCTGCTGTTATCACGTTATCCTTAAATTTAGTGTTTGAGTAGTCATATTGCATATAACATAATATATATATCAGTTTCAAAGGTTACAATATTTCATACAAAGTTTACTTTGCATAAATACAACAATTCACTCATAAGGTTTACCCTTGGCTGCAAATACGGCAATGTATCAATTTAATGCTTGTTCATTTTTTAAGAACATTGGTTTGGTATATAATCTGATACATTTTCACATTCCATTGATTTATTTTTGGCGATAGCTAATTCTCAGATTGGGTATCGTACTAATATCTACTCCAATGGTTTACATTCATGTATTGGTGACTCACGATTTAGATTATGTTGTTCAGCATAACCCCATGCAAAACTTATCTGTATACTCTTCTATATGCATAAGCAAATAGTGAATAAGCGTGGATTAGTCTTGAAGAAAATGTAACGTAAAGTATATAAAAAGTTTATTTTATATGTTTTAGTAACAACTTATTCGTGGATAACATTATTCATTTTCTTAATTGTATGTTCCATATGCTTAATTTTTACTGTAGATTTTGCAAAAGGAATGAGTGCAGGAATTACAAAAAATAATATAATAAAAATAACTGGATATATCCAACTAACTAAAGTTCCAGTACAGCTGTTTTCTATCCATGCAATAATACTACCAAAAGTTACCATTAATCCTGACTCAGCTGAAATGTAACAAAATAACCAATAGGGATCCCCAACTGGGAAGTAAATTGTAGCTAAATAGCTAAGGAAAATTGAACTAGATTTTAAATCTTCATTTACGTTACTTCTCATGCAATGAATGGCCACAAATATAAATCTAATAAAAACTAAAGCTAGCACTGGAACTAAAGTAGAAATGAAGACTGAATAGATATTTAAACACCGGAACCCAATAATGCAGTAGGCAATTGCCATTCCCCGTGAAGCTGTAAAATAAAATATTTAGTTTGTTGTTTAATCAATGCATTTAATTTCAACTTTTTTAGAATGCTTTTTGCTTACCAAAATTAGAAAACATTCTTATTCCGATAAAAATGCGAGATTTGGGACTATAAACTGACTTAGGAATGTCCTCATTTCCAAAATCATCACATTTTGACGTCAAACTGGCATTCGTCATCACAATCAGAGATAACAAAATGCTAGCTAGAGAAAAGCTCACTGAAAATGATAAAATAGTTAATCTGAATTATGCTTAAATAGAATCAACTATTATTGTTTTCTCATATCAACATTAGTACCTTTAGCAGGGGAAGACGCATCATTTTCGATCAGAAGAATCATCTGCAGTACGGCTTGTGGAGCAGAATGAAAGAAACTTTGAACTTTTATCAAATTTTTGGAAACTGATTCTGTTGCAAAAAACTGACTCCCCAGCATTGGATCTTTACTTGCTCGATATGCTACAACAGAACTCTGAAAAGATCTACAGAAAAAAATATAATATAAACTCACGTATAATAATTAACTAACTTCACTATAAAATGAATATAATGGTGAATCTCAATCTTACGTAAGCAAAGATGCCAAAGGAGGAAAACAATTCACGACGATCCGAATTCGTCTTCCATTGTGAAAGATGCGGTTCAACTGATCCAATCTGAAAACAAAGGAAAGGAAAAAAGTTAGTTAGTTGCAATCCATCCATAGTTATCCATAGTTAAACACCACAAAAACGGAATTCTTTGACACCCCAAATTAATCAGTTAAGTTCCTTACTTACTGCATAATGTTGAATTGTTGTAACAGCGCTAACGAGCCACAAACAATGCACCCTACTGTTAAACCTGAAGCCCACATGAGCCCATCTTGGTAATGCCATATTCCGAGCGTTAAGTCAACAGTCAAACTAATCGCTGTAAATAAGAAGACTGCAGAAGCAAACACAAAATCAACTGTAGTCACATTTATGGAGTTCAATGTAGACAAAGGGAATATATTGTCATCATCATCTGGTAAAATGAAATCACTATTATTGTTACTATATTTTGTTTGGACTCCATTATTATTATGACTGAACCCATTTTTCACTTGGCTGTATTGTTTCTGACTGTGTTTAGCTGTATCAATCTCACTATCAGAAGAGGATGGTGATGACGAAAAATCATTAGTTTTCTCATTCATTATGAATCTTGATTTTTGCTTCTTGGGAGTAATTGCAACAGTTCTGGACACATTATTTGATCCTTTGTATGTGATTGTTAATGGAAGTTGCTTCTGCAACACTTTGTTCTGACCGGCTCCACTTGGCTTTACAAAATGGGTGACTTCATCCAGGAATATAGCATTAGTTAGGTTTTCTCGGCTACACGAGCCCATGTTGATGTTGACTTATAGGTAGTTTGTAATTAGCTTTTAGCTGGCTACTACAATAAATACTGGCACATCTGCATTTGTTTGTTGTGTGCGTTCATCCCACTTAACTAACAAACTGTGTTTCTGGATAAGAGAACTAGTTGTAATCTGGAGTTCCCAAGTTGCTCACTACACGATGTAGTCATCTAGTCATTCATTAATATTCATAGTCATGGCCATGGCTAATGTAGATTTAAATCCAGTGGAAAGTAAGTAACTTTCCTACATACAAATGGCGGTTGAAAAGTGTTATTGGCACATTTATTAGCACTTTAAAAACTGCATGCTATTTACGGAGAAGATTTAAGTACGACGAATGTAGATCAATGGAGGCTCACTGTCTCAACTAAAAAACTAAGTAACTGCGTAGTTAGTTAAATAACCTAACTAAAACTGAGCATCTACACTTTTTCTCACCTAATTATAAAGCAGCTAACGTTTGCTTACTTTACAACCAAATGTAATGATAATAATAACGAGAGTGAGCAATCGCTGTTTAGTTATGCAGAAGGATAGTCAGCCTGCATAAATGATATTTGTCCACAGAATAAATACGTAAATATACAGGAACCTCAAATATCACATAGATGTACGAAAATATAACTATGATTATTGTGTGTACATGGACGGTCGGACTCGGATTTCATTAATATTCTATGCACGTAATACATTGTTCTGTATTCACCTGTACACAACAAATCCCCCGTTTAAATCGTATTGACGCACCATAACTAACTACTATAACTAACTAACTACATAACTACTTTTACACAAAATCGGCGGAAATAACCACTGCACACAGAACAAAGATTTTTTTGGACAACCCAAAACGGAAACTCGCTTGACTCACTGATTAATTTTTGCTGTATGGAAAATGAAGAACAGGGCGAGTAAACACAAACACAGGTTAACAGGGTTAACAGGGCATACATAATTGTGATTAGATAAGGCATGGAGCAAAATGAGAATAAAAGTGATGCAGTTCTCATAATACTGTCAAAATATTTTTTGTAGCTGGAGCAAATGTATGCATAAGATATAAACACATACCAAGTTAATTAAAAATCAAGGCAAAACAACATACTGGGAAGCTACTTCAAATTAGCACTTTATCATGTTTCGTATACATTTTATATTATAGTAAAGTAATATTTTAGTAAATCAAGGGAAGGGAGATATCCCATATTCATGCATGCTGTCAAATTATGTAGTTAGTTTGGTTAGTCAGTAACTATTATACGCATCTGCATACTGTAACTTGTTCATAAGACAATCCTTTGGAGCACACGTGCTGTTCGTAGTATGCGTATGACCCAAATTGTCACTTACTGCCTTCACTGATGTATCAACTTAACCATATAAGACGTTCAACGCATTTTATACAACCCATTACTATTTTGCAGTTAATTTATGATCTGAAAATCCCTGAGGACAATTCACGTGCGCACTAACTAACTAACCAACCGTCCTACCACAAAATTTTTGTAACCGTTATTGTTATGCGCACGAGGAAATAAAAGTGAATGCCAAAAGTGTTTTGAATAGTCATCACCAATGCACATCAGTAGCTTTATTATGTATTTACAAACTGCCAAACGAATAACATTTTTTTTCGAAATAAAACAGCTTTGTAGGCCACCGGACGTGTAGAATATACAGCGATTAAGAGCTCACAAAAATTGCAAAATCAAAACTTAACTCATATCATACCACATTATATGCTATTACGTTATTTGCAGCATTATTTTTTGACCAAGTATTTCGTAATTTACAGAGCATTGAATAAGGTACACAAAGCAGTTCTTTCAAATTCATTCAAACATAAACTCAAACATTACACTAACTAGTTTTAATACTAATTATTACAAAAGGAAAAATTTCAAAAAAAAATATAGATTTCGACGATATTAACGGCGCAGTCTGCCAACAGTATAGATGGACAGGTGTTACAGGGATAATTTGTTGGGCCCGTTGGGCCGAACGCAAAAGTTTACATAACTTTTGTGACAGTAGTTTAGGCTACAACAACAATATTATATTTCGCAAGCTCATCCAAAAACCAACACTTTACTCTTCGTCTTCAGCCTTCTATAGGCATTGTCATGTATTCATACTATCTACCTATTCCAAAAAAAATCGGCGAAATACATACACCAAAAAAATCACAGATATTTAATGTCTAATAATGCATAAGATGCCAGCCATTCAACTCATCCAAAGTTTACCTTCACATAAATATTATAATCACAGCAAATGTGTGCCTCCGCGAAATCACCAGGCTTAATCAATAATCAAACCAAAACCACTAACTCCAATAACTTTTTTAAACAGAATTATTCAATTGAATCATCCTAGCAATACAGTTCGAAGAAAATCAAGCTTGACCATACGAGGAGAACACAATTTAGAACTTTCGAACAGAAAAATTACCGATTACCCATTTCCCCTTATCCCCTTCAATTTTAATTTTGTGTGTAACACAAATCCAATTTCTTTTATGTCATTTGTACATTGAGGCATGGCATTAGCGATTGCAATATAACTGGCCATTGGTCCAGTTTAACCTAACCAGTTACCACTAAAATTCAAAGATTCAGTTTATACTTTAACATACGGCGTACCACACGCATATTAACTTAAGAAGCTAGAAAGTAAACTCAACTTTTCTCAGACAAATTCTGTAAAATCATCCACGTTAAATGGACGCCTAAGTGCAGCATTTCCGCTTAGCGAAGAAGAATCCGAAGAGCCGGGGGAATTCTCCAAAGACATAGTAGGTGGAGGAATTCCATTCTCTTGGTAAATGCGATTACGCATACGTTTGATGTGCCTCAGTCTATCTAACCAGTTGGACGCATAAGGATCAGTCGCGGATTGGCTTTTTTGGGATATGACGGAAGCCAGCTATGTAAAAAAAATCAGGTACATGGTCAGAAACGTATTGCTACAAGTGTATACGAAAATAAAACGTACTTACATTTGAATGCAGAGCCAACTGCCTAGCTACAATCGAAAGATTCTGATCGGATACAATTTTCGATTCCGTGTCACCAACATATTCTTCCAGATTTGGCTTTATTTTTACCGTAACTCTGTTTGTTCGATGATCAAGCGGCTCGATCACAACACAAGCGAAAATGAATTGACCCTATGTGAAACAATCAGCCATCGTTATTTAGTGCGCTTGCAATCCAACTCTAGCGACTCTAGCCCATTGATAAAGAAAAATAATACTACCTTGAGAACGGAGATATTGAATTCTGTACCACTATTATTGTACACAATAACAACATGGTCATTTCCAATATGCAGTTTCTTTAAATTCGCAGAAGGATCTTGCGGTTTGTTGGGCATCAAAGTAGCCACGTGAAAAATTACCTAAAATTTAGTAGAGTTTAATTAATATATTCGAAAGTGACAATAAAGAACAATTTTTATAAAACCCTTTATTACCTGCATGACATCGTCTTGCCAAATGGTAGCGAATTCCCCATCATTTCCATCCCTAGAAAGCCCACCAATGAATGTTTTCTGCGGATCCACTTCTCTCAGCTTTATCAGGTTTCCTAACCCCTGCAAAAAGTCACGGTATCTCGAAGATCCATACTTATTTTGAAGTATGGCTGTCTCTACATGTGCTTGGCCCATGCCCACATACACGACCCCAATTTTATGCGTCTCAAATGGTTGAATGAGGTCCAAAAGCTGAAAAAAACAAATTTCATAATCAATTTTAGTCAGTACACACATTTTTAAAACTACACAACTTTCAAAATACCTTCAAACTGTTCTCAGCGTTAGGAGGCAGCAGTAATGGTTTAGCACTGGTGCCAAAAAAACCTTGAGAGCACAACTGCAAAAAGACAAAACTAGGACTGATTCCTGACCGAATACCACTCTCTGGAGCACCCCCTGACTTGCCAGACTCGGCCCCAGCAGACAACATACGTCTAAACCCAGGATTTTTTCCCACAGGGGTCATAACTGAAATGGTTGAAGTCCTCTCTCTCCTTACAGGATGTAGCAACTCTAAATGGTGAGCTGCATCTGGACTTCCCATGTCCAAACTACCATGACGAGGTGGGGGTAGAACAATTTCTTCAGGAATCGCTTCACAACTTCCTCTAAATGGAGAGGTCGTTCCTTTGCCACTATGCTGTTGCTGCTGCAAGCCAAAGTCCTGAGGACTATCCCCACCACTTTGATTGGGTTTCAGCACTGGAGGTGAACTCTCAGTTGATGAGTTGGCTCGTTGAAGAGGGGAAGTTTTGTCCACAGATCGTTCCAACGAGGAAACATCTTCGTCCTCTTCTTCGATTTCACGTTCCCGTTTTGCCATCATACGGGAGGATGATGACATTTCTGGAGATGAATTGGAACGTAGCACAGCATTCTTTTGGTATTCTGAGTCGCTAGGATTTACACTGTTTAAAGTGGGTTCTTGTGTTTTGGTCGGCGAATTTGGACCCTTTGGTGACAAGCCACCGTTTTCTGTATACAAAAAATACATTATGTGCGCATATTCACTCGCAAACTAAGTAAATAAGACAATAATTTGGTGAAAGTCTTTACTTACCATGGGAATTGTACACAGTAGACCCTTTAGAAGACTCTTGAAGAGCCGTTTTCGAAAAAATCGGAGCATTGGGTAAATGATGCACCGTGGAACCATGTGTGGGTGAAGATACAGTAGAGCTAGTGCGACTACTTGAAGCAAACGAATCTCCTCCAGCTCCTAAATCAATCACGTTCTGCAGGTACACAGATGTCAGCTCTTTCAATGGAATGTCACCACTACTAGAATTTCCAATATGATTTTGCAATCGCATCATCCATGATGTATTCCCAGTTGGTCTTCGTGTGAGAATTTCTGCCCAGCCTTGGCACCAGCATGTGCACAAGAATGGTTCGTTCTGCAAACGACAAAGAAAATAAGACTCAACTTAATTAACTCAATATTAGTGACAGCTAGATTTTTAATAATTTAACAGTAAGTTGTGATCTAGTATACAGTTATACCTTGTGCGCAAAAAGGAGGTAAATTTTATCCTATCCTACTACACAAATTTAACACACACAGGACAGGAAAAATTTACCTCCTTTTTCCGCACAAGGTATATAGTTATATATAGTTATCTATATTACCTTGGGTTTATTAGATAACTCAGAGGAGGCAAATGGAGAAAAAGTGGACGCATCTTCACCGAAACCACTTTCACCAGAATTATTTTTACTTTGAAGTTTGTGTTCCAAATGCAAATCATCCTTGACTTCTTTTCGCGATGGAATTACACTATAGCCACTACTACCTTCAGGAATAGAATAGGCTTTGTCCTTGTTAGTGAGTAATTGCAAACCACCGGTTGGTCCCGATGAAAGAGCATATTCAGAACGATGTCTCCTTCTTGCA
>Ga0210040_10007475_pt1 | contig 13204 bp, 8 predicted proteins | sample CryGeyCG12114_NA_FD_185462 | JGI IMG/M metagenome (GOLD analysis project Ga0210040, IMG submission 185462) | Groundwater microbial communities from aquifer - Crystal Geyser CG19_WC_8/21/14_NA (SPAdes) (version 2) | ecosystem: Environmental > Aquatic > Deep subsurface > Groundwater | place: USA... | reverse complement strand
CCGGCCTCTTGCCGCGTCTTTTTCCCGCCGCGCCTCCCCATCCTTCCGACTAGCCTCAAGCAACGAGAAGGGTCTATTCTCACGCCTCTTTTTGTTAAAAACGCTCCCATCCTTGCTGCCTGCGGCTCCGGAGGACGAGCGCCGACCACTGCCCATGGAGTGAATCGATGAAACTTCCGAAGGGACCATATTGTCCGGCCCATTGGGATCCAGCAGTCTCATAAGCCGCTTCTGACCCACCGTCTTTTTTATATGGTTCAACCAGGCCTCACTTTCCAATCGCACGTCTCTCAAATCTGGTCGTTTTCTTGTAAATCTATGCAATAAGAAATAGCCACTGAGTTTTAAAAAACCGCTCATAGGTTGCGCTGTATGCAAGGTTAGGAATTCACAATTTCTCCCCATTGAATCTCAAAAATAGGGATACACAGCATTCCAAAATTCACACTGTTAAGATTTTGGAAAAATTATTGAATTACATTTATAACTCACTTAAAATAACTATGCTTGGTCTCGTCAAGCGCTAGTTTGGCAATTTTCACTTTATGTTCAATATCCTTGATTTGAGCCTCCAGTTCTTGGACTGCACTGGTTAACTTAATGTAGTCCGCAGGGATAGGAGCCTACCATGCAAAATCCAACAAAGGGTCAATTTCAAAATCGTGGATTTTGTAAACTAAATAACGAGCTTATAACTTCACCCGGGTATTGATCATCTGACGCTCAATGTGTTTCTCATGTTCACGAGAGGCCCTAGTCTCCTCCCGGTATGCTTTCGCATGCTTGTCAAATGCCCGCAATCGTTTGTATGTGATCCCAATATTTTTGGTCAGTCTGGCCTCAGTGACTGCGTAGTCCCCAAGCTCAAGCAACTCTGTCCGGAGCAGCTCCCTTTGTCCAGCTATTCAAAAAACACTATAAGGGCCGTCTCTATAATAATCTTCACTAGAAACAAAAGATAAACTTACTATGAAGCGTCTTAAGCCTTGTGATATGATCGGTCAACATGTCAATCTCATTCCAATGGTCATGATTGCGACACACGAGGTAGTCAAAGTCGATCTTCTGAGTAGATCGACTCAAATCCCGGTTACATTGCACTTGGATCTCCAGACGACTTTTCTCTATCAAAGCCTCCTTAACCTTTTCATTCCCAAGTTGTTTAAAATTATTTATTTCTTCGCACCCTAGTTACCAAAAACAATTTTCTTGCATAAGCCCGTTTTATTTCGAAAAGCGATTATGACCAAACACGACAAGCTGGACACTTGAATTGTCATTGCCACCCAAATTAATTTTTGACTTGTATAAAAAATTAATGGAATTCAAATGACATGATTCACTCTTTGCCTTCAGTGTTAGTATTTTCAGCAAGATTTTTGTGCATGCAAGTTTTCATGAATTTCGCCTTTATTCTTATATTGATTTAATTGCAAACAACAAGAGATGAATGTTTGGTGCTAGTTCGACTTAAGACAGTTAAAAATGTTGATCTTGAGCTCGCCTCAAGTTTTTTAAAATTGGGGGCGCTACGCTTTATTTCTCGAAAAAGCCCTGCTTCAACAAAAAATATTGAACAGATTTTACTATTAGAGGAGATATTGAAATTGCCAACACCACCACTTCTACCACCACCACTTCAAAACGGTATAAAATTTAAAAAGAATTCTTCCGTCTTTAATACGGACAGGTTCAGTAAAACAAATCGTGGGGGGACGCTGAAGAGACTTTTGCTTCGCACAACCCCTCGTTTGAAGGAACCTAAGAAGGCCCGCCAGAAATCACCTTTGGTGATTTCCGAATCCAAGGCCTACCCAACTCCTTTCTGCACTCGGGCCTGTGCTCGAAAAGCCTCCCCCATTCCCCCGTCGGCCAGATTAGAAATAATCCTCCAGCTTAAGCGGAGCTCTTACATATTGGGCGGAGCCTTTACGCGTCGCAGTTCTCAGTTTAAATGAAATCACAGATCTCACAGTCTCACAGGCTGCTTTTTTAAAGACGCAATTCTTAATATTTATTACGGTTTTGAAGTGGTGGTGGTGGAGGCAGTGGTGGCGGTGGTGGTTGTGGCGATTTTAACATCTCCACATATACTAAAATTCCCCTCAAATAATTATTATAATAATAAAATCCTCCTAACGAACCATCGTTTAAAAATTATAACACAAAAAATTGGGTAGTTAGACCATCAAAACGAAAAATTCAATGAATTGTATGCTGAGAAGAATGAAAACAGACATGTATGTGAACGGGAACAAAGAACTTGAAAAAATTCACAGATATGTCTGTTTTCGGGAGGCTGGACCTTGTTTATTTTCACATACCCGTATGTGAGTGGTACCCAGGGAGATGAAAATTTTCACATATCGGTATGTGAATGGGTTGCTGGTCTCTGCTTATTTTCACATGTATATATGGTAACGGGAGTGAAAAGGTTAAGAATTTAGTAGCTAATTTTAGTGAAATGGACTTGAATGATTTTTTAAGAGGCATTGCCAATAACATGTCTTATGGATTGAAAGCAAAACAACCATTGGATAGTGACGACGAAAACCAGTAACAAATCAGCAGAAATTAATGAATTAAGATTATTAAATATTTAATATGATGTAAAATTAAAAAATATTTGTTGACTTTGTTGCAGTATTGTAGAATAAAACAAAATTATGCATTTTACTCACTCAGGGTATAATTCTGAAGATTATACATTTTTTTATGCATTTGGCAATACCTATATTTGACAATTATACTTTCATGGTGGAACCCTGCTAGTTTATTGTTGCAGTGCATAGAATTAATTAAAAGCAAAAGCGAAAAGAGATTCGGTCTCAGTCTTATCATTCGCATCCCATCTAACTCATTTTTTCCTTATTTTTCAACTTGTTTTCTTAATTGTGGCTAACGTAACCAATTTAAAAAAAATCGTCCCGCTACGCCAATCTAGATTATTCGCTTTATTAAAGTTGCATCATGATGAAAACAAATGTCATCCCACTTTTCTTGCAAGTGTAACCAAAGCCTAAAAGGCATAGTTTTTTGGATTTAATTGCGAAGTTAATGAACAAATTATGTCCAAAAACTAATCAGCTCACCAGTACATTAGATTACTGAAGCGTGGAAAATTTCAAGTCATTCTTTCCAGCCGTTTGGTCGGAAATTCGACACGGCCGAATTATAAAGATCGCCTTCCGTTATGAGTAATCTTAATAGCATTCTGTAAGTATTTACTCTTACCGTGTATTGAAAAAACAATTAGTGTGTGCATTTGCGTTTTTAATGGCATGCTTGCTTATGAAAACTGCATGAACTGTTGTTTTTGTCTGCATCCGAACATTTATTTAGCAAATAGAATTATTGCTTTAAGTGGCTTAGCCGGAAAATATTCGGCGGCGGCGGCGGCGGCGTACGCCGAAAAAATTGTCGGCGGCGGCGGCGAGTCACATGACCCGAAAAATCGTCGGCGGCGGCGGCGCGGCGCGGCGGCGCACATTACTAGCAGCAGCTAGAACACTACAGCAGTAGTCTGTCTACATAGTTTCTCATGCATATATATCTGGAACATAGTTTCATTTCATCCATTGGATAATAAATAGCAATAATGCTAATATGCTATAAAAAATAAAATCGTCCAGCTTTGGATTTTGAATTGAAGTGTGCAATTTTCTTTATTTATGCATATGTTGGTAAGACGCAATAGAATGAGACCACAGTTACAGTAGTACTAACTAACTATGAAGCGATAAAAAATACTAACTGAGTACAAATCTTACTTATGATACTAACTAAGGAAGGACTACGATTCGCACAGCCATCAGCTGTCATGAAAATGAATGGCGGCAATTTGATTTGTAACCTAGTAAAATGTTGAAGCTCATGAACATGAATAGTGAACAAACTGAGATCCGAGAGACATAAATAAATGACTGAATCGAGTTGAGACTCATTTGTAACAATCTTTTGGACTTGTATAAAACATCCATTACAAATAGCAAAAATACAATCTAAATCTTCAGGTCACCATTTCATAGGAATCACATATACCTATCTAGTTACTAGTAACCAAGAGTTCACATGTTTTGTAGAAAAATAGTAAAAGCTAAAAGCACATGTGCATAATAATCAATAAGGCAGGTAACGATAAAATTGCAGGCAAAAAATATCCTCATAATGTATACACTTAAATATTTTCACTGTAGTGTTTTCGTCATTGTACATATAAAGTCCTATCCAGTTTGTTTCATAAAAGCCTCTAATGGTTCAGTTATTTAGAGCCACATGGGCGCATCTAATCCAAAAATGATAAAATATGATTGTCAATCTTCAGGTATTCCGTCGATTAGTGTAAAATCGATTATCCGGTGCCACTAAAGTCACCATGAAAAAGCCCACGTTCTCTTTGAAGCTACAGTGGAAAGAAGAAAAGGAGAAAACAGGTCCACATGATTAGTCTTAATAAAAAAAGGAAAATTTTTTAATGTGAAAATTATGGGCACTATTTATCATCTTACGATATATGGCTTGTTTTTAAATACTCCCTCAGAACAGGAGTTAACACTGCCCCATTTGGACTATGTAACCCTTTGCCTGTAATGATTTTGACAGACTTTTTCTGTTGACCCGAGGAGGCCAGATCCTGTTTGTGGTCCTACGAAATAATAAAACAATTACGGAATGGATTCATTTAAACACTGCTTTATACATTTGGAATGGTTACCCTGAGAAAATCTACAACCGCTTTCTTAGCCTCTTTCACCTGCAGCCCATGCAAATCCAATTCATTGGGTTTCCGTCCCAAATTATGGGTGTACAAGTAGACAAAAGCCGCCTCTTTGTTCATCAATTGGAAAATTTCATCATGACGTGACGCCTGGACGAAAAAAAACAGATTTAAAAATGCAAAGAATTGAAAATAACTAGCAATACAAGAGTAAGGGTACGAATTTCCAATTTTTGTACCCTCTCTCGATAATTAGCAGCAGAAAATGGGTCAGTGCAGCGACAAGCCTGTTGCCTATATTCGTCTCTCAATTGGCGATGTGTGTCGGCCACTTCCCGATAAGATTTCCCCTGGACCAATTTTTCCTCTTTGCTCATCTGGAAAATCAATCCACAAAGGAATTAATTCAGTGGCAAATGAACGGACACAATGCAATTGCAAAGTCACAGAAAAAATGAAATTGTATTGTCGTTACCGTGCTAAATGGATCCGCTTCTTGGTTGACTTTTTTGGCAGGAGACACAGTCGGTTTCTCTTTGAACAACTCCTCCCCTTTGGGATTATAATAGTTAGCAAAAGGATCTTTCAGTCCTTTCAGTGCTCGATCAAAATCTCTGTCCGAAGATTCAAACATGGCGGCAACCTTTTTGGGATCAACTTTGGGAAAAAAAGTTTCCAGTTTGGAAAGAGCCAGTTTTTGGGCTATCGTCATGGATCCAATTTGCTGAGCTTTCGTATTGTCTTGAGCATGCGAAAACTCCGAGACAATTGTCTCAAGTTCCATGATCCGTTTGAAATCTCTGTTGCAAATTATTAAAACACACATTTAAGACACCATAGAGGTAGTAAAGGTAAAAAAGCGAACAACATACCTATTCTCTTCATCCTTGGAAGATTCCTCCAACTCTATAATTGCTGCAATCAATTTGGGATCCAACCGATCCTGATCCCCCTCCTCCTCCGGGTGTTCTAATAAACTAGGGGAGAAAGAGTCCTGTTGCTGCTTAAAGGTGTGTCCTTCCCCTGGATCTTGGCCACCCAAATGGTCCATTTCGGTGGCTTTCAAATGCTGCATCATATTCAACTGCAAATAGCGAAACAATTTGAAGGCCAAATTTGGTGGAATCCTTATTTTACTCAAACCAGGATTCTTATTAAGCTCATCCTTAATCTCATCACAACCAGAGTATGCACGAGCAGCCGCATTTATGAAAGAGCCCGGCAAAACCAAATCGAACCAATCTTCTCCATCTGTGGGCACAAACAAATCCAAATCCCCAGGGGGTAAAACATCATTAGTTGAGGAGCCAGCCAAACGGTCCGACGAAGAAAAGGAATCACACGAATCCACAGGATCCAAAGAGGCGGCTCCAACCGATTCATTATCATAACTACTCTCATTGGGTGAGCTTGTAGACCCAGTGGAGTTGGACGTTTCCCCTAAAAAGGCCCCCGAAAAAACAGGGGAATCCTGAACTCGCCCTTGGTTTGGGGCCACACTTGCTTGTGGCAAAATTCTGTCCTCATTCCCATCAAATAGCAAGTCGGCGCAGTAGTCCAATTTCATACCACACATGAGATAAAAGTCGGCCAAATCAGAAAATCGCTTGGTAGGGAAAAACTCAGACAATTTTTCCACATTTCTTTTGTGTTCTGGTATTTTAAGCATTTCTGCGCATTCCAAAGAGCTTTTAGATCCTGATGAATCCACACTTGGGGTCAAGCCCGTGTCATGATGTTCATGGGTTCCGAAACCGAGATTCGCCGCATTTCGTCTGCTAGGCCTCCGAATTTCAGTTTCTTCCACTTTTACAGGGGACGCAACAGACGACTCAAAAGAGTTTCCATAGAACAAGCAATCGGAAGTACTTTTCTTGGGAATCGCGACTTGGGGTTCATTATTAACGGTAGTCCTGGTCGTGTCCCGAAACAAATAGTCCAACTCCTGCTCACATTCTTCTGCTATATCTACCCAATTCAGAGGCTTCAGGGGCTTATACTTGTTCTGCAAAGACTTCTGGGCCACCAACTGTCGCACCAACCCTTCTTCCTCCAACTTTTCATAATTCCCCTTCATTTTCTCCAACTTGTCTTTGGGAACCCCGTGAACATTTCTCTTGGCCAATGCGTTGACATCAAAGGCCCAACTCGTGCTCGGCTCCAGAATCCGAATGTGATAATTGTTGGTTATCCCCATAACCACATACGGGGTAGCTTCCCATTCCTTCACATTCGTATTATCAATGATAACGGGGGAATGCCCCGCTTTTAGTGACCGCTCAGCCCGTTTTTGATTCCAATCATGAGCTTCCCCCAGTTTTAAAGGCTCGAATCCCCGGGTAAAAAAATCATCAGTGGAGTAAATACATCCGGTACCCACACTGTTGACGATTTTTTTGGCAGTGGTCGATTTCCCGCAACCAGGCAGTCCTCGCATGATAATTAACACTTTGGGAAGGAGTCCGCAATTTATGGATTTGATAAGTCTGTCCACGGAGGACATGTGGACCCAATTTGAAGGGTTTGGGTAGTGTCGTTTGCAAGTGGAGACTCGACATTTTTGGGGGGCTTGTAGTTTCATATCCATCGGTTCCCATTCTTCGTCCGAATTTGAATTTGTAGGTGCGGGACATGGCTCCTCCATTATTTGTTGAGCGGCGGCGGACACTGAAAATTGTTCCTTTCTTAATTAATTTCTTAATTTGCATCCTATTATGATGCACGTATAGTAGAATTGGGAAAGGGGGGAATCTTTTATATCTGTTGATTAAAACCATAGGAACATTTCTGTTTTGGCCAATAGCGGTTTTCAATACGATGCATTTTTAAGAGCTTAAAAATTCACTTACAAGACCAGCCGCATTTGTTTAGAATGAGTTTACATTTTCGGAGACTCCGCGAAGGAAAAACTTGTTGCAATTGTCGGGCAATGTCCCCTTTTGAAACTTCTGCGTTTTCCCTGTACACAAATTGAACACAACTTTATACAAGCATTTCCAAAGGTAGTACTAGTAAGTAATAATAATAGATAAGATATGAGGATTACATTTTAAAAGGGCTGGAGCAAATATCAAACAGTTTTCAGCTTCGTTTTAAATCCACAAACCACAATCCTACTTTGTGAATTAAACCTCCAAATTCCAGGCATCCAGTCTGGAAAAAAAGGTTTCTACTTCAAGTTCAAACAAATTGTATCAATAATAATTATTTCATCCCTATCCAATTATAGTTCATCCCCAAAGCGGATTCGGTAAAATACACGAACTCATATACCTCAAAAAGTGTAAAAAGATCCTAACTTCGTTTAAGATCCAAATTCCAAATGAGTTTCTTTGGCCTCCTTTAAAAGGTCCACATCCAATTAACCATTATTTCCCAACAACATCCAGCTATGGATTCACCCTTGAATCACTGGTCACAGATTACCAGACTGCCGCCTTATCAGATCATTGTCTTGTATGATAAATTTAATGTGCCAGCCAAATCAGTAATTAGTAATTACAATATATTGATTGGTTTCCCTTAGGTGACACTTCTTTACCTGGTTAAAATGTCTGATTACAAACACTTATAATTTCAGCAGCTGATCATTACCTAACTAACTATTTTAACTGACTCAAAACCAGACAATACTACTATTTACTACACAGTCAGGATATGAGACTTCAGAATTTTAAACGATTTTTGTCTGCACCATTATAAATTAGTTAGTTTATACTAATGTGTATGATGATCTGTTCATGGGACCTTATCAGTGCACGCTTTTAATTTTTTTTGGAGTTCAAAAGGAATGAAATGAAAAAATGAACACGCAATACGCATTTGCATGTAGACAGAGAGGGTATGTAGGATTTAGATGAGAGTGAGAGATAAGAGAGAAGGTCACATCACATCACATGCTCGTTTCAATGCAACATGGGCATTGGGCTGGGCATTGCATGCACTGCATAATAACAGCTGGCTGAGAGAGAAAATACCGCTCGCTCACTCTCTCAGACTTTGCCATTAATTCAGGAACCACCAACCATATGAATGATGGGTTTGAGTTTTGGGTACATCCACGTCCTGTGCCAAGATAATTAATGTCTACGAAGAAAACGCCTTTTCAGCAAAACACCATATCATAAATTTTTATTTACCAACAAATGAAAGCCCATGAAACAAATAAAATAAGATCGATTTTTTATGTATGCTGCTATCAGCTATGGCTATACAGAGATCAGTAGGACACTAACATTTCTATTCTCGTTTCTTTTAAACACGATCGAGAAACTATCAAGGGAACGAACAAGAGGAAATTATGTTGTTTTCTCCCGGGCTACTAGCTGTAATAATTTTATGATTGCTCTTGAGAGAAGACACATTGCTCTCAATAGTGGCATTTGAAGAAGGGTCCGAGGACGAAGTGCCACTATTTTGACGACTCGCATTGTTCAAGTGGGACATGATGATCATGATGCAAGGATCACTTTGACTGAAACTGCGAGCCCTGTAAATTCCATCGGTCCCTTGTTCCGTAGGGACCAGAGTGGGATCGTCCAGTGTAGCAGCAGTAGCAGCAGCAGGATTTGGGATGTTCAAGACTTGAGAAGGGCATTTCCTGTTGGATTTCCAAAAAATCCTTTTGAGCCACAAGTGGAGTTTTCCCAGCTTGAATGACAAGTGTCGACGGAACTGGACCCCGGCAGCAAAGTATAGGAAGAAATTTATACAAAAGTTTATTTGGTAGAGACCAAAGAAAAATGTGCGCAGGGTTTTAAAAAGGATTTTTCTCATCAGCCTGTTTGCAATAAAGTAAAACATTATTAGGATTGATTAGGTAGTTATAGTTAGTTTGTACAAAAATCATTTTCGTTCCATAGAGGCACATGGATACATTCAAAGGTTGAAGCTGTGTTTATGAGACTTATGTTATATTCGTCCTCAGAGTGCAAACTATGGGATAAAGTGAGCATTTACTTCATCTAACTATAGTTTATTGGACCCTCTCTGGAGGATGACAGGATGAGTGACTTTCCAATGCCATAATTTCTTGCAAAATAATGCTCTAACAGCTTTTTTAAAAGCTCAAAAAGTGGCCCATACAATTTATAAACTATAACTTTCTTGTGTTTAGCACTGACCATGAAATATACTGGAGTTTGAGGAGTCCATCAGTGGCGCACGGTTTCTCATTCAGATTCCAATAGATCTCCACAGTTTGGACTGCCCCCAAAGGGAATACCAAAATCAGGTAGGCCAAACTCACTGTGACTAGCATGGGGGTGGTGGCTGAGCGCCGTTTGAGGAAACTTTTTCGAATCCCTGCGCGTTGCACTTGCGGCTCAGACGGTCTCGATTGCCGTCGTCTTTCTCCCACTAGTTCAACAAAACAGTTCCAAGGAAATTTGGCAATATTCTAATTATAGTTAGATTGTGTATTTATATTTAAAGTTCGTAGTAGTCTGCATATGTAGTAGTTAAACTTTCAAAGTATTGTATGCAACATGGATGTCACAAGAGTCATTTGAAATCAGTACGCTAGATGGCACCCCATGGAACGTGCAAAATTCTATAAATTTAACCAGAAAACTGCTCCTCTCCACGCATTTGCGTGGTTTTGCTGAACGATTTTTATGCAAATGAAATATCTACATTTTGGCTTTTAAAAATTAATTTCCATGTACAGAGGAAAAGAAAACTTGCCATGAGTATCACCAGTGAGCCGTTTCCTCCGAGATTTCACAGCCCGCAGTTTGCAAAACATGAGAGCATTGAAGGAAAAAACGAGGATGGCGGGCAGCCACGTTTGGATGGCAATTCCTCCATAGGCCACTCCTTGCCAGAGGATTCGATTTGAAGGGCATCCTTTGTACCCGAAAACGGAATCTTTCTCGAATCCTGCAAGAAAAGGCACACACATTGCATAGAATAATAGAATAGAGTGCCCACTAGGTTTTGAGATTCGAACTGACCCTTGAAAAACAATTTGAAGAGGGAGAAGAATGCACACATGAGAATGACTACAGTGACAACCACTTTAGGTCGGTAGCGGCGCCGCGCACTGGGACGGAAGAGCATTGGGAACCAAACGGCTAGACATCTCTGAATGGTGAAAGTGACCACGATCCAGGCGGAAATGGCTTGGAAAATGACCACAATGACCCCATGGCTCCGACATAGCCATTCTGAGGACTAAAAACGCACACTCAGACAGTTGAATAAAAAAAAATGCTGACTCAAAGTGTAAAAGGTGTTTAGTTTTGGGCTCACCATGAACAGATCATTGAAAGGTTTCGAATGGGCTCGAGTGACTCCTACTACATAATTGAATAGGAGATTACCCGTGTCACAAACGACGAGTATTAATAGGTACAGTCCACTCCCTTTCTTGGCCAGCCCGGACGAGAGTAATATGTAGAATGAAAGGAGATTGAGAATTGTCCCTAAAAATTTTTTTATAAATAGATTGTAGGTTAAAAAAGCGTTTTTTTTTGTTCGTTACCTAGTATGATGAAAATAATGGTGCCTTCAAATAACAAAGCCCGAGATACGTCCACAAATAGATGGATGTCGACCCAAAACTCGCGGACTTCGCAGGGCCATTCTTCTTCGCACTAGGTAGTTAAAAAATGGATATTAAAACAAAAGTTGCTTGCAAAATTGCATGCATTTTGTAAAAAAATTTTGGGCTCACCTTTGTAACATTCACGATATTGGGTGGCACACAATGAAACGACGGACCTAAATCTAAAACCTAAAAAAAAATTAGCTATAGGTTCTACAAGTGCCATAAAAACATGTAAAAACCTCACCTCAAGTCCTAAATGACATTTTCTGGATGAAAGAAACAAAAAACGTGTTAAAATTTTCATAGAATTCACTTAATATCCTATAAGTAACTATATAGTCCATTTAAAACATACATGACGTCTGTTGACTCCATACGTTAATACTGCAGGACATGTTGGGCCTAAAAATGGCAAATTCTGAAACTAACTGAAAGAGAGTTTTCAGGTTTTCTGAACAATTTGAGACTGCCACCTGCCACAGATGGATGCATACAGTAGTCAACTAACCATAACTATATGCATATGACAGGTAGACATGCAATGAGTAGAGTACTAAAAATGATTGCATGCTTGGCCTGTCATTTATTATTATTGACACTGCTATTACTACACACAAAGGAATGATATGAATATCCACGACAAACTAAAGCTATCAATGCTATCAATATGCATTGCACAGATTGTGTGTCTAGCTCGTCTAGCTAAAACATATGCACATAGCTGAATAGGGCTCTTTCATCATATGTTAAATTCAGTACACAGACATTTTCATGGAATGTGGAATCACATTTTTCAATCTAAAAACCTCACACGCATTCTATGCATACATGGTTTACATAGAAAAAAAGAACACTAACCAGATATGGCAGTGAGTTAGGGAGTTAGTTAGAACTCGATTCCACTTTTTAATTACCAAGAGTAACTTTTCGGTTAAATTGTCATTGTGCGTGTTTAATCATGAACATCAGCATAAACATAGGTAAAATATTGTCTAGCCCATTGGCATAAGGCAATCTTTGTGGATTTCAAGAAAACTTGATTCACATGCCCATGTGCTCTTATAACATATAGCATTGGTCGCAGGAAGCCATGGAATTATTGTTTGTTTGCTTAGCTAATGAAAAAGGTATAAAGTGCCCTACACTTACACTGGGACTGGAATCACTCACTAATGTTAGTTGAAAATGAAGTGAAGTAGAAATTTCAGCCATGCATACATCGCAATGCATATTGGGTATAATGCAACGCATGTAGGGATAGTTTAGTCACATATTCAAATAAATTGCACTCAAATCATTGCTAATCATGTTCATTGGGAAATCTATGATTTTAATTTAACATGAAGTTGTTCATATTTGTATTACAAAACTCGCGGACTTTGTCATAGAGACACGTTCAGCCATATTCCACATGAAAACCCCGGGGATTTTAATTTCCAATTTGACCACTTAATAATTGAACTCTGAGCTACAGAATTTCAAATCTCCACGGCAATTCATTGTTAGTTCTCTACAGCAAACAATTCAAAGAGGACCAATTTTTTCTGTTACTCAATTTTTTAAACTTTTGTTGACAATTTGGAAATTTGTCCAATTTAAATACGCGTTGAATACTTAATTAAAAATATACTAAAAGTCTAAAAGAAAAGATATAATAGATAAAAGTTAGCCGAAACAGATTGAAGAATGGTCTATCGAAGGGTGAATATGACTTACTAGTTAGCTAAATAAATTAATTAACCTTTAATTCTAATTTATTTTGGTGTTTTGTCGGTATTCTCATTTTTAGAGGGTTTGCTCCTGTCCACCCAGGATGGTGTGGATAAGTGTTAAGCGTTTTGAGCCAGGACAAGTGGTACAAACGCCCGCCCAAGAAAATGTGTCCGAAAAGAAAAAAGTACAAAAAAAAGAAAATAAAACCGACGAGGTGGCTCCAA
>Ga0210040_10007474_pt1 | contig 13205 bp, 12 predicted proteins | sample CryGeyCG12114_NA_FD_185462 | JGI IMG/M metagenome (GOLD analysis project Ga0210040, IMG submission 185462) | Groundwater microbial communities from aquifer - Crystal Geyser CG19_WC_8/21/14_NA (SPAdes) (version 2) | ecosystem: Environmental > Aquatic > Deep subsurface > Groundwater | place: USA... | reverse complement strand
CATGCGAAAGGCACGATCAAACATCGCGCTGCCATTTTGCAAAACCGCTTCCTGCCGCCGCAACGCCAGCAGCGCGCGGGTGAAGCTCAGCATCGAGGCGGGATCAGCCGCTTGGCGCTGGACATTGCGGCTGTTCCAGTCGTCGCTTAGCGGCAGCCAGGGCTCAGCTTCGCTGAAGCCGGCATTGGTTTCATCCGTCCACTGCATCGGCGTGCGCGCCGAGTCTCGGCGAAAAGCGGCGTCCGGTTCGTTTTTCGCCCAAGGATCGCGCAAACGATCATCCGGGATCGCTACGCGGCCGATCGCCAGCTCGTCACCGTAATACAGCGTCGGTGTGCCGCGCAGCGTCAAAAGCAGCATGGCGGCAATGCGGGCCTGTGCTTCGCCAACACGGGCGGCGATGCGCGGCTGGTCATGATTGCTCAGCACCCAGTTCGGCCAGCCGCCTTGCGGCAGTGCGGCTTCATAGGCGTCGATCAGCTCGGCTATCGTTGCCGCCTGCCAAGGCGCCTGGATCAGCTGGAAGTTGAACGGCAAATGGACGCCGCGATTATCCTTGCCGTAATAGGCCATCAGCCGGTCCACCGGCAGGTAGATCTCGCCAATCAGCAGGCGATCGGGAAACTCATCAATCACGTCGCGCATTTCGGCGATCACGTCATGGACATGCGGCTGGTCGGTTGAATGCACCTGCAGGTTACGGTCGATATCTGGCCGGCCGGGCACGTAAGCCGGGTTCGGCGGATTGTCGCGAAAATCCTCATCCTTGATGAGATGCCAGATCACGTCGACGCGAAAACCGTCGACACCCTTACGCAGCCAGAAGCGCAGCGTGTCGAGCATGGCGCGGCGCAGATCGAGATTGCGCCAGTTGAGATCCGGCTGCTCCTTCAGGAAGGCGTGGTAATAATATTGTCCGGTGGCTTCGTCCCAAGCCCAGGCCGAACCGCCGAAATTGCTGATCCAGTTGTTGGGCGGACCGCCATCTTCCGCCGCATCGCGCCAGATATACCAGTCGCGGCGTGGATTATCCCGGCTCGCGCGGCTTTCCTGGAACCATTGATGCTGATCGGAACTGTGGTTCGGCACAAAATCCAGAAGCACTTTCAGGCCGCTTGCATGAGCCTCGTCCAGCAGCCGCTCAAAAGCCGCCATGTCACCGAACAGCGGATCAATGGCGCGGTAATCGGCAATATCGTAGCCGAAATCGGCCATGGGCGATTGGAAGATCGGCGACAGCCACAAAGCGTCGACACCAAGCTCCACCAGATACGGGATCCGGCGGCGAATACCTTCCAGATCGCCGACGCCATCGCCACTCGTGTCCTGAAAGGACCGGGGATAAATCTGATAGATCGCGCCGTGCCGCCACCATGTGCTCATGCGGATTCCCTTTCCTGTGCGACGGGATAAACGAATGGACCGCCGATCCGTTCGATCAACGACGCGCGAGATCGGCGGGTCTTGAAACGATGCCCTTAGCCGATGCGGTCCCAAAAACGCTGCTTGTTCCGTCGGCGCTGTTTGGGTGCGCGAAGAACAAGCGCCCCGGCGGCAACGGCGAGGGCAGCCAGGCCGAGCACGCCGCGGTTCATCGTCATCCAAAGCTGCGGGCTCGATTGCCGCGCTTGCCCGTCGAAGCGGCCATGCGCGCCATGGTCGCCCGGCACCGGTTCGTACAGATTGTCGCGCCGGTTGGGGGCCAAGGGCTCCTTGTCCTGCTGGCCGGAAAAGCCGACAGCCGCAAGGTAGCGATCGAGAAGCGGCGAGGCGAGATAATCGCCGATAATGGCCTGCATTGACGGAAAGCCGACCACCACCTCCTTGCGGCGGCTACGCGCGGCGAACTGGATCGCCTTGGCGGCAATTTCCGGCTGGTAAGGCGGGCTGGCGGGCTTGGCTTTTTTCGGCAGGTTGGTGCGAATCCAGTCGAATTGCGGCGTGTTGACGCCTGGCAACTGCACCATGGAAACATGCACCTTGCTGCCGGAATGAATGAGTTCGCAGCGCAGGGAATCCTGGAACCCCTGGATCGCGTGCTTGGCGCCGCAATAAGCGGCCTGCAAGGGAATGCCGCGATAAGCCAGCGCCGATCCCACCAGCACGATCGAGCCATTGTTGCGCGGCATCATGCGCTTCAAGGCGGCCATCGTGCCATGCACCTGGCCGTGATAGGTGACATCGGTGACGCGGCGATAATCTTCCAGCGACATGTCGATGAAGCGCGACAACACGCCGGCAAAGGCGCAGTTCACCCAAATGTCGATGGGCCCGAGTTCGGCTTCCGCGCGTTGCGCCGCCGCTTCAACGGCTTGTGCATCGGCCACATCCGTGGGCAGGATCAGCGCCGTGCCGCCGAGCGCCTCGATCTCGCGCGCCGTCGCTTCCAAACCGTCCTGCCCGCGCGCGATCAGCCCGATCCTTGCCTTGTCGGCTCCGTAAGCCCGCGCAACCGCGCGCCCAACTCCGGCACTCGCACCGGTGATCACCACCACAAGCGGTTTTGTAGGCGTGCGCGACATCAATCGTCCCCATGGCTTGCGGGCGGCGGCGGATACCGCAGTTTAGCCCTTGTCGCGGAAGTAACTGATCGACGCCGCGCGCGTTCCCTGTTGAGAACAGTCGCGCGTTTCGGCGGCAGGTTTATCGGCTCTCGGTAGGATCTTCGGTGGTGGAGCAGAGGGGGATCGAACCCCTGACCTCGTCATTGCGAACGACGCGCTCTCCCGGCTGAGCTACAGCCCCAATCAACCGAATGCGCGGGATTATGGCCCCGCTTTGTGTCCTGTCAAGCAAGGCGGATGGCGTTGCGCTTCGCCCGGTCACGGCCAGATCTCGTCGAGACTTGTTCGCACCGCCGTCAATCGTTACATCATCCTCGCTCTAACAGGAGACCGGCATGCTCGCTTTGATCCAGACCCTCGTTCTCGTGCTCGATCTTTTGTGGTGGGTCATCATCCTGTCGGCGGTGTTTTCGTGGCTTTACGCCTTCAACGTCGTCAATCCGCGCAACCAGGTCGTTAACACGATCGGTACCATGCTGTTTCGCGTGACCGATCCCCTGCTGCGCCCGATCCGGAAGGTCCTGCCCGATCTCGGCGGCATCGACCTTTCTCCGATCGTTCTTTTGATCATCATCTTCTTTATCCGCACCTTCCTGCTGACCAGCGTCGCCCCCGCCGTTCTCTAGTGGCCCTCCGTCCTCTAGGGGAATGGCTGCAGGCGACCGATGAGGGCGTGCTGCTTCACACGCAGGTGACGCCAAGCGCGTCACGCAACACCATTGAAGCGCCGGCGGCGCGCGACGATGGTCAGGTTCGATTGCGGATCAAGGTGCGGGCGGTGGCGGCCGACAATGCCGCAAACACGGCTGTTTGTGTGCTGGTCGCCAAATGGGCCGAGGTGTCCAAAACCAGCGTAACGGTCGCGCGCGGCGCAACCAGCCGTCAAAAACTGGTCGCCATCAACGGCGATGGTGAAGCGCTCAGCGCTCGTTTGAACGCTTTAGCCGCAGCGCTGGCCGACCAGGCTTTTCAGGCGCGGTAAAACTCTGCGCCCTCAAGAAAAAGGGCCGGCAAAGCCGACCCTTTGAAGCCAATCAGGCCTTGAGCGATTTCGCCCGATCGATCGCCGCTTCGATCATCTGGCGGGCGCGGGCCGCATCGTGCCAGCCGCCGATCTTGACCCATTTGCCGGGTTCGAGATCCTTGTAATGGGTGAAGAAGTGCTCGATCTGCTGACGGGTGATTTCCGGCAGGTCAAGGTAATCGTTCACGTTCTCGTAGCGGCGCGTCGTCTTGGGCGAGGGCACGGCGATGACTTTCTCGTCTTCGCCGGCATTGTCTTCCATGATCAAGACGCCGATCGGGCGCACATTGATCACGCAACCCGGATGCAGGCTGCGTGTGTTGCACACCAGAACATCGATCGGATCGCCGTCGCCTGAAAGTGTGTGCGGCACGAAGCCGTAGTTTCCGGGATAGCTCATCGGGGTGTAAAGGAAGCGGTCAACGAACAAAACGCCGGCTTCCTTGTCCATCTCATACTTGATGGGCTGGCCGCCGATTGGCACTTCAATGATGACGTTGACGTCTTCCGGCGGGTTGTTGCCCACGGGGATGGCATCGATACGCAAGGGGATAATCTCCGGTTGATCAAATAGCGCTTAGCGCGCAACCGGTTAACAGGCAATAAGTGAGAGCTGCAAACGCGTCCGGCGCGTCAGTGGCCCGCGATCACTCCCAAACGAAAGCGACCTTGCGTAGCGCCTTGTGATCAAAGATCTCGACGCCTTCGGCAATGTCGCGGCCGCCAATGCCACGGTAAAAGGACAAGGCGCCGCCATTATCTTCCAACGCCCAAACCACCATGCCCTGCAAGCCATGGTCGGCGAGCTTCTGGCGCGCGGCGGTGAACAGCCGTGTGCCGAGCCCGATGCCCTGGCATTCCGGCCGCAGGTAAAGCTCGTAGATTTCGCCGCCCTGAGGCAGGTCGCGCGCCCGGTTGCGGCCGAGTGTGGCATAGCCGGCGATGTCGCCGCCGATCTCGATCACCAGCACGGATGCGGCGCGGCGGATCGCTCCGGCCCACCAGTTGCCGCCTCGGCGGCCGATCATCGTGTTCAGCGCCTTGTGCGGGATGATGCCCGCATAAGCGCCCTGCCAAGCGGCGCAATGAACCTCGGCGATGGTATTGGCATCGCGGGGGTCTGCTCTGCGGATGTCGATCGTCACCGTCTTCATGATTTTTTAACCATAGACGGACGCTGCATCCGCGCCAAGCGGGAAGACGCTTTGCTCCGGTGAAAATCGTCAGCTGTGGCCGGGCGGTCTCAGATCGCGGGGCTTGGTTCGCGCTACGAGGAACTACACCAAGGCTCAGCGCTGTTTTGGTTTTGCGGCTTGGCCGCAGCCATTATGCTCGGGGACGCGATCAGCAAAGGGGTTTGTGGAATGGCCGAGGAAGACGAACACCAGCGTGAATCGCGCCGCATCATTGCGCGCATGAACGCCGAAACCGATGGTGCGCCGGTGACGGTGGTGCAGCGCGCCACCCGGCGCGGCCGCGACCATTTCGCGGCGAGCGACGTGGATGATACGGATGCGATCGAGATCTGGGGCACACGGATCGGCCGCGCCGTGAGCCTGATCCTGTTTTTCGGCTTGCTTGTTTACTTGGTCACGCTTCTTCGCGGCGGTTGAAGCAGCAAGGATGATTCATCCAATCAGGAGGGCGGCCCTTGAGGCAACGCCACGCTTGCTTTCACCGTGGCCAAAGCGGGTTCGGGAAGCCGCTGCCAGAAGACCCAGCTGACAATGCCGATCAGACCCATCGCGGGAACGATCGTGCCGAGGCCGAGAACCGGATCGGCAAAGGCGGCGATCGCCAGGCCGCCCACCATGCCCAAGCCCATCTGGATGAAACCAGCCATGGCGGACGCCGCGCCGGCAATCTGCGGAAAGGGCGCCAATGTTGCAGTCATCATTGCGGGCATGATGAAGGCCAAGCCGAAGGACGCGAATCCAATCGGGCCCATCACCTTCCACAAGCTTGGCTGATCGAAGTGGAGAAAGATGAACAGCGAGATCGCGCCGATTGCCGTAAAACATAGGCCGACGGGCACGAGAACGGTAGCGTGAAAGCGCCCGATCAGTTGCCGCACGATGATGTTGCCGACGAAAAACGAGCCGGACTGCATCAGCATGGCCAAGCCGAACTGGCTGGGCGTCAAGCCAATGCGGGTCATCAGGATAAAGGGCAGGGCGGTGGCCTGGGTGTAGACCGCGCCCGTCGTGCCGCCGACAACCAGCGCGGAATACAGGAAGTAGCGACTGCGCAGCAGCGTTAGGTAGGATTGAAAAAGGGCCCGCGGCTGCACCCGTGACAGGTCGCGCGTCACGGTTTCTCGCAGCGAGGTGTAAACCACGATCGCGATCACGGCGCCGGCTGCGATCATCAGAATAAAGATTGCGTGCCAGCCGAAGAATTCCATCGTGAGGCCGCCCAGCGTGGGCGCGGCTGCCGGGGCAATGCCGAGGATTAGGCCGATCAGATTCATGATGCGGGCGGACTGGTCGCGGGTAAACAGGTCGCGCACGATGGCTCGCGAAATCGCCACGCCGGCGGCTGCACCAACGCCTTGAACAAAGCGCGCGGCAATCAGCACTTCCACTGTCGGCGCAAGTAAGGCGGCGACGCTGGCCACGCAATAAATGCCCATGAAGGCGATGGTCACCGGGCGGCGGCCAAAGCCGTCCGACAACGGTCCGCACACCAGCTGTGCCAAGGCGAACCCCGCGAAATAAAGGGTCAGCGTCATCTTCACCATCTGTTCGGTGGTGCCGAAGGCTTGCACGATTTCGGGCATTGCCGGTGTGAACAAGGCCATGGAGAGCGGCCCGATCGCCACCAGGATAGCGCCGATCAGGCCGACCCGGCGCTCGCTCATCAGCGGCTTGGCCGCCGCTGTGGCGGTGGGCTGCGCAAGGGGAGGGTGAACGGTCATGCGGCGTGGCCTTCCTCACCGGCCGGCTCATCGGTCCGCAGTGTTGCCAGTCGGTCGCGCACGGTTTTCAGCATTGCCAGGAAGCGCACCCAATCGCCGTCCGCGAAATCCTTTGCGAGATCTTCGCGCAACCCTGCACCCACGCGCTGCACTTCAACCAGCATCGCGTCGGCTGCTTGCGTCAAGGACACGAGCTTGGCGCGCCGATCGCTCGCATCGGCTTCGCGCTTGATCAGGCCACGCGCTTCCAAACGGTCGAGCTGGCCAGACAAGGTCATGGCCTCGATATTCATGCGCTCGGCCAGAACGTTCTGGCGCACCGTGCCGGCGCGCGCGGCATGAGCCAGGGCACGGCCTTCGCCATGCGTCATATCCAATCCGGCTTCGGCAACCCGCCGATCGGTTTCGGCGCGTAAAAGCCGAGCAATATCGGTGACAAGGAAGCCGAAAGCGTCGGGATCAATGGAGGGTGACATAAAGAAAAACCAAAAAGCTGAATTAATAAGGGTGACTTAGTATCCGCTTCCACGGCGGTCAAGCGGTTGCGGCCTCCGTCGCGTCCGCTTACATCCAAGGCAATCAAGTCAAGCGCCGCGCCGAAACGGCCGCGCTTCGACCAAGCGACAAAGGAATCCCTGATGACGGCGATTGATCTGCGTACCCATCCGCTGACGCATTGGACCGGCTCGTTCGGTTTGCCGGATTTTTCCGTGATCGTGGCCGATGATTTCGAGCCGGCCTTCGATGGAGCGCTTGCTGCGCACGCAGCCGAGATCGAGGCGATTGCCAACAACGATGAAGCGCCGACCATCGCCAACACGCTGCAAGCGCTGGAGCTTTCCGGCGATCCGCTCGACTGCGTTTCGGCGGTGTTCTGGATGCTGGCCGGGGCGCATACGAACGAGCGCATTCAGGCCGTGGAGCGCTCCGTTTCCCCCAAAATGGCGCGCCATTTCTCCGCCATTTCGATGAATGCGCAGCTATTTGCCCGCATCGACGATCTTTACAACCGCCGCGACGATCTCGACCTCGATCCCGAAACGCGCCGCGTGCTGGAAAAGACTTGGCGGCGTTATGTCCGCTCCGGCGCCAAGCTGGGAAATGAGGACAAGGCGGCGCTGGCCGCCATCAACGAGGAACTCGCCAGCCTCGGTGCTGCGTTCGGCCAGAATGTGCTGGCGGACGAAAGCGGCTGGGTGATGTTTATCGGCGAAGACGACCTCGACGGCCTCCCGGATTTCCTGCGATCCGCAATGGCGGAAGCTGCGGCGTCACGAGGCAAGCAGGGCCAATATGCGGTCACCCTGTCGCGCTCGATCTATGAGCCCTTCACGACATTTTCTGAACGGCGTGATCTGCGTGAAAAGACGTTTCGCGCTTTCACCATGCGCGGCGAAAACGGCGGCGAAACGGATAATCGAGAGGTCATCCGGCGCACGCTGGAACTGCGCGCCGAAAAGGCCCGCCTGCTCGGCTACGACAGCTATGCCGCGCTGAAGCTCGAGGAAACCATGGCGAAAACGCCGGCGGCCGTCGGCGCGCTGCTGGAACCCGTTTGGCAAAAGGCGCTGGAAAAGGCAGCTGTTGACCGCGAGGGATTGCAGCAACTCGCTGCGGCGGAAGGGCAAAACCAGCCGATCGCCGCTTGGGATTGGCGCCATTATGCTGAAAAGCTGCGGCAACAGCGCTTTGCCTTCGATGAAGCGGAACTCAAGCCTTACCTCCAGCTCGACAATGTGATCTCGGCCTGTTTCGACGTCGCGACACGGTTGTTCGGCATCACCTTCCGCGAAGAAAAGGGCATTGCTGCGTGGCATCCGGATGTGCGGGTGTTCAGCGTATTGAACGCCGATGGTTCAGCGCGCGGCACGTTCCTGGCCGATTATTTCAACCGCCCGACCAAGCGCTCGGGCGCATGGATGAGCGCCTTGCAAAGCGGCTATAAGCTCGGCGATGGCTCCAAGCCGATCATCTACAACGTCATGAACTTCGCCCGGCCGGCGGAAGGAGAACCGGCTTTGCTGTCGCTGGATGAAGCGCGCACGCTGTTTCATGAATTCGGCCATGCGCTGCATGGGCTGCTGACCGATGTCACCTGGCCGTCGGTCGCGGGCACGGCGGTGAGCCGCGATTTCGTTGAACTGCCCTCCCAGCTTTACGAGCATTGGCTGACCGTGCCGCAGATCCTGGAACAGCATGCGCGGCATTGCGAAACGGGCGAGCCGATGCCGCAGGCGCTGATCGAGAAGATGCAGGCGGCGAAAACCTTCAACGCCGGTTTTGCCACGGTGGAGTTCACCTCTTCGGCGCTGATGGACATGGCCTATCATTCGCTGTCCAAGGCGCCGGAGGATCCGCTCGCTTTCGAGGCCGAAACGCTGGCAAAGCTTCACATGCCGGACGCCATCGTCATGCGCCACCGCACGCCGCACTTCCAGCATGTGTTTGCCGGCGACGGCTATTCGGCGGGCTATTACTCCTACATGTGGTCAGAAGTGCTCGATGCCGACGCCTTTGCGGCGTTTGAGGAAACCGGCAATCCGTTTGATCCCGAGACGGCCGCCAAGTTGCGCGAATTCATCTATTCGGCTGGCGGCACGCAGGAGCCGGAAACGCTTTACACGTCTTTCCGTGGGCGCATGCCGTCAGCCGATGCGATGATGGCCAAGCGCGGAATCGGTTAGAGCATGGAACTGCCAGCTCGCCTTCGGCAGGCGGTGGATGCCGCGCTGGCGGGTGTGCCGCTGGCCGACCTCCAGCGCGCGTCCGAACGCCTCACGCAGCGCTATCGTGCGGAAACACGCGACGGACAGTTGCACCTCGGCGACGAGGCGGCCGCGCTGGCTTATGTCACCGCGCGACTGCCTGCGACCTATGCAGCTGTTCGGGCGGCTTTGGAGCATGCAGCGGACCTGGTGCCGGACTTCCAGCCGGCAAGCCTGCTCGACATCGGCGCAGGACCGGGTACGGCGCTTTGGGCGGCGGGTGATTGTTGGCCCGGCCTCGCCCAAGCCCTGCTCTTGGATGCCAGTCCGGCGATCCGCGCCCTTGGGGCGCGCTTCAGCGAAGCCGGCAGCGTTCAGGCGGTGCAATGGCGCGCCTTCGATATTGCCCGCGACCCGCTGCCCGATCATCCCGCTGATCTGGTCACCCTGGCTTATGTGCTGGATGAGTTGTCGCCTGCCGTGCAGCTTGCCCTGATCGATCAGGCCTGGGCGCGAACGCAAGGGCTGCTGATGGTTGTGGAGCCTGGCACGCCGGCCGGCTGGAAGCGCATTCTTGCTGCGCGAAACCGGCTGATCGAAGCGGGCGCTCGGCTCGTCGCGCCCTGTCCTCATCATGCATCCTGTCCGCTGACCGAGCCGGACTGGTGTCATTTTTCGCGGCGCGTCGCGCGCTCCACCATGCACCGCATGACCAAGCGGGGTGCCGTACCCTGGGAAGACGAGAAGTATATCTACGTCGCCGCGTCACGGCTCGTTGCAGAGCATCCAGATGCGCGCGTTCTTCTGCCGCCCCGCGACAGTTCGGGCAAGGTTGCGCTGAAGCTATGCTGCGCCGATGGTGCCGCGCGCCAAACGCTCGTTACCCGCCGCGACGGCGACGCCTATAAGCGCGCCCGCCGCGCTGAATGGGGCGACGCGCTTTAAAGCGCTGATCGGTTCAGAAGATCAGTCGTTAAGCGATATGTTCGTTTGCTTTGAGGTGCTTTCGCGCTGCAGGCAGGCTGCGGGAATGTTCGGCCAAGTCGCGGTTTCGCAAGTCGCGTCCTTCACGGCGGAAGACGCGGTCACCCGAACCACCCGAATGGTGCCGGCATCCCTGCTCGAAGCAACGGCGGCGGAGAGGGAAGGCGACGATGCGCCGGCCATCGCTGCGTTGGCGGCAGGAAACGCGGCGGCGAAAATCAGAGCGGGAATGAGCAGCTTTTTCATGACCGGGAAACGAGAAGCCTCGCCTGAGGTTCCCACGCCCCCTTTCGCATTTGCGAGAAATCCTGTATGAGCAGCCCAAATCCGAGCGCATATCCGTTTTTCGGGCGCTTTACGCGTGCGCCAACTCCCGAGAGCCCTTGTATGAAAATTCGTAATATCGCGATCATCGCGCACGTCGACCATGGCAAAACCACGCTTGTCGACGAGCTTCTGAAGCAGTCGGGCTCTTTCCGCGACAATCAGCGCGTTGCCGAGCGCATGATGGACTCCAACGACATCGAAAAAGAGCGCGGCATTACGATCCTTGCCAAGGCGACGTCGGTTGTCTGGAAAGACACGCGCATCAACATCGTCGATACGCCGGGCCACGCCGACTTCGGTGGCGAAGTCGAGCGCATCCTGTCGATGGTGGATGGTGCGATCGTTCTGGTTGATGCCGCCGAAGGCCCCATGCCGCAGACCAAATTCGTGGTCGGCAAGGCGCTCAAGGTTGGCTTGAAGCCGATTGTCGCGATCAACAAGATCGACCGTCCGGACGGCCGTCACGAGGAAGTGGTGAACGAGGTCTTCGACCTGTTCGCCAATCTCGACGCCACCGACGATCAGCTCGATTTCCCGATCATCTATGGTTCGGGCCGCAATGGCTGGATGGCCTTGAAGCCGGAAGGCCCGCAGGATCAGGGCCTGGCACCCTTGTTCGACCTCGTGCTGCAGCATGTGCCGGAGCCAACCGTTGGCGAAGGCCCGTTCCGCATGATCGGCACGATCCTGGAAGCCGATCCGTTCCTCGGCCGCATCATCACCGGCCGCATCCATTCCGGCTCCGTCAAGTCCAACCAGGCCGTCAAGGTCCTGGCGCAGGACGGGACCGTGCTGGAAAACGGCCGTATTTCCAAGATCCTCGCTTTCCGCGGCATCGAGCGCCAGCCGATCGAGGAAGCATTCGCCGGCGACATCATTGCCATTGCCGGTCTCCAGAAGGGCACGGTCGCCGATACGTTCTGCGATGCCTCGATCACCCAGCCACTGGAAGCCCAGCCGATCGATCCGCCGACAGTAACCATGTCCTTTATCGTCAATGATAGTCCTTATGCGGGCACCGAAGGCGACAAGGTCACGAGCCGCGTCATCCGCGACCGCTTGTTGAAGGAAGCCGAGGGCAACGTCGCGCTCAAGGTCGAAGAGTCGACCGAAAAGGACTCCTTCTTCGTGTCCGGCCGTGGCGAGTTGCAGCTTGCGGTTCTGATCGAGAACATGCGCCGCGAAGGTTTCGAGCTCTCGATCTCGCGTCCGCGCGTCGTGATGCAGGACGGCGAAAACGGCGAGAAGCTCGAGCCGGTCGAAGAAGTCGTCATCGACGTCGATGAAGAATATTCTGGCACGGTCGTGCAGAAGATGTCGGAGCGCAAGGCCGAGATGGTTGAGCTGCGTCCATCCGGCGGTAACCGCGTCCGCATGGTGTTCTACGCCCCGACCCGTGGTCTGATCGGCTACCAGTCGGAGCTTTTGACGGATACGCGCGGTACGGCGATCATGAACCGCCTGTTCCACGCTTATCAGCCGTTCAAGGGCGAGATCGCGGGGCGCAACAACGGCGTTCTGATCTCCAACGACCAGGGCGAGTCCGTTGCCTTCGCGATGTGGAACCTGGAAGATCGCGGCCCGATGATCATCGATGCTGGCGTCAAGGTTTATCAGGGCATGCTGATCGGCATTCACTCCCGCGATAACGATCTCGAAGTGAACGTGCTGAAGGGCAAGAAGCTCACCAACATCCGCGCCGCCGGCAAGGATGAGGCCGTGAAGCTGACCCCACCGATCCGCATGACGCTGGAACGCGCTTTGTCCTGGATCCAGGACGACGAACTGGTGGAAGTGACGCCGAAGTCGATCCGCCTGCGCAAGCTGTATCTCGACCCGAACGAGCGCAAGCGCTTCGAAAAGTCGGCCAAGACCGCCTGATCGATCTAAGCTTACCAGAACCGGTTGACCCTAGGTCAGCCGGTTTTCTCTTGCGCGCTCGGTGGATCGGTCCCACATTCCCGATGTGTTCAACAAATTGGAAGGAGGTGATCGAATGTCGAGTGATTTCGTTTCTCGTTGCGTGGTCTCGATGGATCGTCTCTGCGGGGAGCAGCCTTCCCGCTAAGGTGTGACGCGCGGGCGAGCGCTTAGGCGCTCGGGAACCAAGACCGCGCCACGAACGAAACACGAAAAGCCGCTTTGCTTATGCAAGGCGGCTTTTTTCGTGGAAGACTTCGGCTGGGTTAAGCGGCTTCGCGCTCGCGCATGTCGCTCTCAGCCAAGATGCGACGGGCTTCTTCCGGCTCCAGCTCGTCGCTCCAGACCTTGAAGGTGGTCAGGATATGCGGGCCGAACGTATGGATCAGCGGCACATCGGTGGCATCGCGGCCATAGGCAACAACAACGCGGCCCATGCGCGGCTTGTTGTGGCGTGCATCGAAAGTGTACCAGCCGCCTTCGAGATAGGCCTCGAACCAGGCCGAGAAATCCATCGGCGCCGAATCCCGGGGAATGCCGATATCGCCCAGGAAGCCGTTCACATAACGGGCCGGGATGTTCATGCAACGGCACAGCGTGACGGCGAGATGCGCGAAATCGCGGCACACGCCAACGCGCTCGTCATAGGCCTGACCGGCGGTGCGGGTGGACCGTGCATAGGAATAGCCGAACGAGATGCGCTCATGAACGTAATCGCAGATGGCCTGCACACGCTGCCAACCGGGCTGGGTATGTCCGAACAG
>Ga0210040_10007473_pt1 | contig 13205 bp, 10 predicted proteins | sample CryGeyCG12114_NA_FD_185462 | JGI IMG/M metagenome (GOLD analysis project Ga0210040, IMG submission 185462) | Groundwater microbial communities from aquifer - Crystal Geyser CG19_WC_8/21/14_NA (SPAdes) (version 2) | ecosystem: Environmental > Aquatic > Deep subsurface > Groundwater | place: USA... | reverse complement strand
GCTTACTTGACGAGCAGCCAAATTCAAAGGAGTCCGACCATGCCGATCAATTGTTTCTAATGGGACTCCATGAGCCAACAACAATTTGACTAACTCAAGATTCCCATCGTTGCTGCCATTATGGAGTGGAGTCCTTTGATTGTAATCTACTTGATTCATATCCCCCGAGAAAACAAAAGGAGCGTCTTCTTCTTCCTCCTCCGGAGGAACTTCTCCATTATTTCCTGTCGTCCCTCCAATCAATTCAGTCTCATTAGCCCCTAATTCAGCAGCGCTTACTATTCTTGGTTCCACCTCCTCATCTCCTAATAATACTACAGAATCACTGTTCAGCACTAGCTGTCCCTCATTGTCCCTGTCGACCACTTTTTCATCATCAGGACCACTACTTGAACTACTACAAATGGACAACCGACGGGCTCCACAAGCGGCTAAAAGTTTTACAACTTTACTGTCATACCCTTCCATATTGAATTCTTCACCAGTGACTTTGGCTCCAGACGACAGTAGAAACAGTGGAGCCAATGATGGATCCAATGTAGATTTGGGTACACGAGTCAAGTGATACGCCAATTCGGTGATTTCTGCAGGATGGTCCATCACGTCAGGCATTTGAGACGCCATGACTACACTGAGCATAGAATGACCATCTCCAGCTTGGCATAAATACTTTTGTGTACAGTATTTGACATCGAGGAGCCATTCCGCAAAACTGTGATGGAATAGAATGAAAGTTGACTCTTGAGAACGGATCAGGACTCGACGTAGGACATGAAGTCGCTTCAAAAACTCTTCTTTGGACAGAGATGGGAATTTCGAGCGGATGCACAAAAGTAATTCTTCTTCAGTGAGAGGTTTTCGGGAGGCTAGTAAGATATTTAAGATGTTTTGGACTTTGGCAAATTGCTTCTTTGTGAACAGTCGTTGACAGAGCCAAAGGAAGAGACCGTATAGGGTGCCTGGAATTTCACGGATTTCACGGAGCACAATAAAGTTTTCGGAGATTCCATCCAGCACTTTCTCGAGGTACAGAAAGCAACCATTGCTTTTGATATGAAGTTGATTCAGCATTTCCGCTGTGTCACGGCGAATGTGTTGACGCAGCGAGTAGTCTTGGTCCAGCCGAGAGAGGATATACTGCTGTACATCTCGGATCACCTACAATTAGAAAAAATAAGTCCATTATTATTTTCCCCTTATAAGAGCTTAAGAGCCACGAAATTCCCAAAAATGACTACTTTCCTTACAACAAACATAACTTATCAAGTAATTGAATCACAAGCACATGGCCTGGTTCCCAAACCAAACGAAAACAGACCAGTCGGCATGCAAACAACAAATGTCTGTCTTCCGTCACCGTCAGAAAATCAAATCAAATAGGATGCACTGCAATTTCTATGACATTCTAATTGAATCAATTCGTAGCCATGAAGCATCTAGAACTGTTAACAGGGACAATGAACTACCAACCTGAGATTTCCTCAAATCATCCAGTCCGATTTTCCTAAATCCCGTGAACATTTTCGCTATACTTTTGCTTTGCTTTCTAGCAGTACAAACTAAAAGGAGCCAAGGGGGTAGAAGATGAGCATGATTTCCCAGTAACTCTCCAATAGTTTTACTGGGATTGCTAGGACCAGGTGCCACCGAACTTCCATGGGAAGATGAAGAACATGAGGACAAACTATTGGTACAGCAGTTCTCGTCAATAGAGTCCACTAGAATGAAACTACACAGTTTTGGTTTCTCTATTTCCAGCAATGGGTACAATACAAGTTTTTTGAAAGCTGTATCTGGATCTTGAGCTACAGAGTGAAGTACTTGATCTACGTTCTCTCCTTGAAGTCTTTCCAAATATCCAGATATGAGAGCGGACTCTGACAATTGGTTCACAAGATGGACAATGAATTCGGCTACTGAGAGCGTGTCCACATCATGTGATTGACAAAAGTGATGGGCAAGTAATTTTTTACGCAGAGATCTTTGTTTCCCTTGTGAACAAGTGGGGGATACGATTTCAGAACAAAGGGCGGTTTTACCAGCACCCGGTCCTCCGACCACAAGGATCCCGTTTCGGCCTTGATTTGGAGTTGCTTCCGTTTCCCAGTGACGCTGCATTGTTTCGATACAATGCCACACTTTGGAAAACACCCATTCTCGACAGAAGAAGCGTTTCCCTTGGATCAGGGACTGTGCCATCTTCTTGCCACTTCTGGTTCAACTCGAGTGTGCTTATTGGCATCAATATGGGGATGGTGAATGGATTTGATCAATTTTCTACTAAACGTCACGTATGCGTTGATAAATTGGTCATGAACTACGGAAATCCCTTTTTATACTTGTCGTGGACTGAGAAATTGTTAGCTGCATCATCATTGCTTAGTTTTTGATTCGATTATCTGGAAAATGATATCGATGATAATTATTCACTAAAAATAAAATATATATCTTATAATATACTAAAGTAAAGAACATACAAAACACTAACTGGATGAGATTCCCAATACACGCACAATGATTTTGATTCAACTATAGAACTACCCAATAAACAACAATAAATTCCTTTCCAATGGGACAAAAAATAATAATAATTAACTCCCACTGTCCAAAATATCAGTCACCTAATCAAACCCACGCACTTTTACTTATTTGAAGTTTCAAGCAATGTAAATAAGAAGCCGTACAACCTATTTTCCTTCTCTGCAATTCTGAATCACACGATAATTCATACAAACGCGTAGGTTGTGCACAAAAGTAGTACAACTAGTATAAGTGCACGAAAATGCTTTCACTTTATATTTTATGCACTTTTATAAATCCCATTGATGATCGCATGCAAAAAAGAAAAACTGCTAACAGCTTTCACTTTTACCTTTTCCTTTACACTTTGATTGAATAAAAAATGGGGAAATCTTTGATCTCAAATTGAAATTAGGCCCTTGTTTGCAGACTAGAGCTTCAACCAGCTCACACAAAAAAAGTATAATTCCACTCAACACACACAGCCTATTTTCCTCACTTGTTTTACACTTGTTTGTGAATTCCTCAACATTTTTGGCAAACATGCAAACTAATGGGGCTACATAGTCAAAACCTTGTGTTTTTCTAGACCACAAGTGAGATGAAGAGAAGGAAAATAAGCAAACGGGAAAACCACGTTAAAATCCTCAGCGAATCACTCAAGTCAGTCAGTCAGTCAGAGGTTCCCAATTTTTTGCTTTTACTTCTTAGAGCATCTGTGTGTGCCTCCTGTATATAAATTGAAACCTTTAGAAATAATGCAAGAAAAGATAGATACACATACAGAAATATAGTAGCATACGGATATCATGGAGCCTACTACTACACTACTACATTTTACAGCTCATTCATAATAATACGCGCTCCTCTCTTTTTCTTGCACCCTCTATCTCGTTCTCGGACCGTGTCTGTATAACTTTATCAGAATCATAGTACCACTAGCTACCAGTCCAACTTTTTTTGCAAAAATTACCCACACAACGGATATATACATGTGTGCATGCAAGTAGACTCGGGCTGCTTCCTGGCCTGGCTTCGGATATATAGCCAGTTAGTAGGAGAACGACCCCATCCATTCCAACTCAAACTCTGATATACTTTTTGCTCGCACTTGTGCTTTCGTTCTGAATCGTCTCCGCCTATTACAAGCTCCATTCAAGTCTCCGTTTTGTGCCCTGGGAACCGTGTGCCCGTTCATTTGGTCTAGGCACAGGCAGTGACTACTGTCATCATTCTACAGATCCCAATGAAGATGAGGGCTCACACTTTTCTCTGTACGCCAAACCATAGTGGTAGCGCAAGAGATAATCGTGTACCCTTCTGTATGGTTAAAACTCAAAAATTGCATGCATACATACATATCTAAAAAGCACGATAAAACTTAAGGATGAAAAACGTATTTATCGTGGGAATTAAGGCTCGTGGCTCTATTGATAGCTGTATAAGGGAAAAAATTAGAAGCAATGGTAGAATGAATGGCACAGCCAAATAGGAATAGCTGACTATAAGAGATTTTGGGATTTCACTGCGGTTGAATTATATCATTTCACCCTACAACATAGCCCAAACAGGCCTGCTCAAAGCTCCCGTCTGGTTACACACAAAACAACAGCCTGCTGTGCTCAATATAGCTGCGAACTTGGTAACCAACCATCATATTATATGGGCCCAGCTTTTGTAGATTATTAGGAGAACGAACTAACTTCCTTGCTTTTTCCTACGTACAGCATACACATACACTCATGAAACTTGGAGTCAGTGTTTCCTTGGCATGCTATATTACTTAGGGTAGAAAATAGACTCATTTTTGTCCATGTAAAGCGTACATTTGGTTCATACGAGTGCACCTACCTAAAGTGAATCCCTAAGCAAATGCAACATTGCACAAGCATAATAGCCTAGCCTAGCATTCTTGCATGCTTTGGTTAGTTAGTTAGTTAAAAAATGGATAGAGCGAAATTCCCTTTTTTGATGCAATATTCCCTGCTTTACTCACTAACTAACAACTTTTTGTTGGGGGAGAATGCACAGAGAAACAATATACATGGATGTTAGATAGTGCTAATAATAATGGCACAAGACTAAACGGGAGGAAAAAAACTCACTATGTTATTACTGTCTGACTCCTATAGGCAGTTAGGGATAATGAATGACTGGCTTTATATTCCTGACGACACCATAACTCACACAATATTATCATCGCCCAAGACAGAGCTAGTGGCTTTTTTTCACACAAACAAAGGCAGAGCACATATTGTTGCTAATTGGAGCCACTTATTATTATTGCCTGGATGCCTACAAAAGCCATACATTTTCTAACTTTCAGGTCGGTTCATCGAACCAACTTACTTGAAGTGTTCCTTGTCTCGCCCCCTTTTATCAAAGAACGTCATCTCACCGGATTTTCATTTTAGTTAGTTAGTTTGTTTGTAGTTCCAGCACGCACAGTCATAACTGCATTCTGTGAGCACACTTGAAATAGACAATGAGGGTCAATCAACGTATTCAATTCTGGAAACCAATCGTGCATATTGTGCTAGAGGGAAAATAATGCACTTCCCATTCTAACTATAAACATGACTACAAGCCATTCGTTTTAAGAGCTCTCATTCTTTCCTCCTGTTACACACTTTTTATTTCTCTTGTACTACAAGCTATTTGGAATGCAATTCATTTCGCCCCAAATCACTATCGCTCTCCATTGAAGGAGGCACTCAATTTTATCGCAATCATTTTGCATACCTAGTCACTGGCCAGTGAATTTTTCAGACGAATGGATCTAGAATTTATAAATCCGGCTAAAAGCAAATGGACGGACGGAGTATAATCGAGTTAGTCACTGTGAACTTTAGCTACAAAGTACGGAGGGGGAGCGAGCACATTCAATTTGCAAGTTAGAACATTGCAGTCATCATGGTTGTCAGCTCCATGTCAGGGCCCGTCATTTTCAATGAGAAACGGGCACGTAGCCAGCATATACTATTATTATTGCAAGCCTGGAGCATTCCAATTTACATATGGGGTTAATAAATCTGTGAATAATGTGCGCATTTATATAGGGAATGCCTAGTCAGCCTGGGTGAAAAGGTTAAGTGTGTATACAAATGGTAGCTGTTGTAATCATATGTACATAGCATATTATGATGATGATTACTTGTAACTAACTAACTAACTTGTGTAGTTGGATATTGCTCCTAGCTAGAGCAAACATTAGGGCTAGAATTACTAACTAACTGTGTGGCTTATGATAGCTACTAGCCAGGAACTGATGGATGGAATCCTTTTTTTGGCAATAACAAAATGCTTGACTTGCATAGTTGAGCCAATTTATGCAAAGAATGAATGGAGCATCTGACAGAGTGAGTTATATGAGAGAGAAAATGGATTCACTCCCCCCGTTCTTATCTTACGTATGATGGGTTGACGATGATGAATGGACTTTTGTGACGAAAATGTGGAAAATAAGCCTGTGGGGTGATACCATGCAGTGAGGAGATGTCGACACAGGATATCTGCAGGGAATTTCATTAATGAAAAAGGAGTCCTCTAAAATCCACCGGATAGTTAGTTTTCCAATGACAGTTTCTCGTTTTATGCATCCTACGCGTGTGTGTGTGTCGTGTGTGTGCACAGTATAGAGCCACTAGCCACGTAAACAAATGGTCTATGTACATTTGGAAAATGAATAGAAAAATACCATGGGAGCTAAGAAAAGTATAAATTAGATAGGATCGCATTTTGAACCACGGAATGAACCCAGGGAAATAATGGGAGCTCTGAAAAAGGGTTAAATAGATTGACTGATGGAACATATGCATGCGTGAAATGAGTAAACTCATTCGCCTGGCCTGTGTAGACTGTAGACATAAGGTTTACAGCAAAATGTGGTCGTACATATTATAATCAGTCTGTGTAACACATGCATTTTGTAGTTGCTTAGTGTTGAATGGTGCGCTTCTCATGTTATAAGTCTACATTCCATATATTCTTAAATACTGGGGCATTGCTTGCACTACTGAACAGGACTCACAATGGGCTTCAGTTAGTTAGTTAGTGAGATGAGAAATTGCAGGGAGAAAAAAGGATCCAGTTTGTTGCTCAAGCGGGTGCCATGAAAGTTATAATTCTTCGTTTTTAGAGCCCCACAAGTATGACAACTACGTGTGAAATAAATGCATTAAATGGGGGAGGTGGAAATAAGTATAATAAAAACTCGCATTTTGGGTTGTAGTCGTATATCACACTGTCTTTTTGACGGCCAGTTGGGTATGTTTGCAATGTAGGGGAGAAAAATGCAAAAAATTTCCAACCATTTTTTTCCTTTTTGATGAAAATATACGAGATTTTTTTACAACTTGACAGGCTAAGTTTGTTTTGTAACAAAAATAACTTTAATGTCAATGCTAGTAGGTATATGAGTGTATTGAGACTATTATTTTGTGCGTAAAAGCGATATCTTGACAATTCAGCAAGTATGGGAAAACTTATGCTCCTAGTGTAGACAAAAATCCCTTTAAAATGAGCATTGAAATGCATGACTGGAAGTTTTATTGGCTCAAGACGGCTTCCGGAAAAAAAACACATCAAAAATGCATGTATAGTTAAAGCCGAAATTGTTTTAGACTCGACAGTCGTTCCCATTTCGTTCGTTACTCATGCATACTAAACACTTTAAGACAAGAATCTTCTAAAAAGCCCTACGTTTGGTTTAAAAAAGCAAATGTTATGGCATTAGCCATGCATAAGAAAATAGCAGCTGTATCAACCTTCCCAACCGTAGTTTTCTGGTACTGATGGAATTCTTGTGCAGATTCCACACTGCCTATATGAAAGGATAAAGTGACAACAATAATATACTTTGTGTGTATGTAAAGTGGAACATGTTTTTACTTTTATTATTTTCAAAGTATTGGTTCTGGGACTTTCTCCAACTTTCACTGAAGCGAAAAAAAAATCAACTCACTCATATTCCTCCTGTGGGAGGGAGAAACAGGCGCTACGACTACAGTGTATGTATAGTATTGTGCATTCACATGGTAGTAGAAAAGTATTGACGGCAAATGGGTTGGAACATAGAAGAAAAATTTCATTCTATTTGTCATGATTGCTTATTGATTTCATGAAATAGCCTTTGTCGCCACCAAATTATAGTGTATAAGAGAGTACCAGAGCCTTTGATTCGTTCCCAACTATTGGCAATTGGTTCCAGTTTCTGTGTAAAAATTCTTGGAGTGCACTAAAAAATGCTTTCACTTCTAACTCTAACTCTGACAAAAAGCAACAACAGAAAAGTACTTTGTAGTTCGCTTTTCATTTGTAGGAAAAATAACTAGCCTATAAACGGATTTTGCTTCCTCGCTTTTCCTTCGTCCAATGCAATCTTCAATATAGAAAGTTTATATTCGACAGTTGATTACAGTAATTATTGGGTTTCTTCCCTCTAATTTTCTATTAGAACTGCTTTTTAGTTTCCCGTCTTTTTGGTTGGATGTAATCATGTAATATGTGATTGCAGACATTTCATGCGATACAATGCACAGGGAAAAAAATAAAGTTGCGGGCATTATTATAATGCCTGTAGAGACAAAGTGGAGCGTAAAACTTGAAAGCCATTGTGCAAGAGCATTTGGAGGGAAGCTAAAAAGCGCCAACTTATATGTAACGATACCGATAGGATGAGGAGCATACAGTGTTCAGTGTTCACGCGTTAAAATTCCTAAGTGCGAGCTTTTTAGAAGTGTGATTTTACATTTTAATTGTTACTTACTTTGTTGCTGTTAGGTTTGAAACCAATTCTTATAAACCGGTGTATGCATGGGTATATTGTTTGTATAGAGAAGTGTCTGTTAATTAATACTATTTAGTGGAAATGTCGTTTTCGTCGGATAATCTGAAGTAAGTCTTTTTGCTGGTCCGTCAGCTGTCGGCATTTTGGTTTTAAGATGAAACGATGAGTTAAATTGTGTTTAATTTTTTCATGTTTAGTGAGTCGGCAACTTCACGGGTTTCCAACCCCAATTTGGAATCAAGTTGTGTTGAGAATCTAAATGATACTAATACGGAAACGGGTGCCGCGCTATTTAGACAGATAGTAGACATTTTTGCTAAAGCGGGGGATAAAGATGAACATGAAAATCTTTTCGACTGCATATCTCAACTTTATGAAAAGGTACTGATACTAAATCTATTAAAAGCTGGTAACTTTTATGTATCTAGTTAGTTGAGGGCATGAAACTAACGGGCAGCTTTTCAATGATCCTTACAGAATAACAAAGGTCTAGTGCTCAAACTCATATGGAAATTTATGGTTATTCCATTTGCAAATAAGGGGTCCACTCAATGTGATAATATTTTCACGTTTTTTCGCAAGTTTATTGCGAACATTGATGAACAAATGCACGAAGTTAATGATGATGGAGAGGATGTTGGAGTTGCAATTGATATCGTGGTGAAACTGATTCGCCAGGTGAATTTTTGCTACTAATTATAGCTAGTTAATGGTTAGAAATCTCTCTGTGATCTATGAAAAAGTTTATCGAATTACTGTTTTTTGGTTACCTCATCAGACACATTGTGATGAAAGGGCAACCGTAAGACTCAGCGTCATACGATGCCTACGAGTCATTTTAGAGCATCCGGCTTCTTTTAAACGGCTTTCGGAGTCAACCAAATTAGCTATTCATAACATCCTGGTGGAACGAATTTCTGTATGCCCAAAAAACTTCGTTTTATAATTTTCGGGAAATAGAATGGTGTATTGTTTTATTTTTCTTCTTTCATTATTTTAGGATAAAAATTCGAGTGTGCGCTGTGAATGTATTTATTCTTTGAGATCTCTTGTGGGGGAACCTTATTGCGACAAAATCAAGCAGCGTAGGATTTCACAAATTTTTTATGAACTACTTACTACTCACTTATTTGCTGCATTGTTGTTAATTACAAACATTGAACATTGTTATGAATAGGAATGAAACTCTATCTAAAAAACGATCCAACATCAGAAGTGCGGAAAGCTGCCGTATTGTCTATTCCGATCGATAAAAAATCGTTGAAGTATATAGTATGTCAAGTTCAAGACATAAACGATAAGGTTCGAAAATCAATTTTTGATGTACTGAGAAACAAAGTGAAGCAGAGGGAAATTCCAACAGAAAATATTGTTCAAATTCTTCTCGTTGGGTTACAAGATAGTTCACGTAAGGCCATATAAAAAATGAATATCCCAGTGATGTGTGATATTGCAATCTAATTCAATTTAATCAATTTTTAGCATCAGTCCAGGCTGCGTGTGTTGAACTTTTAAGACATTGGTTAGACTTTTATGAAGGGGATATTGCAGAGATGTTGATCCAAATCAATGTTTTTAGCAATTCGAAATTGGGGGTTGATGTTCTTAATGTTTTGTATCCGTAAGTTATCTTTTGGAATCTTTAGGTCTAACTGGTAGTCGGTTTTTATGAATGATGTTTTCCTTAACAGAGATGTGAATGAGCAGACCTTCGATGCTATCAGCTCTAAGCTCCTATCCAACAATTTGATTCCGTTGAAAGAGATAACATTGGAAAAGATGTTTGTCTGGACCTACCTATGGGAAAAGTTTTCGAAAATCCCATACTGTAGCTCAAAATTGTACATCACTATCACTGAGTTTATTGACTATACGAAAAAGTAGGGAAACCGTTTTATTCTGATGCATACTGAAATGCGAAAATACTCTAATGCGATGGGATTGATCTGTTCATAGATTCATGAAAGAGCCCATGGACCCTGAAGAATTGGAGGAAAGACAAACTGTGTTTTTTTACATGCTCCGCATTTTTAACTGCCTTCCTATGGAGGAGGGTGGTCGGTAAGTTTTACTTTATACTTTATCATATGATATAAATATATCTAGCAAACTTTTTTTATTTACTGACTGTTTTTAAAATCTGTAGCCGGGATGCATCCAATGTGATTGAAGAATTATTTACTTGCAAACTCGTGGATCGGTTGTGCACAAAGCCTTTAGTTCAATTCTGTCATAAAATATATGATGCTGATGACATTGATCCAGCCATGGTTACCTTATTGGAAACGGTTCTGCTGCGAAAGCCCGAGGATGGGGAAGATTCAGATAAGCTGCAGGGTTCGTCAGAGTCTCCTAAAAGTACACCGTTCGAGACCGGTAGTGGTGACAATTTAACCCCTATGGAAAAGACTGAAGCGAAAATCAGGGAGCTTAAACTTGAGGTACGTATTGAGTGCCGAGTGCCCAAAAAACATCAATGACAACTACAACATTTAAGTTTCGTTGAAAGTTTTAATGTTAAAAAACACGCATTTTTACATGTTATTGTAGCTTGGAGCACAACTTCACAGCATTCGGAAGCTTGAATCTGAAAAAGCTAATGCTATCGTGGATCAAAAGTTCTTGGACGCCCATGAACTCCAAGTTGAAATTACACGGTTGCAGCAATTAGCTGACAAAACTCGGGAACGTGTGACCAAATTAGAAACGGGCATAGCTAATGGGAGCAGTTTTATCAATGATGAGGGGGAAGAAGTTTTTGAAATTCCAGAAGAATCCCCGGAGGAGGATAAACTGCAATTCACACCATATGCTATGGGAGTTGTAATGAGTGCGTTCACAATTCATTTACGACTTTCTCGCCGGTTGTCACCTTCTACAAAAACTTTCTTGGAGAAATATGGATATCGAATTCTACCTATTGTGAGTGTCTGAACGTATAATTTAAAAATGTCGCTTAGCGCTCATGTTTTATTTATTTTTGCCTTTGTTCTCAATATAGTGCGAAGAATCGGAACTGAGATGCCATTGTATTCAGGCTATTACAAATGTTGGGCTTTTGGATAAAGAAGAGGCTACTAAAGCCATGGTTTTCTGTCTCAAAGTAACATATTTTATTTAGTTAGGCACAGAAAAACGTATGAAATCAGCATTATGGAACAAATCCCTTTTTTTTTATGCAGGCATTGGTTCATGAGCATGATGATGACATGACTGTGACGGCATTGAAATGCGTTTTAGATTTGATTCTACAACATGACTTTCACATTTTTTGTGGTTAGCAGGATATTCTTTTTACCGAACATTTTTCTTTATTCAATTTTTTAATGTCTTTGATCCACTTTGATTTTTTTGTTTGTTTGTAGAAAGCCCATTATTGGCCCAGCATTTTGCGGAAGGTGATTTTGACATTGATGAACAAGAGTTGTTATCCCAGTCACAGGAATCTCAAGATCCAAGCATTTTGAAAAAATATTTGTTTTCATTTTTTCGTTCAACGGTAATATTTTACTCAATTTTGGGCATATAACCCTCACCTGTAGGTATTAAGTTTGCATTTTTTGGGCTAACTAACAGAATGTGAAAGTGGTGAAAATTATTGTAACCGGCATGATAAAATTGTTGCTGACCGACAGGATGTCATCCTTAAAAGTTGTGAACACACTTTTACTTCTTTGGACTAATCCTGCTAACAGTTAGTGATTTTATATTATTATATATGAGTATATTATTACGCTACAAAGTTATGCTTGTCATTTCTTTAAACTTTAAACATTTTTTGTAGGTGACAGCAAACTAGTCATGTACGTTACACAGTGGCTTCCAATGTTTGCTGCTAAATCTTCTCTTAATGGGATCATGTTGGTTCAATCCCTTTTAAACTGGTAACTGATTTTTTATTTAGAAATTTGTAAATTACTGTTCTTGATTTCTCACAATGGAACTTTTTTTCTAGCATGAAAAAGGTTTTAAACGCTCCCAAAGGTCATCCTCTGCACGATGTTTCATGTGAAAAGTTGGTACAGTTTGTTGTGGCTGGAGTGGGCCAAGCGAATTTACCCTCCATCTCATCTGATGAGGCTTATGTAAGTGTTACATTCTATGCTTATTAATTTCAGAAAATCACAAAATTGCATGCTAAACTTAATTTTTAAATCCTGTAGAAAGCTCATTTGGAGTTATCCAAAGAAATTTTGGATCAACTGAACCCGGGAACTTGTCTTGCACACTACATGACTTATGCAAAAGTCTTGAAACTGGTGGACTTGCGAAATGCTCCCAAATGTACATTGGAACAGCTGAAAATGAAGTGTACTGAAGTTTTGCAGGTAATTTATCGAATATGATAGAAGACAATTTGTACAAATTCTATGTTTTTGCTTGTGCCTTTAATACTATTTTACTGGAATTTTTATAGGAGCCAGACATACCTGGAAACGTGGCCGCGGTGGTACTAAAATTTTCTGATGCTTTAGACAAACATATTCAAAATGATCTCAACTAAATCTCAAGACAACTCAAACTACTCAAGCAACTCAAACTATTACCAACACTGGTCTCTTGTTGCAATCTATTTATGTATTTGTAAACATGAAATTTTAAACTGTAATGAGCTTCTGATATACAAACTACTGTAACATTTGTACACCCTACATCTGTATGTTATTCCGTTTGTACCAGATTTATAACTTGTTAATTTTTAATAGCAACTGTGTGGCAATGAATGTTTTAAAGAATTTAACCAACAAATTGTAATAGATTTGAAATGAATGATAAAATGTCAAAAGTGTAAAACACGATTTATTCATTCCGAGATTTTATAGAATAGATCTCATCACACATAACGAACAGACTTTTATCGGTAACTAACTTACGATGCAGAAAGCAGTCTTAAATA
>Ga0210040_10007472_pt1 | contig 13205 bp, 9 predicted proteins | sample CryGeyCG12114_NA_FD_185462 | JGI IMG/M metagenome (GOLD analysis project Ga0210040, IMG submission 185462) | Groundwater microbial communities from aquifer - Crystal Geyser CG19_WC_8/21/14_NA (SPAdes) (version 2) | ecosystem: Environmental > Aquatic > Deep subsurface > Groundwater | place: USA... | reverse complement strand
TATGAAGTACAGCCGAGTCTAAATCGAACCTCACTAGCCTCACTTATATTCGCGCGTATTTAGGATTGACTGAAGGCAAAGCACCATTATTTTGTGAGCTTTTCAGATATTTAATAGCTAATTGCTCTTCAATTTTTCTTTAAAAAAAATTGAAATTAAACCGAAATAAACGTTTAGTATAGCAATTTTTGGTTAGTTTAATTTCAAAACCGTAACCGCGTTTACGGTTAATTTTTGTACGGTTTTTACGTTTAGTGAGCAAATGAAATTAAACGCGCGTTTAAACGTTTTTTTAAACGTTTAATTTGTAAACGAGCCAAGTCTACAGTCTACATTCAACCATCAACTCAGTATGAAGCAATAGAAGTAAAGAAAAATTTCGTCAAATCCTTTTCACCGTTCAGGAAAGACGGATTTCTCAACACATCATTTTAAATACAATTCGACAGCCATATCCTGCAGAACATTCTGCTCCTGTTTTCATTTCAAGACAGGAGCTCCTTCTACAAATACTAGAAATTGCATACATTTCTTGAACATGACTACCACTACTAACTAACTAATTATCTCTAAAAATATTCGTACATTTTTATGTCATCCAGCTATGAAGAGCATATGTTATGTTAGTTTTAGTATGCTCCCCAGTCAAGATGATTATATTTTTTTTGTGACTTTATTCGTACTGACTTGGGGGAATAATCTCAAATTTTCAACGTCTCAATGAGATCAAACATTAAAATTCGTTATCTTTCCGTTGGGACAGAAAATCTTCAAGTCCATCGCCATTCATTCAATCAGATCCTCAAAAATGTTATCCCCATTTCTTTCCCTTCTCTGTCTGCTCCCTTGGTTATATCCAATAAAACATACGACTACACGAACACACTAACTAATTTACTGACTGAACAGGAGCACAAAAAACCATAATAAATCTAGACTACATATCGCATTAATTTAATGTGATACAGTATCACATTTCTCTGAAGCAGCTATATACAGTAACTCTGCACATTTGCCAACAAACAACACAAATAGTGCTTGCTCCACGATTAGAAGGAGGAAAATGAGTGCAATAAAACAAGCGGATATCGTGATCATGATGATGATGGAGCTGAAAAACATTCCTTGGGATCGATCAAATTACGCACAACAACTCAACAACGAGAGAAGGTTGTTAATTTTTATCTACACGGGAAAATAACCAGACATATTAACTAGGCATCAGTTTACATGAAACTTTGAGCTTTTGCTCCATCATCATATTCACTCTCTCAGTCAGATAGTTCAGTTAGTTATTTACAACTACGGAATATCCCAAAAACAATGCCATAACAATATGAAATGGCAAAGAAGAAGACAATCAAATGTGCCCATTGACTGACTGACTGACTGACTCAAGTTAGCTTTGAGATAGAAACAAGGGGGGAGTTATCATTAGTTAGTTAATTTCACATTTTTGTCTCTCGTATCATTATTATATCGTAAAAATGATCCTAAAATAACTTGCACGCCTACAATGACGCAGTAGTAGGACCAAATAGCTACAAAAAAAATGGTAATTGACTCACATAAAGTCTGGGTCTAGTCTAAAAGAATGAGTTGTGAAACAATAATAATCATGAAAGAGAATACGATAAGGGGCTCTCAAGTCAGTTAGGACATTGGAATTGCCAAGTTTACTTTTGATGGGAAGGGTTGGTAACTTGAGAGTTTCCAAATGACCATTGAGAGATACTGGAATTCCGAGTCTGTCATTTAGCTGTCCAAATAAAGATTTTAATGACGCTATTTTCTGAACTCAGACTAAATCATTGTCATATGAATCACGGATTTCACACGTGTCAGTGTCCATCCCGGATGTTCAGATTTTTAAAACCGTGCGGCATGTGACTTTATGAAGAAAGAATCAGACAATATTCAACTTTTATATCGTTGGCATGTCATGGCCCATTTCGCATATGGAGGGTGCATAGACATACTACAGACGCAAATGTTAAAACATAAAGCTGAGGGCGATTCCCAAATACCTTTTTGGATTGTCATAGTTATGTTTAGTGATTAATTTTATTATGGACATTGCAGTGCAATTTTTGGAAACCGTGCACAAATTATAGACAAATTTAATGATTGAAATCAAAATCTGAAAATAGAGACAAATTGAACACATACACGTCTACATGCAGATGAATGGGAAATACAATAAGTACTATAAAATCCAACCTATTCCAAACTACTAGAAGGCTTGATAACTTCAATTCAACGTATGGAAGCATTAAGCATACTTGTAATCCCTCTGTGAATCTGATAGCGTCAGCATTTTAGGATTTATGAATTCCCGTTCCTGTGAATGAAAACCTAATCTAGCTGACTTGAACTAATCCCATGACACATTGAATAGAATGTTCAGTGAAAACTCTGAATGAATAAAGGATATAACGAATAAAAAGTGATTCGAAAGCAAAAAAACATGCCAGCAACTGTCAACCTTGACATACGTTTTTTTTAAACCATCAAATGGAAAGCAATGTGCTTCAAGATTTTTTAAACGCGTGCCCTGCATGTCACACACAAATATGCCCACTTAATGAATCAAAACGTTTCACAAAACGAATAAAAAATTCCATCAAATTATTATCTAGCATGAATAACGATCATGCTCTTAAAAATATCTCATTTCTCATTCATAACGAGCACACTGTTCACCAAAGGTTGCACTCACTATTCAATGAATGAGTTTAGTCAATTCAATCAACCCAATTAATTCTATATTTTCGACATTTCAGCATTTTAAACGAGCCCTCTAACTACTAGCTAACATACTAAAAGCAGCTTTGCACCACCAGCAATATCTTCCAATTCCCATCTGATGGTAATAGATATGAATGAACAATTCTTTTTTTTTTCTACAGAAGCTTGCCAACATTCATATAAATGTTGATAAACTGATAAATCCTCACACAGGAAGTACCCGAATCCATTACGTACGTAACCAATAATTACAAGTCTAGTAGCCACATTCCTATACACATACACACATACATACATACTAACCATAGTTACTAACTAACTATAAAAAACCAAGCACTATTAAATTCCCTCATCTTTGCCTTGTAATCTCCCTTTATATAAAATTTCCACGATTTGTTCATTTCATTTCATCATGATGCTAGGGCCAAATGTATAATCACTGTAGCTGCTGTTGGCTGCTCGAAAGTACACACTTTACCTCACAGAATGCGACATGCGTATCACGTACCATATGCATACCCAAGAATGAATGAATGAATGAATGAATGAATGAAACAGTTCAATGAATGAATCCTCCTACCTATATGGAAGATTCCTATTTTCTACAACTTGTGCACGTTCATCATAGCTACTAACTAACTAACTAACTAAACTAACTGACTAGTCCAATTCATCTACTACTCCATTATTATTCACACTATTTTGCAACTTAACAAGCTAAGTAACGTAAAAACAACAAACTACTTACCAATTAGTTGTAGCAGTTAGGTAGAATTCATCCAAATATTACTAAAATTCTCAGCAAATTTGTTGCACAGAATCCCTTGAGCACAGAAAAGCACAGTTAACAGATTTAGTTAGTCGGCTGTTGTTTGGTGATGATGATGAAACAAACTTGTAGGGAGAACTATTTCCGCACTATTTCCATGTGCACGACGAACACGTATGTAGCTATATAATAGTTAGTTAGGGGCCTAGGAGTGAGTAGTAGTATCTCGACTCTCGACAACATGCGGTTGCTCATTCAATGAATGAATTCAAAGGCGCACTACCTTTTTTTGCCCATGTAGTAATAGTCAGTAAGTTAGTGAATTCTCAATCCACGAAGCTGCAACCAGAAAAAACACAATAACAACTAACTATAGGAACTAACTAGTAGTTAGTTAGCGGATTGTAAACAATCAGCAGTGTATAGTTGGTTAGTTAGTCTCTCAGTCTCACTTTTCACAGAAGCAGTACTAACATATCTAGATAGTTAGTATCTAGTCACAGTGTACATACGCCTATGGTGATGTGTAAAAGACAAAAAATGTCATATGTATATAGCCACGCACCACTTTCAATCAACAACTGTTCAACTGCCTGTCCAATTTTCAAACACGTATCCACAACTCCTAAACTATCGGAGCACACAATGAGACCAACGATCGTGATAGTAGTTAGTTGTAGTTACTGTCTATATAATAATTACTCATTGTTTTCAATTGTTCAAGTCCCCTATTTCGCTTTAGCTAAGTCCGTTCATTCACAACACTGTGGAATTCAAAACAGATGAACAAGAGTTTCCCTTAATTTCGAGAGTGTAGTTAGTTTGGTTGGTTGAGGAGACATACATCAGCAAACATCGGCTTATCTTGGCGAACGGATATCGTGCACTGAATCAGAGGATGACTGATTAAAGAATACGGAGAATTGAGAATTGTTTTCATCCAATCCAGTTAGTTCGTTATATATGAAAGGTTTCCAATTCCAACTAATGACGTCTGTTTGTGTAGTACTTGAGAGTGGTGGACTGAACTCACCAGAGACTTGGTTTCCAACTGTAACTGTGAGCAAAACAAGAGTGAATGATTTTCACTCCTTCTTCACACATATGCATGATAATAATGGAATCATAATAATAATACTAACTACACAATAAAATTAAAGCTTCATGAGGAACGTACCACTGATAAATATTATTTGATGACTGTTGTTGGTTGTGACACCGATCCTTTAGATATTGAGACACACAAACTATGGAGAGGAAATTATGTATGAACTGAGCCTACTGAGTTTTGTGTTTGTGTGGGTGCCTCACAAACTTTTCGTTTTCATGTAGCTAGCTATAGTTGGTGAGAGGCAGGTGCTGGCCGTGCAGTCACTCACTACTATATATAAAATGTGTGTGTGCTCTTTGCAATGTTGAACGAACGATCAACAAACTATGAATGAATGGGAAAGATAAATTGTGGAAAGGAAGAGAGCCGTACACATAGGGAATGGATGGATGGCGTGTTTTTCTTGTTCTCGTTAAGCTTAAACTTTTAGCTTACATATTACATAGTATACAACATCCTTTGGCTATATTGTGGGGCATAACAAGGCACACAGCAGCAGCTAGAGCAAAAAGAATATATAAAAGCCAATGATATATATTGTATTATTTTTTCCCTCAACTAACTATAACACTGAGTAACTAACTAGCAAACTATATGAGCATTTTTTCCTTTGCTCTCAACAACAAATCTCATCGTGCTCGAATTTTCCCCTCAGGGACTTGATTCAAAAGGTGATGCAAGAAACTGGGAGCACCGCGGTAAGCACATAGACGCAGGTATAGGGCAGGGAATTACACAGAACGTTGTATAAGTACATGCTATGTTTTACGAGAAGCCTAAAATATATGCATAGCAATGCCTGTGACTTCTAGTATGGCACTGGTGTAGAAGGCACTATAATTGGTGCAAAGCTAGTGCAGAAGATGCTCTGATTGGTTCGTTTTAAGATTAAACGCGCGTTTTGTATCTTACGTGTGTTAAACAATCTACCAGACAATATTATAAGGCTTTACGGTTCTATAAACAGCAATGATGGTTGCTTTTCTATGCTACTTACTTGGCTCCCTAACTCCCTATGTTGGTGAACGAATTGTGTTGTTTATAGACCAGGGGGATGGGGCGGCTGGGCGCAATTTCAATTCATTCACAAAACGCGTCGTCCTTGACTCCGCCTCTTTCTCAATGAATGACTCGGACATCAAGTCATGCGAAATAAGAAGAGAAGCAACTTATATTATTGTTGCTTGCATGTGGATGGATATGGAGTATGGTAGTTTCTAGCACTTATCTGTGTCTATACGTAAATCCTTCCATTATGCAGCAAGAGATACGGAGTAGTACCCAATGAAACCATTTATATAAAAACTTGAATGTGAGCAAAATTTTATATGAATGTATGATACACTAACTAACTTACTCAAGTATATGTTGGAGAACATTGTATGGCATGTATGTAATGTGTCAGTCTATATCTCTCCCATCTCGAACACTTGGATACTTGGATTGGATGAAAAGAGTATGTGGTGGTAGCATATAGTTAGTAAGTTGGCTAGTTAAAACAGATATGTAAAAAATGTGCAGGATATGACGATAGAAACCAGAACTATTGATGAGCACGATAATTGCACTCGGTATTTAAACAGCGCCTTTATAGTTCGTTTGTTGGTTAGTCCTAGAGTCAGATGGTATGTACAAATAAGCAAATGAATACTTCATTCATACATGCACTATTAGCCTTTGCTTAATAAGATGGTGAAAAATGCATACGCATGGATGAATATCCGTATGAATGATTCTCAACTGGTCAATCTAATAATGAGGGATTATTGGGCTTCAGCTGGAATGCACAATAATATGTAGCACCAGTTACCAGCATGGAGTCTCTTCAGACTTTTATAATATATGGTTTCGTCTCCTCATTTGAGATTTGAAGTATAGCCTTTTTTTACCTGGTTGTATATAAAGGCAGTATGCGTGGGTTTCAGTAAAATCGATTTTATACTTGCTACTGCTTTCTACCCTTGGTCCTTTCCTTCTTTCAAGGTTATATCAAAGTTCTTAGATTCCAGTTTTCCAGAGAGAGTTCATATGCAAATTTGTAAAGAGGAGGAAGCAATTGCTGCTGTGGCAGTGACCGATTTGAGAGTTTGGAAACATGCATGTTTACATATCAACGTGAATTTGGCGTTTCTATCATATCTTGTGCAGATTGGATGAAAATGTTATCATTGTCAGCTAATACTAGAATGAATTTCAATTTAGTTAGTGTAAGGCAAGGACTCGAACCTTTAAGGAAGTGGGGCATAGTGAGCTAGTTGAAATAAGTTTTTAATTTGCATATGTATTTCATTCTGGTCAATTAACTGTAAAGTCTGATTGGCTTCCATAGAAAACAATAATTTTTACTCTTCCCTTGCTGAGAAAGCTTTAAAACAAATACACTCTCATTGAAACATTGTAATTCGCTCCATGCACTCAGTCACTTCAAAGATTTTATTACTATCAGCATCAGAAAAACTATTTACAGTTACAGCGCTAACTTGTGATTGAAAAATCCATACGCAAATTAAATTACAATTACTCTAAACAAAATTAGGGTAAAAATAATGTACTAGATTCCTGTTGAGCTACACCCCTGGTGCTCCGGGCTTGCATTAATTGTATTGACACAATTGACAGTGTACAATAACTTTGTCGACATATAGGAGAGTTTGCTCGTTGTTCTGGAATTTGTATATTATTGTTTGATAAATACTCAATGTTCTCACAAGCTTATGAAAGGATCACTTCTAACCAAGGGTTACATACACATTAACTCCAATTACGACTTTACAACTTTCATAATTTATTTTTCAGTATAGACTGATGAATACTCTATAAACAGAGAAGACATTACATTTGCTATTCGATGACAAAAAAGGGTACACACAGAGTACTTATCAAGATAGGAACCAATAGCTTAAGCATAGGATATAGTATGAGACGAGGAAATACATTACATAGACAAAGCGCCGACGAATTCATTTGCCCAGCCCACGTTCAGGCTTAACAATTTAATTGAGTAACTTTCTGAATAATAAAAATTAAAGTATGCTACCGGTAGACGACCAGACCGAATAAAAAATTGGCATTCACGAAGGATAATTAGATTTATATAAAAAGCTTGTAACGAAAATACATGTAACAGTTATCAGAGTGTGTGGTTTCTCAAAGTTGTTAAGACGAAATATGGGACGTCTTTACATGATTTCGAAAAGTTTCTTCAGTTCTACCATCAACTTCCAGTCACTATTATTCAAGTCAGACCGGAAATAATCCTTACATGCGTCGATAGATTCTCGGGATATCTTTTAAAAAGAGAATAAAGGAAATCGCTATTAGCTCTAGCTGACGTACGCATCTGATGAATCCAATTGATAAGAAACAGAAATAATATACATTCGCCAAAAAATAAGTTTAAAAATCCAACCTTAGAAACAAGGGTATCTGTAATTTCAAAATGACGTCCAAGTAACTTCGGAGCATCACCTCCGCATGGCTCAATTTTTATGCAGACTTCTTGTCCTTTGGTAGCTTTATCCATAGGTTTATGATCTTTTTCAATGCTAGTTACACGCCCCAAATCCACATTCTATGAACACCACATAAAAATATATAATTCAGCCATTAATACACTCATTAACAACTTGAAAAAAAAGCGTTTTGATCAGTGAGTAAAGTTAGTATCAACTTACCTCACGGTTGGGAACACAGATTGGGGTGCCATCTTTTAGCGTCCCAGCTTCGATAATTACACCAACAACGATGGGATCTCTAGTGTTGAATACGAACTGAAGAGAAGTTTTTTAAAACAAAGAAGCAATTTAAATCCAGCTTTTAGTTAATTTACCTCTTCAGCATAGAAATGAACTATTTTTCGACATTGAACGACCACGACACGATAAACATTTTAAAAGAAAAAAATGCATACCTGGGGAAGAATTTTCAATTTACAAGGAAATACAGCAATATGCTTAAACTCGTCTTTCTTTTTTGCTTTCAGCTCATCCCGGTAAGCCATGAATTTATCAAAAAGATGATAAATAATGTCAGCCTGGAAACATTAATACCATAGAAAATAGATATGCAGAAAAAGAAAAACAAACTTTCCAAACAAAAATGAGAACCATAGAAATATTTGAGTATATTATAACAAACCTGGAAAATTCTAACACCAAGATTATCTGCAAGCTCTTGAGCATCTCTTTCAATTTTAACATCAAACGCCAAAATGACAGCATATCTAAAGATGATAAAGAAATTTTGATTGTGGAAAAATGTTAAAAAGGTTAAAACGACATTACGATTCTTCAAAACTTACTGACTATCATGTTCTAACATGATGGAGGCTTTCATCACATCTTTTTTGACCACTGGACCAATTCGAATACCAGAGTACTATTAAAAAATAATAAGTTAGCACACAACAATATGGCAATCTAATTTTAGTAGAAGAAAGAGGGAAAAAACATTTAACGGTTGAACCGAAACAATTTTGTAGCCGTAATGTAATGTAGCTAGCAGCAAACGAAAAGTGGAGAAAATAAAATCTTATAATTACTTACTGGAATTCCAGATGTCTTCAAAAACTCCAGAAGCGCCTCTAAGGAGCCTAAAGTGCTGGCTTGGACGTACACTCCTCTATCATTGAGTTTAATAGAGTTTAAGGCAGATTTGATTTCCCGAGCCACTTCCTCTTTGCAGAGCTCAATTTCGTCCGGTTGAGTTGCTACAAGTAAGTTGAAGCCAGCAATTGCTTTCTCAAGTTCTTTTCCGGCTATTTTTACTCCAACAGCGCCTTGCAATTCCTTGAACTCAATGTACGTATTCTAAAAATCGAAGACAACAGATTGATTTACCCAAAATGTTGAGATTAATAATAAACGCAAGGCAGCATTTTATTTTCCGGAAAAAATACATTAATTTCTTGCATACTTTCACACGCAATTCTTTCATGGGCTGCGGCGTTAGAAGCGACCGAATCTGAGTTACAATTGGGCCATCAGTGCCAGCCACAATGACTGTATCAGTTTCGCGCAAAGTGCCATTAATTAAAATCACATCAATTGTAGTACCAAGTCCAGGTATTGCCTTCACTTCCAGTACGGTAGCCTACCAGAAATTATTTAAAAAATGAGCAATCTATTTTCAAAGAACAAAGTAGAACAAGTTTTCAAGTCATAAATAGTAGCCATCACCTGTAGCTCATTCGAGTACATAAGTCTTTTGGCGAGCATGTTTTGAGAAAATTGGACGAGCAAACCCATGAGGTTACCCATTCCTTCTCCAGTTACAGCACTAGTCGGGACAATTGAGATGTAGCTTTTTGTATCCGGATTTTGGTAAAACAGTTCTGCGTTCAAACCCTAGAAAAAGTTATGAAATAAAAATGTATGCAAATCTCTATTGTTTTGTTGATTCTTTACAGGCTTTTATTATCTGTAAAATGTATTGTTATCTGCACAAACCTGTTCTTGAAACTGTACAATAACTTCTTGAGCACGCTTTTCAAACTCTAATAAGGTATTATGAGGCTGACTTTTCAAAACATCCCGGATATCTTTTCTGAGAAACGTCTGCCACTCATAAAGTCTGAAATTTAAAAAATGCAAGCATAGCTCTCAAATACATGCATTTCAAAATATACAATAAAATAACGATTAACAAGACGAAATTAGTCTAGTACCTGTCTATTTTATTCAAGGCTACAATGAACGGAGTTTTCTTGGCTCTGAGCATGTTCAAAGATTCAATAGTTTGAGGCTCTAATCCATGCATAATATCCACAACCAAAATAGCTATATCACAGAGGGAAGATCCTCTGGACCTCAGGTTACTAAAAGATTCGTGACCAGGTGTGTCAATAATCAAGAGACCAGGTATTTTAATTTCTACGTCACCCATCTGTATAGAGGAATGGTAACATATTAGTTTAGTTTTTCTCAGTTCAAACATGAAAGCAGTCCTACAACTATTTTGAAGATATGCTTAACATGCAAAATAAAGTTGTGCATATAGTAAAAATGAATTACATTTTTGACAAATTTGGTGGCATCTTTAATAGCATCGATAGGTACATTCGTAGCGCCGATTTGTTGCGTAATCCCACCAGCCTCTCCATCTTGAACATGAGTACGTCTTAATTTGTCAAGAATCTTCGTTTTTCCAGTGTCTACATGACCAAGAACACATACAACAGGAGATCTTAAGTTCTTCAAAGTTCTCGCTTTTTCATTCGCTTCTCTTCTTTTAGCAATCCGAGCAGCCGCCTTCTCCCTTTTGGAGTCAAACTTTCCTCCAGAATCACTACCCGATTCAGTTTCAACACTAGAATCATCGTCATCTTCCTCGTCATCCTCATCGTTAGCCTCTCCAGATTTCCCTTCCTCAGAAACCTGAGAATCCTCTACACTTGCACTTTTCGAAAGCTTATTAACATCATCTGTTTTGTTTTCTTCAGAATCCGTTTCACTTCCACTTTTCTGTTTCTCCTCTTCTGACTCCTCATCCCATGCATCTTTTATTTTTGCTTCTGCTTTTAGTCTTTCGTCCTCAGCTTCTTGTGTTTCTACTTCATCCGACCCTGGACTGCCGGTCCGGTGCTCTTCATTCTCTTTTCCTTCACTTTCCAGATTTTGCTGACTCAACTGATTTTTCTTCACACGAATTCTAGTGCCGGGTCTGTGCTTCTTTTCTCCTCCTACTTCAGGGACTTCAACTCCTTGGGCACGAAGATTTTCTAGCATAGCTTGAGCTCTTTGTCTTTTCAACTTCTCCTTTTGGGACAACAATTTTCCTTCAGCCTTCAATCTTTCTTTCTTCTCCTTTTCTTTCTGCTTTTTACGCTCTTTCTTCTCCTGCTCTAAACGTAGAGCCTCCCTCCTTTGCTCCTCGGCTTCCAGCAGTTGCCTTTCCTTTTCGTCTTCCTCCCGTAGTAAAGCCTCTTCTTCTTCTTTGGCCTTCTGAATAGCTGCTTGGATTGCAGCTATTTGAGCTTTGCTGGGACCTTTCCTTGTTTCTTTCTTTTCCTCCTTACCTGCTGGTTTCTTTTTGGCCGCTTTCTTTTTATCCTGTGCACCGGCTGCTTCAGTGACTTCTTTTTTCTCAGTCGTCTCATCTCCGCCCGTTTCTCCTTGTTCCTTCATCTGCTGCTGTTTCAACTTCTTCTTTTCCCGTTTTTTCTGTGCTGCTGATTTCTCTCGAGAGGCAGCTTCATTTTCTGTAACTGTGGGCTCACCATTATGATCACCTTCGTCTGCCATGTTTCTGAAATCAAATGGAAGAAAAATAATATTAAAAACGGGAGCGATATTGACAAAAGCGTAACTCACAAAGCCTTCCTAAATAGCTTAGATTTCACTGATGTCCCAATCTATTTTTTATTCGAGCCAACTTCTGTAACATATGGTAATTCGTCATCGCAATAATATATATATTTCAATAAACTCAAAATAAGAACTTACCTCGTCAACCAAATTCGATATTCGTCTTAAACTGTGCACTTCACTCGCGAACTCACTTTAAACTTTTACAATTAAAACAGTCGTAAAGAGCTTTCCCTTAATACAGCACGTTTACAATTGAATTTAAACTAATAACAGTTAACAACTAATAGCAAACAAACGTTGACTGTCGAAATATTATACTCATTGGATACTTAAATAGTTTTTGAAAAAAACGCTTGAAACCTGATACGATAAGTTTAACAAGGTTTAACATTAATTGGAGAAAACTACGTGATTATTTGCTCAAGGCCAATAAAAACAGTCAATTTAGATAAATATAGAATACTAGAGCTGTTTTTTTGCTCAGAATTTTAAATCTTAAGTATACCAGACTTCCACAGTCGAATTCACTTTCACCTAGCCTGATCAACTAAAAATATCTAACCTAACTCTACAATCAATCAACCTTTTATGTATTTTATTGTTGCGGTCGCCGTGCAGATTGTCAATTCACTAGTCGGTTTCTCTTTTCAATTCACCTTGCACACATATGCGCTCATTACATTGTCATTGCACCCTGTGCATACAATTATTACTTATCTGTATGTCTGGTGTGTTGTACTATTTTTTCAGTAACTTCGACTGCCGCGACTACATAACCTAACCTAGCGCCGCAGCGATTGTATTATAGTATATGAACATGGAAAAGGCAAAAATCAATTTATTTTAACTATTGTGCATAAATATATTTACACTATATTGAAGGACAGCGAGCGGTCACTCTGTTTGTGTCTCCATATTCCATAGTGGAGAAGATTTATTTACAAAATATTTTCGGAAGTTCCAATAAAGCTTTAAGACATTTATTGCATCTATATTGAATTAAGAAGGTGATAATGAAGATCAAGAAATTATGAATTACTAGATGAAAATATATTTTCTTATTGAGTATTCATACTTAATCAAAGGATATTAGCGCACATTCCTGATGGCTCTATATATTTTTAATTGAATTTGTTCATATTTTAGAGGTGTGCGCCGTCGAATCACGCCGTCGTCGACGCGGTTTTTTGATCAAAATCTCACGCCGTCGCCGTCGATAATTTTCATCGACGCGTCGACGCGCCGACGCGTCGATGCGCCGTCGATAAGA
>Ga0210040_10007471_pt1 | contig 13206 bp, 11 predicted proteins | sample CryGeyCG12114_NA_FD_185462 | JGI IMG/M metagenome (GOLD analysis project Ga0210040, IMG submission 185462) | Groundwater microbial communities from aquifer - Crystal Geyser CG19_WC_8/21/14_NA (SPAdes) (version 2) | ecosystem: Environmental > Aquatic > Deep subsurface > Groundwater | place: USA... | reverse complement strand
GGCGTGGTCTTCGGTGGTCTAGAGCGACCGAGGACGCTTGCGACCGACTCCGGCTTTACCATCAGTCTCGACTCTCCAGCCACACGCCCATGATAGGGCAGCACAAATTTCCTAACTTAGCGCGCCCAGTCCCGACAGGCTGCCTTTGCCAGTGGTCCTCGTGCGTGGTTTAATGCTCACGTTCTGTGTTTGCTGATGCTTCAAATCCATCATTGTTCACTCAATTCGCGCTCTGTGTTCAAAGATCTTTTTTTTTGGCTCGTGAGTATTACAAGACATATGTGTACCTCTCCATTGTGACAGCACTTGTATTTTATGCTGTTGCCTGTCATTGTGTGACTTTCCGCGGTGCAGCACTTCGTATCCAGTACGCTGACCGGAAATCTGTTGCTTTCTTTTATCAGAGAGCGCGCATGGCCATTCACGATACCTTCCCTAGCGATGCAGTACTCCTGGAGCCCGCGAAGCCCGCGCCTGTTGTTGTTCAGGTGGACGAAGTTGAAGTGATCTCCCCACCAGCAGAAGATTTTCAGCCCCATTCGCATGGAGCGGCGGAGCTCGTACGATATCAATCCTTCCGCGTGGAAACTTCTGAAAATGTAGCGACAAAATTTCCAGCCAAGCGGAGCAGAACGAACGAAGACGGAGGCCAGGAAACGTCTTCTCCAAAACCGAGATTGCCACTTAGAAGCTCATCTTTCGGCGCACAAGGGAATCAACGTAATCCGAGGTGTGAATCTCCGTGGAAAGGAAGACTGGAAATGCAACTTCCGTGCTTCCGGAGTTTGGGTATCGCAACGTCGGATCCTTCGTATTTACGCGGTACGCCGGCAGATGTTGGACGTGGACGCATCTCAAGGAGAGATGGAAAGGAGCAGGTCACGGGCAGCGCAGAGCAGTCTTCTGGTTCGACGTCCACGGAACCAACACAGAAGGAAAACGACATTCGGGGAGTAGTGCCTCTTCTCACACCACCCGAAGAGGGCGACATCAAATGGGATACCAACTTAAACCAAGATCCAGCTCAGACAACTTACACTGCATCCACCGAGCAAAGCACCACACAGAACGCTTCCACGACTGGACCACAATCCAACCAGGCTACAAATCGCCCTTCCAGCATTGAGATCCCTTCTTCCGGCAACATGGACCAGCAACCACATAATAGTGGACCTGTGTCCGGGTTGGATCGAGCCGTGGAACTTGTTGGTAGGCACAACGTAACCTAAAATTAGGAGGTCATTACTAATGTTAACAGCATCCGCGCTTCAGAATGTCAACAGTCAACAGCAGATTCAAATAGTTGCGCAATGCTTGCCATCACAGGCGCAGACCGTGAACCACAAACCCCTGTTCGAAGAGATCCTCGAAATTATCCAGAGTCGCGCATTACAGCCTCCATACATCACTATAACTCACGCTGTCCCGGAGATGCGCACAATGAATGAAGTGCCTACATCTCCACCTGCCACTCCTAGTGCTAGCAATACGGGCGACGAATATTTTGGCAACCAGAGTGTATTCACACATGCTGCCGTTGTGCCGACCTATCACAATCAGAACCACAACCTCACCACGTCTCTGCCCCGTCCATCCAACAACATCGTCGCTCCTTCAACCATCAACCTTTCCATCCTGGAAAGGTACATACCCCCCACATCACCTAGGGAGGTCCACGATTTCTTCAGTCTCGGCGGCCGCTCGTACATGGTCGATCGCTTGTCAGAATTGTCCGTCAACCATGGTTCTATGTTGCTGGTCTACCCTACCAAAGCCGGAGCACGAACCTTTGCTAAGCGCTACCTCGGACCAATCGTCGAGCCATTCTTACGACAATTCGTCCTTCTCAACAACCTCTACAGTGATGCAGCAGCCGCACTAGGCAGAATGGCAGCAACGGAGAGCATGTTCGACTTTGACGAAATGAGTACCCACGTCCAGACTATGTGCCAAGTAATGTCTCAACGTCCGGCATCGAGAGGCCTGCGTGGAAGATATGAGATTGTCCACGCTGAGACTGCCCAGGTGATCCTGGAGAGGTCAATTTGGACTGACTGGTACGTGGAGCAAGAGCAAGCCCGTCTACGGAATGATTTGGTCGAGTACCACAAAAGTGGCGGTCGTATGCCTAGTCCACGTGGGCAGGTTGAAGTAACAACGGGAATGTTGGCCAGAGAAGTGGTCGAAGGCATCAGAAACAGCAAAGCAGCAGCTGGTCAAGCAGGCATCGAGGTGGGAGTGTTTTTGATTCGAAGATCAGCATTGTAATATCTTTTCTCGACCGATCTCCTTATGCATGAGCGATGGCGCACAGGAGTTCGCGATGGTAACGAGGTCACACAAGGATTCGGGTGCGCATGAAAGAACATCATGACGAGCATGAGGACAAGGGACAACACACACGTCAATGTGCATTGCTAATGCGTAATCTTCCCAAAGATGCAGATGTTGCGTGCCTTCATCACCCCCAAGGACGGTTTTCTATCACATCGCTGCTGTCAGCGGGCAATCTGGCATGAAACAACAACGATGCCACCATCCCCGGAGGAGACACAGACCAGATGCCAATGTGCTTAGCATGCACGTGCTCGTGCGACGGGGCGAGATATGCCGAGTAGGACAAGGGTGCCGTGGGCCAGCCTAGCGGCGGGTGACAAAATAAATGCCACCTTGCGACTACGGCGTCCATTTTATCTCAACCTCGACACCCATTTTCAGTATATGTTATTGCAGCGAGCGACGCTTAACAACTTAAGACTAGTAATATCTCCATCCAGTATTCTATTATTGTCACGCTCAGTGAAACTAACCGAAAGGATATATATTGCTATATTTCTATATAAACGATTCTTAAAACACGCGTCTCTTGTGCGGGTAAAACCCTGAAGTGACATTTATTCTGGCAGCCCCCCATAGCCTCATCCGAAAGACCCGACAGGCAGCCTCAGGCTTCTTCCATCTGCTAGTCTGAGTTCACTAGTAACTTGACATGCCCTGTTCTCGCTCGACTTCTCCCGTCCTTCTTGACCTCTTCAATCATTCTTCGAATCTGCAAGTTCTTTGCTTTCAAGCTGGATTGTGGAGTACACTACGGACTTTTAGCATGCTTGTCTCACACTGCATACATCTGCTTAGCCACTAAAGAACCGAGATCTTTGTTCTCGGCGCAGGAAGTTGGTTATTTACTATGCAACTGTATCTACCGCCGTTACTTCATGGCGCGCTCTTACTGACTAGCTTATATCAGATACTAACCGTGATTGCCTTGGCTAGGCCTGCGCTGCATGTATCCATGGTCATTGCTCTTCACTGTCTGCCTTCTTCACAAGTTGTTCCTTTAATCCAGAGCAGTTCAGCCCAGCTCATGTGTTGCTCAGTTCGTCAACGTCCTTGCTGTTTGCCCTTTGTGCTTTCCACAAACAGTGCTTTCTTCCTACCGTGACCACGCTTCACACACTCGTTGAAGGCCCAGGAGCATTTACCAGGGTACCTGCCTTGCGAGCTTCGATTTGTCAAATCAGATTTCTACGCAGTCTTCGCGTCGACGATCAACTCTTCATTCTATCATCCACGATCCATCACAGACAGCAAGTTGGAATCAACGGTGGTTGTGGCCTTCATCAATCAGAATAGCCTTCATACCCAGAGATCCTGAGGAAAATCATCACTACTACTGATACCATGTTGTCTCTACCTTCGATGTTGGTCTTGCTCATGGCCGCTGTCCTGCCCGTGGTGAATGCAATCCCGACTATTTCAGCAGTTGGTCGGAAGTTCTTCACCAGTGAAGGAAATCAGTTCTATGTCAAAGGTATCCGCTGTGGCATGACTCGGATGGATATAACACAGCTGACTTTGAATAGGCATTGCGTATCAGCTGATTGAGGACGATCCGCTCATCAACACCGCACAGTGCAAGCTCGATGCCAACCTTATGCAGCAGCTTGGTGCCAACTCCATCCGAGTCTACCACGTCGATCCTACCGCTGATCATTCCGGGTGCATGAACGCGTTCGCAGATGCTGGTATATACCTGTGGGTGGACTTGGACAGTTTTAAGACGTACATTCGATATGTAAGGATATCTGGCATATAGCTGAACTCTGGATCTGACGCAGATCTAGGAAACCGGTTCGTCATGGACACAGGACAAGTCAGACTTCTACCGTGCGGTCATGGACAACTTCCAGCAGTATGATAACACTGCAGGCTTCTTCGTTGGCAACGAAGTGCTCAACGTTGGCAAGTAGTCTCTTGCTCAAAGCACTGCACATGACGCTAATTGGTGACAGTCACTGATGCCTCCGCTGCACCATATATGCTTGCTGCAGCCGCCGATGTCAAAAACTACCGCAAGGCCAAAGGATACCGCGAGATCCCTGTCGGCTACTCAGCAACCGATACCGCCGTTCTCCGGCCCATGCTTCAAGATTACCTTGTTTGCCGTCCTAACGTGACGGAACGTTTGGACTTCTATTCTCTCAACTCATACGAGTGGTGCGGCAACGATGCAACATTTCAGACATCTGGCTACACCCAACTGCAAGCCCTTTTTGAGGATTATCCTGTGCCCATCTTTTTCTCTGAGGATGGCTGCAACACCGTACCTCCACGTACATTCAGCGACCAGTCTGCAATCTTCGGGCCGGAAATGGTCGACACCTGGTCCGGTGCCATCATTTACGAGTGGATTCAGGAAACGAACAACTATGGTCTCATAAGCTATGGTCCACAGCAAGCAGCTACGGTCAACCAGGGTAGTAGTGTCATCGTTGGGTTAGTCCACAAGTATTGCGTTGATGCTGTACACTAATCATATTCCAGCTTCACGCGTCAAGGCACGCCAACGCCAATAATGCCAGAGTTCTCGAATCTACAAGCACAATGGGCGACTCTCAGTCCAACGGGCGTCGCATCGTCTCAGTATGCAGCAACAGTTACTACTGTTGCCCCATCATGCCCAGCATTCACTTCTGGTGGCTGGACAGTGGACCCCAGTGCACCACTGCCCACTGTTGGTGCAGCTGGTGTCACTGCAGGCATGCCTTCCAGTGTACCTCAAGGCAGCATTACCAGTCGCCCCGCGTCTGCCAGCTCTGGCAGCAGTGCTAGCACAACCACTTCCTCTTCTTCCAGCAACTCCTCGTCCGGAGCAGCGTCATCCAGTGGCGGCGTAGGTAAGAACTCGTCGAATCCACTGGCGCTAGGCGAGAGTGGCCTGTTCAAGATGGTTATTGCACTCTGTGCTGTTGGGGCAGGCGTCACATTCTGGCTGTGAAAGATCAGACCATATTCTACTGCACTTGCTGAGCAAAGTGCTTCGGCTGGCTGCGCCAGATTAATAAAATTAGGGTTTGATGAGGTACGAGGATTGGTACTCAGCAGCATCGCGCGGCGTTGATACAGGGACGATTAGAGACTAGAATATTGTCTAATACGCACCGAGGACATACATCCAACCCTGGTGTGGAAAGTAATTGATTTGACAGAAGAACCAGCAATCATAGACCCATGCATAACTCAAACTTGACTTCATCTTCTCCGAGGTTGACTTATTTCTTTGGCCTTTGGCCTCGATTCTGTGCTACAGTTTTGGGACACAAGTATTTGGCCCTGCCCCTTTGATAGGCTATACGCAATCGTCCTGGTACTAGCCTACGAAAACTTCTAGCTTATGAGACTTATACTAGTAGACAGTGCTACCTCTCGTGTCTTTACACTGTTAGTTTTATGTTGGTCGAGGACGTGGCCGTGTTGTGGTAACGCGTTAAATATAAGACATCGAAATCAAGAGGGCTAAATACTTGCGCGCGGCCCTGTATCAACCTTGACACATTATCCCTGCCGCAGATCATTTCACCGTGGCTGGACTCTGGATTGACGTGATAGCGGCCGAGCCAATCATTATTACTGCAGCTATCGAGAGCTTGGTTACTCTGAGCTCTTCAACTCACCGATCGAAGGTTTTTGCTTTGCTGCTATCATTCAAAGAGCGACGACAGCTTGAGTAGGCCCGATGAGGTGCCTAAAACGCTCATTACCTACACAGATATATACGGTAGTGCCGCAGCACTGGCACTTGGTCTGCTACGGGGATACCATCCAAATGTCCGTTCGCTGCTTTATTCGATACCCGGGTAGCGCCCCACCAAAAACTCTCGAATATCACTGACGTAGACAATAAATTTCGGCGCAAGAGTCATGGTGTATCCACCTCTGCTTAGAAATGTATCAGACACGGCGGCAGTATGTACGATGATGATCGCAGTCGAATGGCTATTCATGTCGTACTCTTTGAGCCTGAATGGACTGACAGTCTACCCCTTCTGCAGACTTTTTGCCTTTCTATCAGTGGTCTCCTTACCCTTCTTGCACTTCTCTCCTCTCCTCTCATTTCGTTTTGGCGCTCACTACCTGCATTGTAGACATATCACGTAGATTTACACGAGACAGACATTCCTCTATATCAGAAAGCAGTTTCTTCCACACGAGCCGAGAGCAGTAATTGTACGCGCAGTCGATATACAGCCCTGTGCTTGAGGCACGATGTGGGGACAGACTCCAGAAGAAGTATTCAGGCGTCGTGCTGAGAGAGAAGGTATATCCCACCAACACCTAGATCCCGTACTCATACTAATCCTGGTCAGGCACATATAACAACCTCCATAATGTTGCTTTCTCGGGTCAGCTATCCCAAAACACAACTGCTGTGCAGTCTCCCCACGGTTCTCCGTCGCCGGATCGGACGAGCAGCGAAGAAGGAGGCGGAACCTGGGGCGAACGTGATGCAGGTGGACCAATCAGCAGACATGAAGCCATGATGGGCTTTGAGGAGATGCGGAGGGAATTGACAAATATGAGTCTGCAGAAAACAAAAAGCAGGGACACACAAGGGCGAGCCAGAACAGGACTTCTGCGGAGCCGGACTGGTGCTTCGTTGGCACTCAAGCCGAAATCAACACGAAGACGGAGCGATGCGACTGGGACGACTGATGCCGAGCTGGGACCAGAGCCGGTTAATGAGGACGATTTTCAGCTGGGAGACTTCTTGAAGGACGGGCACTTCGAAAAGCGAACCTCTGAAGGACAGTCTACAAAAAGTCTCGGCGTGGTATACAAACATCTTACGGTCAAAGGCGTCGGTGCGTCGGTCGCCTTCACCAAGACGCTACCAGAAGCCGTTGTTGGTACATTTGGACCTGATCTATACCACCTCATAACACGATTTGTGCCTGCTCTACGTTTCGGCAGGAAGCCCCCAACTCGTGACCTGATTCACGATTTTACTGGTGCCGTACGAGACGGCGAGATGATGCTAGTGCTTGGGCGGCCAGGTTCGGGCTGCTCAACATTCCTGAAAGCTATTGCCAATGAGCGTGAAAGCTTCGCAGCTGTTGAAGGCGAGGTCACTTATGGAGGCATCTCTGCCGAAGAACAAAGAAAACACTACAAGGGCGAGGTCAATTACAACCCGGAGGATGACCAACATTTCCCAGCCTTGAATGTTTGGCAGACACTGAAGTTTGCCCTGATGAACAAGACGAAAAAGCACGATACTGGCACCATTCCAATCGTAGTTGATGCTTTGTTGAAGATTTTCGGCATAAGTCACACGAAACATACTTTGGTTGGGAACGAGTACGTCCGCGGTGTTTCTGGAGGCGAAAGGAAGAGAGTTGGCATTGCTGAAACCCTTGCCACAAAGTCAACAGTGGTTTGCTGGGACAATTCTACTCGTGGCCTGGATGCTTCGACCGCTCTAGACTATGCGAACTCCCTACGCGTCATGACTGATATCTCAAATCGAACGACCATTGTCACGTTGTATCAAGCTGGCGAAGGCATCTACAACGTTATGGATAAAGTCCTCGTGATCGAAGGAGGCAAAATGATTTATCAAGGGCCTGCAAAAGAAGCGAAAGCGTACTTTGAAGGCCTAGGTTTTCTATGCCCACCTAGACAGACTACAGCAGACTTTTTGACATCTGTGGGCGACCCAAACGAGCGGCAATTTCAGCAAGGCAAGGAAGCATCTATACCGAAGACAGCTGGAGAGCTGGAGGAAGCTTTCCGAAAGTCGGACATTTACCGACGGGCAATGGCTGACATTGAAGACTACGAAAAGAAGATCAATTCGGACCAGAATGAGGACACCCAGCAGTTCCGACAAGCTGTTCAGGAACAGCAAAGCAATAGCAAATTGATTCCAAAACGCTCAAGTTACACTGTTTCCTTCCCGCGTCAGGTCCTTGCTTGCACTTTACGAGAGTTTTGGCTTCTCTGGGGCGACAAGACGTCACTATACACTAAGATTTTCATCATCATCTCCAACGGTTTGATTGTGGGCTCTCTATTTTATGGTGAAAGCCCTAACTCATCCGGCGCCTTTTCACGTGGTGGCGCTCTTTTCTTCAGTATTCTTTTTCTGGGATGGCTGCAACTAACGGAGCTGATGAAAGCTGTGTCTGGTCGTGTGGTCGTAGCAAGACACAGAGAATACGCTTTCTACCGACCTAGCGCCGTGGTTGTTGCCAGGGTCCTACTCGATCTACCAGTAATTCTGGTTCAGGCAATCATTTTCTCTATCATCTTGTACTGGATGGGGTCTCTCACGGCTGATGCCGGAAACTTTTTTATTTACTTGCTCATCGTTTACACAAGCACAATCTGCATCACAGCCCTGTACAGGATGTTTGCAGCGCTAAGTCCAACGATAGACGACGCTGTACGCTTCTCCGGCATCGCGTTGAACTTGCTGATCATATATGTCGGGTACGTTATCCCGAAACAGACTTTAACAAGTGACGTGATATGGTTCGGCTGGCTCTATTATCTCAATCCTGTGTCGTACGCATACGAGGCTGTGCTCACCAATGAATTTGGTGGTCGGACTATGACCTGCGATCCTGCACAGCTAGTGCCTTCGGGCCCAGGTGTTGATCCTCGATACCAAGGTTGTGCATTGACTGGTGCCCGTCTGGGTAGCACTACCATCACTGGAGATGAGTACTTCAGCACGTCTTTTGGCTACTCTCGCTCTCATCTGTGGCGCAACTTTGGTGCACTCATTGCGTGGACTGTTCTCTACGTCCTTGTGACAGCAATTGCTTCAGAGTTGTTCTCTTTTGCCGAAGGTGGTGGAGGGGCGCTAATCTTCAAGAAGACAAAAATGGCCAAGGAGATTGCGAAAGAGGAAAACAAGCCCGTTGACGAAGAAAAGACGGCATCGAGCGAACCAACGTCCAGCAGATCGTCCGGCACAGTGAACGGTGAACAAGAGGAGGATGTCGAGGGTGTTGCTGAGAGCAAGAGTGTTTTCACCTGGGAGAACGTCGAGTACACCGTACCATATCAGGGTGGCGAGCGTAAGCTACTCAACAAGGTCAATGGTTACGTCAAGCCAGGTATCATGATCGCCCTTGTGGGTGCTTCGGGAGCTGGTAAGACCACGCTCTTGAACACACTGTCCCAGCGTCAGACCATGGGAGTTGTCAAGGGTGACATGCTCGTGGACGGTAGGTCGCTCGGCGTTGAGTTCCAACGAGGGACAGGATTCTGCGAGCAGATGGACTTGCATGACCAAACCGCGACTATCCGCGAGGCGTTGGAGTTTTCGGCCATTCTCAGACAAGATCGCAGTGTTTCAAAGCAGGAGAAACTCGACTACGTGAGCAAGATCATAGATCTGCTTGAACTACAGGACATTCAAGATGCTATTATCATGTCGCTGGGCGTGGAGCAACGCAAGCGTCTGACCATTGGTGTCGAGCTAGCTGCAAAACCTTCACTCCTGCTCTTCCTCGATGAGCCTACAAGTGGTCTGGATTCACAGTCAGCTTTCTCCATCGTTCGCTTTCTCAAGAAGCTTGCACACGCCGGCCAAGCTATCGTCTGCACCATCCATCAGCCGTCATCTATGCTCATTCAGCAATTCGATATGGTGTTGGCACTCAATCCAGGAGGAAATCAACTCTACTTTGGTCCCGTGGGTGAAAACGGTTCTGCAATCACGAAGTATTTCGCAGAGCGCGGTACAGAATGTCCCCCCGACAAGAATGTTGCAGAATTCTTGCTGGAGACCGCGGCCAAGGGCGGCAAGCGTGGTAAAGACGGCAAGCGCGTCAATTGGAATCAAGAATGGCTTGACTCAAAGGAGCATGCTGCCGTACTTGCCGAGATTGAACGACTCAAGACAGAGAGATCAAAGGAACAGCTTCCGGCGAAGGACACTCAGCATGAGTTTGCAGCTCCAGTATTGCTCCAGACGTACATGCTCACCAAGCGAACCTTCATCAATCATTGGCGAGATCCTTCGTACCTATATGGCAAGCTTTTCGTCAGTGTGATCATCGGCATATTCAATGGCTTTACCTTCTATCAGCTAGGCGACTCTCTCGCGTCGCTTCAGTCGCGAATGTTCACGTCTTTCCTGATCCTGCTGATTCCACCAACAATCGTGAACGGGGTAGTGCCAAAGTTTTACCAGAGTCGGGCTCTCTGGGAAGCAAGAGAACAGCCATCGAGAATATACGGCTGGTTTGCGTTCTGCACAGCCCAAGTCGTGGCGGAGATCCCAACCGCCATCGTCTCATCTGTGTTATACTTCCTGCTATGGTATTATCCAGCAGGTCTACCGACGGACAGCAGCACTGCCGGCTACACTTTCCTGATGACCATGCTGTTCTATCTTTTCATGTCAAGTTGGGGACAATGGATTTGTGCATTTGCACCCAGCTATACAATCATCAGCAATTTATTGCCCTTCTTTTTCGTGTGTTTTGGCATTTTCAATGGTATCGTTAGACCATACAGCCAATTGCCAGCATTCTGGAAGTACTGGATGTACTGGGTCGATCCGTCCACCTGGTGGATTGGAGGCGTGCTTGCAGCGGTGCTCGGAGATCTGACGGTTGTATGCGCTCCAGGCGAGGCGACACTTTTCAATCCTCCACCGGGCCAGACGTGTCTCAGTTATGCTGGATCGTTCGTCCAGTCCGCTGGGCAGGGTTATCTTACCAATGCTGATGCGACAAGCGATTGTGGCTACTGCCAATATCGCAGTGGCGCGGAGTACTTGCGCACGATTAACATCAGTGCAGACCAGAAGTGGAGAGACTTCGGCGTTTTCCTCGTCTTCGTTTGCACAAACTGGTTGCTGGTTTACTTCTTCATTTACACTGTTAGAGTCAAAGGATGGAGTTTTGGTATGGGATACATCTTCGGTGGCATGTCGAAGGTTGTGGATAGGGTCAAAGGAGTCTTTACCGGGAAGGTGAAGAAAGGTGACCAACAGAAATGAGTGGGATAGATGATGAATGAATTTTGAGGGTTATCAACCAACATAGCTTAATTTTGCTGATGTGGCTCGCTAGGAACGGGTATATAACTACATCGAGGGCTTGGGTACCAAGGCCTGCTTGTTGTTACTACCAGTGTTATGAGGATGTCCGACCTTCACGCCACATGGCCAGTACGACATGAGTCACGTGACGTCCATCACCTCTGCCAGCCCCCTTATTCAATGATCACTGTCTCCTTCTAGCAGGTTCATCGATCTTCCCCAGCTTACCGTCTGCGGCGATCAGTCGTAGAGCAAGAGCCCTGTTTTAGAAGGCATCTCCGACCTTCGCTTCCCAACCACAGACAACCTGTGTACCCGCTTTGCGACAGAGTTGATACTCCGCCGTGGCCGTGAGTGGCCATTACGACGAGAAGTTCTTCGATGGCCCCATGGCGCCTGAAGGTATGAGCAAGAGGCTTCGCGCCGTCACACAACGCACCCGAATGGCTTTTTCTTGGAAAATTCGTACTAACGGGGAAGCTCGTAAAATTGTTGATACCGCTACTGCTAGAGATTATAGCGACTCTTTCGTCATCTACCGTGATCAATACCCTTGTCGAGGTGCAACAGCTGCCGCGTTGCACAAGAGATCACGAACTCCTGGTACTTTAGATCCACAGATAACCGGCGGACTCTTCCGTGAGCAGTCTAAACCATGGAAATCGATGGTCGAAGGCTGTGTTGATGAGCTTCTCCATGCTGCGGAAACGACCATAGCCCAAGTTCCGAATATCCCCGCTGATGCGCAGACCGTGGAAGGTGTCCTTCGCTTCATCATCAACCCTCGCAGCTTACTTCTTATGTATGGAAGTTGTGTCACAAGCATTATGAGACCGACGAAGTCGTGTCAGTCCCGCACAATCCAAGGACAATAATTTAGCTTGGAGAATCGAGCAGATTTGTTGAATCATCAATACCATGGGGTGTGTTGCAAGACAGAGGTCTCGGACAGTGGCAAAGGTACTTCATCCAGCTAGGACCCCTTGTGACATACGAGGGTCATCCCGACCACGGGCCTGTTTTCAAGCAGCTAGAGCTACGACCAAGGCATTGTACAGGGAGCTGTGCACATGTTCATGATTCTCCTATCAACATACCCGAAGAGTCGCGGTTGTGAGGCCTTCCAAAGACAGTGGCAATTGTCCTACTCCATATTTATGGCTCGAGCTACATAGCTCAAGCAACATCTGAGCGTTAATTCATACCTTTGTCCCGGCATTGTCTTCATCCGGAGTCCTGATTCAAGTTCCCTCCAGCATCCCCATGCTCTGATATCTTGTGGTTCGCTATGCGTCACAATTCGAGAAACCCGATCTGCTTGTCATCGCGACACACCTGTAGCCCGTACAGGTCACGGCTCGGTTCTACACCAAGCAGGACTCAAAGTCCACCGCCGTACACGACCTCATGGCGTGATCGTCTGGTATCAACCATCTTACTTCTCACCCAGTCTCCTCTCCACCCCAGACCTAACCTTGTCCTTCTCTTCCTTGATCTCATCTTTACTAGCATCAAACCTCACGTTCCCCACCTGATTGAACGGATTCTCAGGACTCTTCTCAAACTCCTTTCTCGCCAACTCTATCCTCTGGTTCTTCCTCAACCCGGGGTTCTCGTTTTCTATCTCTGGCAACCTCCTCTCCTCAAACGCCTTGTACGCCGCCTTGAACCGCCTCTCAGGATGACGCTCGCTTTTCATCTCGTTCAAGTTCGCAGTCAACGACAGTGCATCGAGCGCATTATCGATACCCGTGGCGTTGATGGCGGAAGGAGCAGCAGAGGGAGTGTCCGAGTCGAGTTGGCCGAGGTCTAAGGTGCCGCGTGGCTTCTTCTCGGCCGTCTTCTTGTTGGCGCCCTTGGGCGTG
>Ga0210040_10007470_pt1 | contig 13206 bp, 11 predicted proteins | sample CryGeyCG12114_NA_FD_185462 | JGI IMG/M metagenome (GOLD analysis project Ga0210040, IMG submission 185462) | Groundwater microbial communities from aquifer - Crystal Geyser CG19_WC_8/21/14_NA (SPAdes) (version 2) | ecosystem: Environmental > Aquatic > Deep subsurface > Groundwater | place: USA... | reverse complement strand
CCCACCAGCATCCGTTCCACCAGCCGGTCCTGGCCGACGATGACCCGCTTGATCTCGAACAGCGTGCGCTCCAGGAGGGCAGCGTCGACCGAGGGCGGGGTGGGCTGATCGGGACGGGGCGGGCTGCCGGCAGCGGTCACCCCGCCAGTCTCCTACACCGTGCTGTGCCGGCCACCGCGACAGCCGGGGAACTCCCCCGTCCACGGTCGCCGGCGAGCCCTGCCCAGCGGGTGGCCGGGCTGCTAGCGTGCATGACGCGTCGGGCAGCTCCCCCCGTGGCTGCCCGACGCCCCACGACCAGGTGCCTCAGCCGGTCGGGCGGACAGCACCGAAGTACTGGCTGCCGAACCAGACGTTCGAGATCTTGACGACGTCGTTGCTCTCCGGCGCCTGGATGACCTTGTTGTTCCCGATGTACATGGTCACGTGGTAGATCGTCGTGTAGCTCGATCCGCTGGCGTAGAAGAGCAGGTCGCCCGGCTGCAGGTCGCTGCTGCTCACCCGGTTGCCGGAGAAGGCGGCGTACTGGTCCCGGCTGGTGCGCGGCAGGGTCACCCCCGCCTGGTAGTAGGCGTACCGCACCAGCGACGAGCAGTCGAAGCCGATCACACCGTCGTCGGGGTCGTACCCCTCGGACGGTCCGTTGAGGGCACCTCCACCCCAGGCGTAGGGCACGCCCAGCTGGTCCTTCGCCGCCGCGATGGCGGTCTGCACGACCGAGGCGGACGGGGTGCCGGCGGTGGTGGTCGCGGGAGGCACCGGGCTCGGGGTGACGACGGTCGTCTTCCCACCCGAGGACGACGAGCCGGACGAGCTGGACGACGAGCTGGACGACGAGCTGGACGACGAGCTGGACGAACTCGACGACGAACTGCTGGCGCTGGTGGTCGACCGCTGGGCGGTGACGGTCTGCTGCTGGGTGTACGTCTCGGCGGCGGCCCGCTGGCCCTGCAGGGCGGAGAGCGTCTGCTCCGCCGAGACCAAGCCGGCCTCGTACTGCGCCTGCTGCACGGCGAGCGTGGCCTCCTGGCCGCGTGCCTGGGTCTCCTGCTCCTTCGCCGAGGCCAGCAGCGTGGCGGCCTCGGTCTGGAGGGCGTCTGCCTGCACGACGGTCTGCTTCGCGACCTGGTCGGCGGCGGTGGCCTGCTCCTCGAGCACGGTGAGCTGGGCGACGACGTCGACCCGGTGATCCCCCACGGCGTCCAGCAGGGCGGCCCGCTCGAGCATCTCGGCCGGACCACCGGCGGTCATCAGGGCCAGGGCGCCGGAGGACGTGCTGCCCTGCATGTAGCTGTCCCGGGCGAACTGGACGACCTGGTCCCGGCCACCCTGCAGCTGGACCTCGGCCTGGGCGGAGGCGGCCGCGGCCGTGGCCGCGGCGGTGCGCGCCTGCTCGTACGCGGACTGCTTCTCCTGGTAGTCCTGCAGCGCGATGTTCGCGTTGATCGCGGCCGAGTCGGCAGCGGCCCGGGCCGCGTCGAGGGCTGCGTCCACCTGTTCGATCTGGGTGGCGGCGGTGTCCCTGGCCTGCTGCGCGGCGCTGAGCTGCCCGTCGCTGGGGTTCACCGGTGCTGCCGAGGCGGTACCGGGCGCAACGCCCAGGCCGACCGTGGCGACGGCGGCAGCGCCGACGACCCGGGTCGCCCAGCGGCGTCCTCGCCGGCGTCCTGCCCTGCTGACCTGCGTACCGAGCTGCGTGCCCACGTGTCCCGACTCCTCCGTTGCCCGGCGCCAGGTTGTTCGGCGGCGCCGGTCTCGACCAGTCCCGGCACACCCGTCGGGGTGTGCTCTCGCGGGGGTCATCGACCGGATCGGGTGACGCAGTGAGGCTGTCGGGGGTATCTCCTCCCTCGGGGTGAGGTGAACCAGTAACGGAACGTGAGGGTTCAGTTGACCCGTCGGTCGGTGTCGGTCCAGAACGCCTCGCGCAGCTTGAACTTCTGGATCTTGCCCGTGGCGGTGCGCGGGATCGCCTCGCGGAACTCGACCCGCTTGGGCGCCTTGTAGCCGGCCAGCGTCGTCCGGACGTGCGCGACGATCTCCGCCTCGGTGGCCTGGGCCCCGTCGGCCAGGACGACGAGCGCGGTGACCATCTCCCCCCACTTCTCGTCCGGCACGCCGATGACGGCCACCTCGGCGACCGCGGGATGGCTGAAGACGGCGTCCTCCACCTCGATGGAGGAGACGTTCTCCCCGCCGGTGATGATCACGTCCTTCTTCCGGTCGGAGATGGTGAGGTACCCGCCCTCGCCGACGCTGCCGCCGTCACCGGTGTGGAACCAGCCGTCGGCCAGCGCGTCGGCGGAGGCATCCGGGTTCTCCCAGTAGCCCGCCAGCACCGTGTTGCTGCGGGCCAGCACCTCCCCGGTGTCGCTGGTGGCGATCCGGGCACCGAGCGCCGGCACGCCGGCCCGGGACAGCGCCCGGGCCCGGGCAGCGGCGTCCAGGCCGTCGTACTCGGCGCGCGGCCGGTTGACGGTGAGCAGCGGCGAGGTCTCGGTGAGGCCGTAGATCTGGTTGAACTCCCAGCCCAGCTCCTCCTCCACCCGGGCGATGGTGCGCGAGGGCGGTGGCGCGCCGGCGACGACGATCCGCACCCGGTCGCGGCCGGGGATCTCGCCGGTCCAGTCGGCGGCGGCGTCGAGCACCGCGTTCCACACCGCGGGCGCCCCGGCCATCAGGGTCACCCCGTGCCGCTGGACGCGGCGCAGGATCTCCGCCCCGTCGACCTTGCGCAGCGCCACCTGGGTGCCGCCCATGCCGGCCACCGTGTACAGCAGCCCCCAGCCGTTGCAGTGGAACATCGGCAGCGTGTGCAGGTAGACGTCGCGGTCGCTGACCTGCATGTGCAGGCCGAAGGTGACCGCGTTCAGCCAGACGTTGCGGTGGGTGAGCTGCACGCCCTTGGGCCGGGCCGTCGTCCCGCTGGTGTAGTTGATCGTGGCGGTGGCGTCCTCGTCCGGTTCGCGCCAGGGCGCGGGCTCGGTGTCGAAGCGCAGCAGCCCGCACTCGTACTCCTCGCCGGTGCCGAAGCGGTGCCGGGCACCGACGCCGGACAGCACGGGCTCCAGCTCCGGGTCGACCAGCAGCACGTCGGCACCGCTGTGCTCGACGATGTAGCGCACCTCCTCGGGCTGCAGCCGGAAGTTGACCGGCACCAGCACCCGCCCGGACGCCGGCACGGCGTAGAGCAGCTCCAGCAGCCGGGCGGAGTTGTGGCTGACCACCGCCACCCGCTGCCCCTCCCCCACCCCGAGAGCGTCCAGACCGGCCTGCACGGCCCGGGCCCGCCGGGCGAGCTCGCGGTAGGTCAGCTCGCCCAGCGGTGCCGCCGGCTGGGTGGGCTCGTCGACCACGCCGACCCGGTCGCCGTAGACCAGCTCCGCCCGGTCGAGGAAGTCGCGGGTGGTCAAGGGCACGCGCATGCCGGCTCCTGAGAACGGGAGGACGTGTTCGCCGTCACGTTATCGGCTGGCGCCGACCCCGGCGAACAGCTCAGCCGATCGGCTGGGCGGCGGGCAGCGGGGTGGCGTTCCGGCGCACCAGCCGGCCGGCCGCGCCGACCAGCCGGGGCACCAGCGCCCACACCGCAGCCGCGTAGGGCGCACCGAGCAGGGTGTCCACGACGTAGTGCTCACCGGACCAGACCAGCACCACCGGCATGAGCACGGCGTAGGACACCAGCGCCACCCGCTGCCAGCTGCGCCGGGCCAGCGGCAGCAGCACCAGGCAGGTCAGGACGGCGAAGGTGGTGTGCAGCGAGGGCACCGCGGCGACGGCGTTGACCTGCTCCTGGCCGCCGTGCAGCACCGCCCCGGCCCTGGGCAGCCCGAGCACCGCCCAGCCCGAGCTGCTGATCCGGTGGACCGGCTCGATCTCGCCGTCCCGGGCGGCCAGCCACGGTGGAGCCGCCGGGTGGAGCACGTAGGTGACCAGCCCGGCGGCCGACAGCGCCAGCACGAGCCGGGCGTAGCCGGCCCGGCGGGCGCGGTCGCGCAGCCACAGCACGGCCAGCACGAGGGGGGTCACGACGAAATGGCTGCTGTAGACCGGCGAGGCGACGGCGGCCCACCAGTGCGCCTGCAGCCACACGGTGGGGAGCACGCCGTCGGCCAACCACCGGTCGGCGGCGGCCGACTCGGTGACGTGCACCGGCATGCCGAGGCCGTCGGCCGTGCCGCGGCTGGCGTCGTAGAGCATCAGCAGGACCACCAACGGATCCAGTCGGCCAGCAGCCGGGTCAACGCCCGCCACCCCCGGCCCAGCGACTGCAGAGCCAGGGCGGCGAGCACCCAACCGAGCAGCACCGCCCGGTCGGTGGGCAGCCCGGTGGCCAGGCACCCGGCCAGGCACCCGGCCAGGCACCCGGCCAGGCACCCGGCCAGGCACCCGGCCAGGCACCCGGCGACGAACACGGCCAGCAGCCCGGCGGACAGCAGCCGGCGTGGGAGCCGGTACCGGTCGGCCCGGTCGATCGGCACCACGGCGGGCAGCACCGACGTCACCGTGCTGGTCGCGGTGGTCATGGCGCCGCGCGCCAGGGGACGGATGTGCCCGGCGGCAGCCGAACTTCGCGCCAGGCCGCGGTCGAGACTGCGGTGACGGGTGGGTCCGCCACCGGGCGACGCCCTCACCCACCGTGACCCTGGTCACCGCGGGTGAGGAAAGGGCAGCCTTGCTCCGCGCACAGCGACGCGGGCTGGGATGATGGAGGGTGGCACATCGATGCGCAGGACACGCGCACGACCAGCGAGGGTGAGGCGCAAGCAGTGGCAGCCAGCAAGGACAGCTTCGGAGCCCGGTCGACGCTCGACGTCGACGGCAGCGAGTACGACATCTTCCGGCTCGACGCGGTGGAGGGCAGCGAGAAGCTCCCCTTCAGCCTGAAGGTCCTGCTGGAGAACCTCCTCCGCACCGAGGACGGCGCCAACATCACCGCGGACCACATCCGCGCGCTGGCGAACTGGGATCCCTCGGCCGAGCCGGACCAGGAGATCCAGTTCACCCCGGCCCGCGTGGTCATGCAGGACTTCACCGGCGTGCCGTGCATCGTCGACCTGGCCACCATGCGCGAGGCCATGGCCGAGCTCGGCGGCGACCCGCAGAAGATCAACCCGCTCGCCCCGGCCGAGATGGTCATCGACCACTCGGTCATCGCCGACATCTTCGGCACTCCCGACGCCTTCGAGCGCAACGTGGAGATCGAGTACCAGCGCAACGGCGAGCGCTACCAGTTCCTCCGCTGGGGCCAGGGCGCGTTCGACGACTTCAAGGTCGTCCCCCCGGGCACCGGCATCGTGCACCAGGTCAACATCGAGCACCTCGCCCGGGTGATCTTCCCGCGGCAGGAGGGCGACCGCACGCTGGCCTACCCCGACACCTGCGTGGGCACCGACAGCCACACCACCATGGTCAACGGCATCGGCGTCCTGGGCTGGGGCGTCGGCGGCATCGAGGCCGAGGCGGCCATGCTCGGCCAGCCGGTCTCGATGCTCATCCCCCGCGTCGTCGGCTTCAAGCTCACCGGCCAGCTGCCGGACGGCGCCACCGCCACCGACCTGGTGCTCACCATCACCGAGATGCTGCGCCAGCACGGTGTGGTCGGGAAGTTCGTGGAGTTCTACGGCGCCGGCGTCTCCGCCGTCCCGCTGGCCAACCGGGCGACCATCGGCAACATGAGCCCGGAGTTCGGCTCCACCGCCGCGATGTTCCCGATCGACGGCGAGACGATCCGCTACCTGGAGCTCACCGGCCGCTCGAAGGAGCAGGTCGCCCTGGTCGAGGCCTACGCCAAGACCCAGGGCCTGTGGCACGACGACGACCGCGAGCCGGCCTTCTCCGAGTACCTGGAGCTGGACCTGGCCACGATCGTGCCGTCGATCGCCGGCCCGAAGCGCCCGCAGGACCGGGTCGCGATGACCGACGCCAAGGCCGCGTTCCGCCAGGTGCTCCCCACCTACGCCACCCACGGCGTCTCCGGCGACGAGGACCAGGCCGCCGACACCACCTCCCCGACCGACGAGGCGATCGAGGAGACCTTCCCCGCGTCGGACCCGGTCAGCCCCTCGGCCGAGGGCAGCACCGAGGCCGGCAAGCCGAACACCGTCGTCCCCGGCCGGGTGCCCGACCGGGCCTCCCAGCCCACCGCCGTGGTGATGGAGGACGGCACCGAGACCTACGTGGACAACGGGCACGTGGTGATCGCCGCGATCACCTCCTGCACCAACACCTCCAACCCCTCGGTGATGATCGGCGCGGCGCTGCTGGCCAAGAAGGCCGTCGAGGCCGGGCTCACCACCAAGCCGTGGGTGAAGACGACCCTGGCCCCCGGGTCGAAGGTCGTCACCGACTACTACGAGAAGTCCGGGCTCACCCCGTACCTGGAGAAGCTCGGCTTCTTCCTGGTCGGCTACGGCTGCACCACCTGCATCGGCAACTCCGGCCCGCTGCCGGAGCCGGTCAGCCAGGCGGTCAACGACGCCGACCTCGCCGTCGTCTCGGTGCTCTCGGGCAACCGCAACTTCGAGGGCCGGATCAACCCCGACGTCAAGATGAACTACCTGGCGTCCCCGCCCCTGGTGATCGCCTACGCGCTCGCCGGCTCGATGGACCTGGACCTGACCACAGAGCCGCTGGGCACGGGCACCGACGGCCAGCCGGTCTACCTGCGCGACATCTGGCCCTCCCCGCACGAGGTGCAGGGGGTCATCGACTCCTCGGTGACCGCGGAGATGTTCGCCAAGGACTACGCCGACGTCTTCGCCGGCACCGAGCAGTGGCAGAACCTGCCCACCCCGACCGGCGACACCTTCGAGTGGGACGCGCAGAGCACCTACGTGCGCAAGCCCCCGTACTTCGAGGGCATGGCCGACGAGCCGGCCCCGGTGCAGGACATCACCGGTGCCCGCACGCTCGCCGTGCTGGGTGACTCGGTGACCACCGACCACATCTCGCCGGCCGGTTCCATCAAGGCCGACTCCCCCGCCGGCAAGTACCTGACCGAGCACGGCATCTCCCGCCGCGACTTCAACTCCTACGGCTCCCGCCGCGGGAACCACGAGGTCATGATCCGCGGCACCTTCGCCAACATCCGGCTGCGCAACCAGCTGGTGCCCGGCACCGAGGGCGGCGTCACCAAGAACCACCTGACCGGTGAGACGACCTCGATCTACGAGGCCTCGCAGGCCTACCAGCAGGCCGGCGTCCCGCTGGTCGTGCTGTCGGGCAAGGAGTACGGCTCCGGGTCCTCCCGCGACTGGGCGGCCAAGGGGACGGCGCTGCTGGGCGTCAAGGCGGTCATCGCGGAGAGCTACGAGCGCATCCACCGGTCGAACCTGATCGGCATGGGCGTGCTGCCGCTGCAGTACCCCGAGGGTCAGAACCGCGAGTCGCTCGGCCTGACCGGCGACGAGACGTTCGAGATCACCGGGGTCACCGCGCTGAACGACGGCGGCATCCCGCGCACCGTGCACGTGACGGCCCAGCCGTCCGACGGCCGGGCCGTCGAGTTCGACGCCCGGGTCCGGATCGACACCCCCGGCGAGGCGAACTACTACCGCAACGGCGGGATCATGCAGTACGTGCTGCGCTCCCTCCGCGGCACCGTCCCGGCCTGACCGGCCGGGTAGCGGGAGAACCGGACAGCTGATGGACCTGGGCCTGGGTGGTCGCGGATTCCTGCTCACCGGCGCGAGCCGGGGGCTGGGGTTCGCGGCCGCCCGGGCCCTCGTCGACGACGGGGCCCGGGTGCTGCTCAGCGCCCGGTCCGCGGACTCCGTCGACGCCGCGGCCGCCGAGCTGGGTGGGGCACCGGCCGCCACCGGGGTGGCCGCCGACCTGGCCGACGCCTCCGCCGCCGAGGAGCTCGTCGGCGCGGCGGTCGACCGGCTGGGCCGGATCGACGGGGCGCTGATCTCGGTCGGCGGCCCTCCCCCGGGCAGCGTGCTCGACGTCGGCGAGGACGCCTGGCGGGCCGGGATCGACAGCGTGCTGCTCGGGCCGCTGCGGCTGATCCGGGCGCTGGTGCCACGGCTGGGCTCCGGTGCCGCGATCGGCCTGGTGCTGTCCACCTCCGTCCGGCAGCCGATCGGGCACCTGGCCATCTCCAACGGGCTGCGGCCCGGGTTGGCGATGACGGCGAAGGCGCTGGCCGACGAGCTGGGCCCGCGCGGCATCCGGGTGTTCGGCCTGCTGCCGGGCACGATCGCCACCGACCGGCTGACCCAGATCGAGGACGCCTCGGGCGACGCCGCCGCCATGCGGGCCCGCACCGAGGCGGGCATCCCGCTGCGCCGGGTGGGCCGGCCGGCGGAGTTCGGCGCCGTCGCCGCGTTCGCCCTCTCCCCCGCGGCCTCCTACGTCACCGGGACGATGCTCACCGTCGACGGCGGCGTGACCCGCGCGCTGTGAACGAGGACCCGGTGCTGGTCGCCTGCGCGCACGGCACCCGCAACCCCACGGGCCGCCGGCTGATCGGCGAGCTGGCGCTGGCCGCCCGTGCGCTGCGCCCGGGCCTGCAGACCACGGCCGCCTTCGTGGACGTGCAGCCGCCGACCGTCGTGGACGTCGTGGCCGGGCTGGCCTCGTCGGCCACCCCGGCCGTCGTCGTCCCGCTGCTGCTGTCCGGCGGGTACCACGTGCACGTGGACATCGCCGGCGCCGTCGCCGACCACCCTGCGGCAGTCGCGGCGCGGCCGCTGGGCCCGGACGCGCGGCTGGCCGCCGTGCTCACCGACCGGCTGGTCGCCGCCGGTGCCGACCGGCAGGACCGGACGACCGCCATCGTGCTGGCCGCCGCCGGCTCCAGCGACACGCGCTCGGTCGCCGACGTGCAGCACACCGCCGACCTGCTGCAGCGCGACTGGGCCGGACCGGTCAGCACCGGCTACGGCTCGGCCGCCCGGCCGACCGTCCCGGACGCCGTCACCGCTGCGCGGGCGGCCGGTGCGGCCCGGGTGGTGGTCGCGGCCTACCTGCTGGCCCCGGGCCACTTCCACGACAAGCTCCAGGGTGCCGGCGCCGATTGCGTCACGGCACCGCTGCTGCCCGACGAGCGGATCGCCGCCGTCCTGCTCGACCGCTACGACGCGGTGCTGCAGAACTCGGTGGACGCTGCGTCGTAGCATCGTGGGGTCGGTCAGCGGACCCACGTCCTGGTGAGCGAGGAGCGAGCGGGTGCGCACTGTCGCCGCGGGATGCGGGGTGGCCGCTCCGGCCTGCTCGACCGCGAACGAGACCTGCGTCCGGCGCCCCTGACCCCTCCAGCTGATCCACGTCCCGCCTCGTGCGGAGGCCCGGGGCCCCCTGACCGAGAAGCAGATCCGCTCGTCCTTCCTCGACGCCAGCCGGCGCGAGACCCCCTCGGCGGTGCTGCCCGACCTGGACGCGGTGCCGTGGGAGCGGCTGCACTACCTGGGCTGGCACGACCGCAAGGCCCCGATGAGCGCCTACGTCGTCCTCGAGCTGGACGGCGCACCGACCGGCGTCCTGCTGCGGGCCAGCACCGCCCCGGCCAGCGGGAGACGGCGCACGGCGCTGTGCGCCTGGTGCGCGACCTGTCGTCGGTCGAGGCGTCCCCGTACGTCGCCCGCCGCGCCGGGGCGTCCGGCCGGGCCGGCAACGCCATCGGCACGCTGGTCTGCGACGACTTCCCCTGCTCGCGGAACACCCGACGTCCGCCGACCCGCGCGGAGTCCGGCACCGGCATCGGGGCCATCGCGGACCAGGTCGTGGCCGAGCGGATCGCCGGCCTGCGCGAGCGATCCGCGCAGTTCGTCCAGGACGTCGCCGCGACGAGGTGATGCCCCCGGGGAGCGGCCATGTTCGCCAACATGGCCGCTCCCGAGCTCACGGTCCGGTGGCGACCGGACGGTCGGGGTCGGCGGACCACTGGGACCACGAACCCGGCCACAGCGCGGCCTCGATGCCTGCCTCGGCCAGCGCGGCGATCTCGTGGGCGGCGGTGACGCCGGAACCGCAGTAGACACCGACCGTCGTCCCGGGCTGGACGCCGAGGGCGGCGAACCGCTCACTCAGTACAGCGGCTGCACCGAAGCGGCCGTCGGTCAGGTTCCCGCTGGTGGGTGCGCTGATGGCACCCGGGACGTGCCCGGCGCGCGGGTCGACCGGCTCGACCTCACCGCGGTACCGCTCACCTGCGCGGGCGTCCAGCAGCACGCCGTCACCGTCGGCCAGGGCGGCCGCCTGGTCGGCGGTGAGCACCGGCATCCCGCCACCGGTGAGCGTCACCCCGCCCGGCTCGGGGGTGACCTCGCCGGTCTCCAGCGGGCCGGCCCAGGCGCCGAGCCCGCCGTCCAGGATCGTCACCCCGGCCAGCCCGCCCCAGCGCAGCAGCCACCAGGCGCGAGCCGCGGCCAGCCCGCCGGTGGCGTCGTAGACGACAACCCTCGACCCGTCCTCGAGGCCCCAGCGCCGCGCGGCTGACTGCAGTGCCTGTAGCGACGGCAACGGGTGCCGGCCCTCCGCAGGCGAGCCGTGCGCGGCGAGCTCGCGCTCCAGGTCGACGAAGACCGCGCCCGGCAGGTGCCCGGCGAGGTACTGCTCGTGCCCGTCGGTGCGGCCCAGCTGCCACCGGACGTCGAGCAGCACCGCGTCGGCGGGCACCCGGTCCGCGGCGGTCAGCACGCTCACCGGGCTTCCTCCAGCTCGGCGGTCAGTGCGGCGACCGCATCGGCCCGGCCGCCGTAGCGGGCCGGGGTGCTCTGCAGCAGCGCGATCCTCCACCGGCCGGCGTCCTCGACCGCGGTGAGCACGTGCACGGTGTTCAACGCCGGCTCCAGCGCGTCCGCCCCGGGCGGGACCATGCCGGCCACGGCGTGCAGCACGAAGACGTGCTCGGTCAGCCGGCGCACCGAGCGGACGACGCCGACGAAGGTGGGGGTGGCGTGCTCGCTGAAGATCCGGCGGACGTCCGCCGCGATCTGCAACCGGCCGCTGCGCAGCGTGCCGTCGAGCTCGACCCACTCCCCGTCATCGGCGAAGACCGAGCTCACGGAGACCCCGCTGCGCTGGTTCCAGCCGGCGAGGAAGCGGGCGTACAGCGCCCGGATCTGGGTGTCCTGCGGATGGCCTGCGCTCAACGACTGCTCCAGCGGATGGTGCGGGTGGGTCGGCAGTGACGGTAGTGGGCGTGCCGCGACGACTGCCGCCCCCGCGCCGGAGCCGGGCGGACTGGTCCGTTCACCGGCGGCGTCGGAGCCGGAGCGTGAGCAGGAGCAACCCCGGCGTCACCACCAGCGGCCCACCCAGCCGACGCCGACAGCGCAGGTCCGGGCACCCGCCGACCGTAGCGGTCAGACCGGCGCGGTGCGGGCAGCCTCGGCGGGGGCGAACTGGGTGCGGTACAGGTCGGCGTAGTGGCCGCCGCCGGCGAGCAGCTGCTCGTGGGTGCCGCGCTCGATGATCCGGCCGGCGTCCACCACCAGGATCTGGTCCGCACCCCGGATCGTGGACAGCCGGTGGGCGATCACCAGCGACGTCCGGCCGGCCAGGGCGGCGTCCAGCGCGTGCTGCACGGCCACCTCCGACTCGCTGTCCAGGTGCGCGGTGGCCTCGTCCAGGATCACGATGCCCGGTGCCTTGAGCAGCACCCGGGCGATCGCCAGCCGCTGCTTCTCCCCGCCCGACATCCGGTAGCCGCGGTCACCGACCACGGTGTCCAGCCCGTCGGGCAGCGACTGCACCAGACCGGCGATCCGGGCGCCGGTCAGCGCCGCCCACACCTCGTCCTCGGTCGCGTCCGGCTTGGCGTACCGGAGGTTCGCCCCGATCGTGTCGTGGAAGAGGTGCGAGTCCTGGCTGACCACGCCGATCGCGTCGCGCAGCGAGCCGCTGGTGGCCTGCCGGACGTCGATGCCACCGACCCGCACCGCTCCGCCGGTCACGTCGTAGAGCCGGGAGACCAGCGCGGCCATCGTCGACTTGCCGGCACCCGAGGTGCCCACCAGCGCCACCAGCTGCCCGGCCTCGACCCGGAACGAGACGTCGTGCAGCACGTCGGTCGAGGCGTGCTGCTCCGGGATGGCGACGTCCTCCAGCGAGGCCAGCGACACCTCACCAGGCGACGGGTAGCGGAAGGACACCCCGTCGAACTCGACCGACCGGTCGTCGCCCGGCACCGGGACGGCGTCCGGCGCCTGGGCGATCATCGGGCTGAGGTCCAGCACCTCGAAGACCCGGTCGAAGCTCACCAGCGCGCTCATCACGTCCACCCGCACGTTGGCCAGCGCGGTGAGCGGCCCGTACAGCCGGGACAGCAGCAGCGCGAGCGCGACGACGTCCCCGGCCGAGAGCGACCCGGTGAAGGCGAACCAGCCACCCAGCCCGTAGACCAGGGCGGTGGCCAGTGCCGCGACCAGGGTGAGGGAGGTGAAGAAGACCCGGCCGTACATCGCCGACAGCACGCCGATGTCGCGCACCCGGGAGGCCCGGCCGCGGAAGGACGCCGCTTCCGCCTCCGGCCGGCCGAACAGCTTGACCAGCAGCGCGCCGGCGACGTTGAACCGCTCGGTCATGGTGGCGTTCATCGAGGCGTTGAGCCCGTAGGACTCCCGGGTGATCTCCTGCAGCCGCTTGCCGATCCGCTGCGCCGGCAGCACGAACAGCGGCACCAGCACCACCGACAGCAGGGTGATCTGCCAGGACAGGCTGGCCATGACGCCGGCGGTGAGCACCAGCGCGATCACGTTCGAGACCACGCCGGACAGCGTCGAGGTGAACGCCCGCTGCGCGCCGACCACGTCGTTGTTCAACCGGCTGACCAGCGCACCGGTCTGGGTGCGGGTGAAGAACGCGACCGGCATCCGCTGCACGTGCTCGAACACCCGGGTGCGCAGGTCGTAGATGACGCCCTCGCCGATCCGCGCGGAGTACCAGCGCTGCACCAGCGAGCTGCCGGCGTCCAGCACCGCCAGGCCGGCGATCACCAGCGCGATCTGGACGACGTCGCCCGCGGTGCCGGTGAGGCCGGCGATCCGGTTGACGATGTCCCCGGCCAGCAACGGCGTGACGACGCCGATCACGGAGGAGAACACGACCAGCGAGAGGAACCCGACCAGCTCCCGGCGGTAGGGCCCGGCGATGCCGAGGATCCGGCGCACGGTGCCCTTCGGGATCTGGCGGGAGGTCACCGACCGGTCCTGGCTGAACGACCGCATCGCGGCCATGGACGTCATCGGTGAACTCACG
>Ga0210040_10007469_pt1 | contig 13211 bp, 7 predicted proteins | sample CryGeyCG12114_NA_FD_185462 | JGI IMG/M metagenome (GOLD analysis project Ga0210040, IMG submission 185462) | Groundwater microbial communities from aquifer - Crystal Geyser CG19_WC_8/21/14_NA (SPAdes) (version 2) | ecosystem: Environmental > Aquatic > Deep subsurface > Groundwater | place: USA... | reverse complement strand
CCCACATGGTCAGCCCCCAGGGCTTCAACGCGCTGCTCAAGCTCGTCGAGGAGCCGCCCGAGCACGTGATGTTCGTCTTCGCGACGACCGAGCCCGACAAGGTGCTCGGCACCATCCGCTCGCGCACGCACCACTACCCCTTCCACCTCGTCCCGCCCGAGGCGCTGCTGCGCTACCTCGAGGAGCTGTGCGAGCGCGAGGGCGTGCCCGTCGGCAAGGGCGTCCTGCCGCTCGTGGTGCGCGCCGGGGCGGGGTCGGTCCGAGACTCCCTGTCGGTGCTCGACCAGCTCATGGCCGGGGCGGACGCGGCGGGCGTCGACTACGAGCGCGCCATCTCGCTGCTCGGCTACACCCACGCCAGCCTGCTCGACGACGTCGTCGACGCGCTCGCCGCGGGCGACGGTGGCAGCGTCTTCCGGGTGGTGGACCGCGTCATCGAGTCGGGCCACGACCCGCGGCGCTTCGTCGAGGACCTGCTGGAGCGCCTGCGCGACCTCGTCGTCGTGCGGGCCGTCGGCGAGGGGGCCCGGGCCGTGCTGCGCGCCGTGCCGGACGACCAGCTGGCCCGGATGCGCCGGCAGGCCGACTCCCTGGGCGCCGCCGAGCTCAGCCGGGCCGCCGACGTCGCCAACGCCGCGCTGACCGAGATGGTGGGGGCGACCTCGCCCCGTCTGCACCTGGAGCTGCTGTGCGCGCGGCTGCTCCTGCCGGTCGCCGACGCCGGCGAGCGCGGCCTCGGCGCTCGGCTGGACCGCCTGGAGCGGCGCCTCGGCGTCCCCGCGACCGGGCCGGTCGGCACGCGGCCGGCGCTGCCCGCCGCTCCGGAGCCCGAGCCCGGAGCCGCTCCCGAGCGCCCGGCCGCGGAGGAGGGCGAGCCCTCGCGCGGCCCGGAGCGCCCGAGCGTGCCGCCGTCCGCTCCCGGGCCGGCGGTCCCGAGCCAGGACGTCGTCGGGGCGGGCGAGGCGCCGGGACGACCGCAGCCGGGCGGCGAGCCGGCGGAGCCCGGACCTGCGGCCCCCGCCACCGCCCGCGAGGCGGCGCCGCCCGGGGGAGCGGCGGCCTCGGGCGGCGACGTCGACACCGTCCGGCGGATGTGGGTGGACGTGCTGGAGAGGGTGTCGGTGCTCCGCCGGGCCACCTGGTCGCTCGTCAGCCAGCACGCCCGCGTCCACGAGGTGACGGGCGCGTCCGTCCGCCTCGCCTTCTCCTCCTCGGGCCTCGCCGACACGTTCCGCCGCGGACCGCACGGGGACGTCGTCCGGCGGGCGCTCGTCGACGTCCTCGGGCTCGACCTGCCGGTCGAGCCGGTGGTCGACGGGCAGGGACCGGTGCAGGGCGGACCGGCGCAGGGCGGACCGGCGCAGGGCGGACCGGCGCAGGCCGGACCGGGGCAGGGCGGACCGGCGCAGGGCGGACCGGCGCACGGCGGCGGCCAGCCCGCCCGCGACGACCGCTCGCCCGGGCGCGGTGCACCGGGTCGAGGCGCGGGTCGAGGGGCCGAGGGGCCCGGCTCCGCCGGGGGTGGGGCTCCCGCCGGCCAGGGCAGCCGGGAGGCACGTGGCCCGTCCGCGGACAGCGATGGTGGCCGCAGGGCAGGGGGTGGCGCCCCGGAGCGACGAGGGGGTCGGCCCCCCGAGCCCTCGGCGCCGCCGCAGACGCCCGCGGAGGAGGAGGACTGGCCCGAGCTGGCGACCCCCGGCGGCGGTCGGCGCCCCGCCACGGCCCCCGCCGCTGACCCCCAGGACGCGCCGACCGACGATGCCGCGACCGCCGCCGTCGCGACCCCCGGTGCCGGGGTGGACGCCGCCCCGCTCGACCCTGGCGCGACGGACGCTGCCCCGACGGCTCCCGCACCAGCCGACGCTCCGGCGGAAGGGGCGCCCGCCGACGCGGCCCCGGTCGAGGCAGCCGGCCGGCCGAGCGCGCCGGCGCACGGCGCCGGCGACGGTGCGGGCGAGGGGCAGGAGGGTCCCGAGGGCGGTCGTGGGCCCGGCGCGGACCGCGGGGGCGAGACCGCTGGTCGTCCCTCCGCCGACGCCTCGGTCGCTGGCGGGTCGGTCGCTGGCGGGCCTGGCGCTGGCGGGCCTGGCGCTGGCGGGTCTGGCGCTGGCGGGTCTGGCGCTGGCGGATCGGTCGCTGACGGCCCGGCCGCCGCTCGCCGGTCGGAGCCCGGTGGTGCGCGGTCCGCGCTGGCCGGGGCCCGGGCCCGCGCCGGGAGCCGCGGGACGGGCCCCGCCCGCCGCCGCTCCGGGGGGCCCGGCGGCGATCCCGGGGCGTCCACGAGCGCGCCGGCCGCCCCGGCCGACTGGGACGACCTCCCCCCGGCGGAACCGCCCGACGACGAGGCGCCGCCGGAGCCCGACGACACCCCGCTGCGCCGATCACCCTCCGGCCCGTCACCCGCCGCTCCGCCCGCGGCCGGTGCCGTGCGGCGGGAGCAGGTGAGCCCCGGGGCGAGCGCGGCGGTGGCCGCGATGGCGAGGTCCGCGGCGTCGGTCGGCGGGGGACCGGCGCCGTCGACCGCCGGCGCCGGAGTCCCGGCGGACCCGGCTAGCTCCCGCACCGGGGCGGCCACCGCGCTGTCCGGTGCGGCGGCGGCGCTGTCCGGTGCGGCGGCCGCGCGGGCTGCGGCGGCGGCGTCCCGGGCGCGCGCGGGCGGCGCGTCCGCGGCCCCACCGGCCGCGGCGGCGGCCTCGACCGAGGAGTTCCCGGACCCCGACGACGTGCCCAGCCGCGACGACGCCGACGCCGAGGACGACGGGCTCGTGGGCGCCCGCCTCGTCGAGCAGCTGCTCGGGGGCCGGGTCATCGAGGAGACCTGAGGCTCAGGGACCGGCAGACGACCGGCGGCAGACGACCGACGGCAGACGACCGACGGCAGACGACTGACGGAGAGGACCGACGGCAGTGGGACCCGCTGCTGGCGGACCGCCGCCGAGGGAGCCGGTGAGCCGGGAGCCGGTGAGCCGGGAGCCGGTCGCCGGGAGCCGGTCGCCGGGAGCCGGTCGCCGGGAGGCGGGCGACCGGCGGGGCCGACCCGGGCGCCGGGCCCGCGTAGGCTCGCGGCGTGTACGAGGGAGCGCTGCAGGACCTGGTCGAGGAGCTCGGGCGGCTGCCCGGCGTCGGCCCCAAGAGCGCGCAGCGCATCGCCTTCCACCTGCTGGCCTCGGACTCCGAGGACGTGCAGCGGCTCGCCACCGCCCTCACGGAGGTCAAGCGGCGCGTCCGCTTCTGCGACGTCTGCGGCAACATCGCCGAGGCCGAGCGCTGCCGCATCTGCCTCGACGAGCGCCGCGACAGGACGGTCGTGTGCGTGGTCGAGGAGCCCAAGGACGTCGTCGCCATCGAGCGCACCCGCGAGTTCCGCGGCCGCTACCACGTGCTCGGCGGCGCCATCAGCCCCATCGAGGGCGTGGGCCCGGACGACCTGCGCGTCCGCGAGCTCATGGTGCGTCTGGCGTCGGGAGAGGTCACCGAGCTCATCCTCGCGACCGACCCCAACCTCGAGGGGGAGGCCACCGCCACCTACCTCGCCCGGCTGTGCAAGCCCATGGGCCTGCGCATCACCCGGCTCGCCTCGGGCCTGCCAGTCGGCGGCGACCTGGAGTACGCCGACGAGGTCACCCTCGGCCGCGCCTTCGAGGGCCGACGACTCCTCGACGTCTGAGCGCGCGCCCGGCCCGTCCGGCGTCGACGCCCCGGGAGCGGGCCACGCCCGCGCCCGACATGGCCGCACATCGGGGTCTGGGGCGCTCTAGTGGGCCCGATGTGGCCACAGATCGGGGTGGGGCGGCTCCCGCGGGCCCGATGTGGCCACAGATCGGGGTGGGGCGCCTTCGCGGGGCCGATGTGGCCACAGATCGGGGTGGGGTGCCTTCGCGGGCCCGATGTGGCCACAGATCGGGGTGGGGCGGCTCCCGGGGGCCCGATGTGGCCACAGATCGGGGTGGGGGCGGGGAGCGGCTCCCGCGCCGTCCGGCCCGGCGTCAGGTCCGGAAGCTGCCGACCAGCCCGCTGAGCTCGTCGGTGAGGGCCCCGAGCTCGGCCGCCGTCCGGCGCGCCCGGGTCGCGCGCTCGTCCGTCGTCGCGGCGGTGCGGGTGACCTCCTGCAGGCGGTCGACGATGTCGGCGGCCGCGGTGGCGGTGCCCGCCATCCGGCAGCGCATGCGGTCGGTCGTCGCCGTCTGCTCCTCGACGGCGCCCGCGATGCCGGTCTGGTGGTGGCTGATGCCGGCGATGACTTCTGCGAGCCGGGACATCTCCGACGTCACGCCCCCGGTGTCCTCGCGGATGGCCGCCACCCGGCGTCCGATGTCGTCGGTCGCCTCGGCCGTCTCGCGGGCGAGGTCCTTGACCTCGCCGGCGACGACGGCGAAGCCCTTGCCCGCCTCGCCGGCCCGCGCCGCCTCGATGGTGGCGTTGAGGGCCAGCAGGTTCGTCTGCTCGGCGATCGCGGTGATGACGGCGACGATCTCCTGGATCTGGGCGCTGGACGTCGTGAGCTGCTCCGCCCGCGCCATCGCCTCGTCCAGCGCGCGGACCGCGCCCCCCGCCATGCCGGCGGCCTCGCCGGCGCTGCGGGAGATCTCGGCGATGGCCTGGGACATCTGGTCCCCGCCGGCGGCGAGCTCGGTGACGTCCGCGCTGATGGTCCCGGCCGAGTCGCCCGCGCTCGCCGCCTGCGCCGACGAGGCGCGCGACGCGGCGGCGAGCTCGTCGGCGATGTCGGCCACGTGCTGGGACGTGCCGTGCAGGCGGCCGGAGACGCGGACCACCCCCTCGACCGTGGTGGCGACCTTCGTCGCGAACGCGTTGAAGGCGCTCGCCAGCGCCCCGGCCTCGCCGGGGGCGCGCTCGTCCAGCCGGGTGGAGAGGTCCCCGCTGCCGGAGGCCAGCTCCTCCATGCTCCGGCGCAGGTGCTCCAGGGGGCGGGTCATGCGGGCTCCGACGGCGGCGGCGACGGCTCCGGCCGCCAGGACCACGCCGAGCGCGGTCAGCAGCAGCGTCAGCACGAGCGAGCGCGTGCCCGCGGCCACCCGCTCCGCGGCGCCCGCGAAGTCGCTGTCCTGGGCGTCGACGGCGATGACCCAGTCCCAGGGCTCGTAGTAGGCCAGGCGCACCGTGTGCGTCCCGGTCTCGGCGTCGCGGTAGGTCGTCGTGGTCGTCTCGCCGGGGGCGAGCTCGACCGCGCGGGGCAGCGCGTCGAGCAGGTAGGCGCGACCGTCCGCGTCGAGGACCTCCGAGGCGTCCTCGACGCCCTCGCGGGCCGACACCAGCAGGCTGCCCTCGCGCTCGCCGGTGCCGCCGAGCACCTCGACGGACCCGTTCTCGCCGGGGCGGGTGTCGAGCAGGGACTCGCGCAGGGCCGGGACGCTCTCCTGCTGGACGCCGACGTAGAGCATGCCGACGAGCTCGCCGGCGCCGTCCAGCAGCGGCTCGTAGGCCGTGGCGTAGTAGGCGTTCACGACGAACGCGGTGCCCCGGTAGGTCTCGCCCGCCTCGACCGCGGCGATCACCGCGTTCGGAGCGCCGTCGGCGGTGAGGGCGGGGATGTAGGTGCCGATCGCCCGCAGGCCCTCGGTCGTCTGCACGTTCGTGGCGACGCGCAGCATGCTGCCGTCCGGCATCCGCTGGAACAGCGTCGCGGTGCCGCCGACCAGGCGCTGGACCTCGTCGACCACGGGGGCGGGCACGTCCGGGTCGGCGTCCTGCCCGAGCGGGACGCTCCCGGCCGAGGCGGTCGGCAGCTCGACCGCCCGGGTCTCCCCGGTCACCTGGTCGACGGCCTGCCAGGCGGTCGTCGTGCTCCCCGTCTGCAGGCCGCCCGCGCGCGCCAGGACGTCCCGCGCCACCTCGAGGTCGCTGGAGACCTTCTGGGAGACGGAGTCGCCCTGCGTCGTGACCACGTCGTACACCCCGTCCGTCACGCGGTCGAGCTGCTGGCCGGTGAGCTCCCGGACCTCCGCGCTGACGTCGTCGCCCGTGCGCTCGGCCGCCAGGGCGCCGATGCCGCCCACGAGCAGGGAGGCCAGCGCGACGCCGCTGACCAGCAGGAGCGTCACCCGCGAGCGGATGCCGCCGGACGGGCCGAGGAGGGAGGGCATGCGGATCTCCTCGGCCCGCGGAGCAGGGTGCTTGAGCGGCCCGGGCGGCCGGGCGCGCCCGGGGGCTGGACGGCCGGGAGGGCGTCCGGGTCGGACCCCTAGACTCCCGGCCCGTGGCGCTCGTGGTGCAGAAGTACGGCGGCAGCTCCGTCGCGGACGCCGAGGGCGTCAAGCGGGTGGCGCGCCGCATCGCCGAGACCCGCCGGCGCGGGGACGACGTCTGCGTCGTCGTCTCCGCGATGGGCGACTCCACCGACGAGCTGCTCGACCTGGCGCGGCAGGTCTCTCCCCTGCCCCCGGCGCGCGAGCTCGACATGCTGCTCACCTCCGGCGAGCGCATCTCGATGGCGCTGCTGGCCATGGCCATCGCCAACCTCGGCCTGGAGGCGCGCTCGTTCACCGGGTCCCAGGCCGGCGTCATCACCGACGCGGTGCACGGCCGGGCGCGCATCATCGACGTCACGCCGGGGCGCATCCGCGACGCCCTCGACGACGGGCACGTCGCGATCGTCGCGGGCTTCCAGGGCGTGAGCCAGGGCACCAAGGACATCACCACGCTGGGACGCGGCGGCTCGGACACCACGGCCGTCGCGCTCGCGGCCGCGCTGGACGCCGACGTCTGCGAGATCTACACCGACGTGGACGGCGTCTTCACCGCCGACCCGCGCATCGTCCCCAGCGCGCGCAAGCTCGAGACGGTCACCTACGAGGAGATGCTCGAGCTCGCCGCCTGCGGGGCCAAGGTGCTCATGCTCCGCTGCGTGGAGTACGGCCGCCGCTCAGGGGTGCCCATCCACGTGCGCTCCAGCTTCTCGCCCAGGACGGGCACCATCGTCACCGGATCCTTGGAGGACCTCCCCGTGGAGCAGGCGATCATCTCGGGCGTCGCGCACGACCGCAGCGAGGCCAAGATCACGGTGGTCGGGGTGCCCGACAGCCCGGGGAAGGCGGCCGAGATCTTCGAGGCCGTCGCCGCCGAGGGCGTCAACATCGACATGATCGTCCAGAACGTCGCCGCGACGACGGGGCGCACGGACGTCTCGTTCACGCTCCCCATGGACGACGGCGCCCGGGCCGTGCAGCGCCTCACCGCCATCCAGGAGGAGGTGGGCTTCGCGTCCCTGCAGTACGACGACCAGATCGGCAAGCTCTCCCTCGTGGGGGCCGGCATGCGCAGCCACCCGGGCGTCTCCGCGCAGTTCTTCCGCGCGCTGAGCAGCGCCGGCATCAACATGGAGATGATCTCGACCTCGGAGATCCGCATCTCCGTCGTGACGCGCGCCGACGACCTCGACACGGCCGTCCGCGCGCTGCACACGGCCTTCGACCTGGACAGCAGCGACGGCGAGGCCGTCGTCTACGGAGGGACCGGCCGATGAGCCCGGACAGCACCGGCACCAGCGCGCGGACCGACCGGCAGGGCCGGCCGACGCTGGCCGTCGTGGGCGCCACCGGCGCCGTGGGCACCGTGATGCTCGGGATCCTGTCCCAGCGCCAGGACGTGTGGGGCGAGATCCGCCTGGTCGCCTCGGCGCGCTCGGCCGGCACGGTCCTGCAGGTGCGCGGCGAGGACGTCGTGGTCCAGGCGCTCGCGCCGGAGGTCTTCGACGGCGTCGACGTGGCGATGTTCGACGTCCCCGACGAGGTCTCGGCGCAGTGGGCCCCCGTCGCCGTCGAGCGCGGCGCCGTCGTCGTCGACAACTCCGGAGCCTTCCGGATGGACCCCGACGTCCCCCTCGTCGTGCCCGAGGTGAACCCCGCGCAGGTGCGCAACCGGCCCCGCGGCATCATCAGCAACCCCAACTGCACGACGCTGACGATGATGGACGCGCTCGGCGCCCTCCACCAGGGCTGGGGCCTGACCGAGCTCGTCGTCGCCTCCTACCAGGCCGCCTCCGGCGCCGGGCAGCCCGGGGTCGACCGGCTGTACGACGAGATGTCCGTGGTCGGCGGGGACCGCACGCTCGGGCAGCGCTCCGGCGACGTCCGCGGCGCGCTCGAGGAGAAGCTCGGGTCGGCGGCGTCCCCCTTCCCGGCGCCGCTCGCCCTCAACGTCGTCCCGTGGGCGGGCTCGCTCAAGGACGGCGGCTGGTCCAGCGAGGAGCTGAAGGTCCGCGCCGAGTCGCGCAAGATCCTCGGCATCGCCGACCTGAAGGTGTCCGCCACGTGCGTCCGCGTGCCCGTGGTGACGACGCACTCCCTGGCCGTGCACGCCACGTTCCAGCGCTCCCTCACCGTGGCCGAGGCGCGCCAGGCCCTCGTCGAGGCCCCCAGCGTGGTCGTCGTGGACGACCCGGAGAACGGCGACTTCCCCACGCCGGCCGACGTGGTGGGGGCCGACCCGACCTTCGTGGGCCGGCTGCGGCAGGCGCTCGACTTCCCGAACACCGTCGAGCTGTTCGTGTGCGGGGACAACCTGCGCAAGGGCGCCGCGCTGAACACCGCCCAGATCGCCGAGCTGGTCGCCGCCGAGCTGGCTGCCGCCGAGCTGGCTGCCGCTGAGCTGGCGGCCAGGGGGTCCGGCGGCGCCTAGGGGGGGCGGTCCGGCCGGAACCGCGTGCGGGGCACCCCCCGGGCTCGGCTAGGCTTGCCCCGCTCCACCGGGGTGTGGCGCAGCTTGGTAGCGCGCCTCGTTCGGGACGAGGAGGTCGCAGGTTCAAATCCTGTCACCCCGACCACCGCACACGGCCGGTCTCCCCCAGGGGAGGCCGGCCGTCGTCGTTCCCAGGGCGTCGTCTCTGGGGCGTCGTCGCAGGAGCGGGCGCCGCCGGCCGCCGCGGTGGGCGACGCCGGCGGCGCCGGCCTCAGGACGCGCGGGGGACCAGGCGCAGCAGCGTCGCCTCGGGCGGGCACGCGAAACGCACGCGCGCGTACGGCGAGGTGCCGAGGCCCGCGGACACGTGCAGCCACGTCTCGTCCGCCGCGCCGGGGCTCCCCGCAGAGGGCGCCGGGACCGGTCCCTCGCCGGCGCGCCAGCGGTGCAGGCCGCTGGCGCACGAGCGCGGCACGTCGCAGTTGGTCACGAGCGCGCCGACCAGCGGCACGCACACCTGCCCCCCGTGGGTGTGGCCGGCCAGCAGCAGGTCGAGCCCGTCGCGCGCCATGGGGTCCAGCACGCGGCGGTAGGGCGCGTGGAGCACCCCGAGGGAGAGGTCGGCCGCGGGGTCGGCGGGCGCGCGGACGTCGTCGTAGCGGTCGAGGCCGATGTGGGCATCGTCGACGCCGACGAGCTCGACGCGCAGGCCGCCCAGCTCCAGCGTCGTGCGCGCGTTGTCGAGGTCGACCCAGCCGCGCCCGACGAGGCCCGCCACCAGGTCGGCCGTGGGCAGGGGCTCGCGCTGCGGCGCGAGGCTCGACGGGCTCCTGAAGTAGCCGAGGGGGTTGGTCTTCTTCGGCTCGTAGCGGTCGTTGCTCCCGAGGACGAAGACGCCCGGGCGCTCGAGCAGGCGGTCGAGGGCCCGGAGCACCGAGGGCACGGCGTGCGGGCTGGCGAGGTTGTCGCCGGTGTCGACGACGAGGTCGGGCTCGAGGTCGGCGAGGCCCTCGACCCAGCGGGGGAGGCGGTCCTGGTCGGGGGTCAGGTGCAGGTCGGACAGGTGCAGGACGCGCACGGGCGCCGCGCCGGGGGGCAGGACGGGCACCTCGACCCGGCGCAGGCGGGGGCTGCGGACCTCGTAGCCGGCGCCCCACGCGAGCGCGGCGACCCCCGTCCCGGCGACGGCGGCCGTGGCCCAGGCCGTCGTGCGGACGGCGGTCCGGACGACGTTCCGGCGGGTGGATCGGGCGCTGGTGCGGGCGGTGCGGGGGCTGGCGGCGCGCGAGGGCGCGGAGGACGTCGGCACGGCAGCAGTGTGCCCGTCGCCGGCGACCGCCGGTGCCGGTGCCGGGTGTGCTGGGATCAGGCCATGAGCGAACCCCCCGACGACGGCGCCGCAGCCGCGGCCGACCTCCCGCAGAGGCTCCGGGCCGACCTCACAGCGTCCATGCGGGCGCGCGACGAGCTGCGGACGACCACGCTGCGCTCGGTGCTCACCGCCGTGCGCACCGCGGAGGTGGCGGGCACGAGCTCCCGCCGGCTCTCCGAGGAGGAGGTGCTCGGCGTGCTGCGCTCCGAGGCGAAGAAGCGCCGGGAGTCCGCGACGGTCTTCGCCGAGGCGGGCCGCGCCGAGCGCGCCGAGCGGGAGGCCGCGGAGGAGGGCGTCATCGCCGCCTACCTGCCCGCCCAGCTCGACGACGACGCCCTCGCCGCGCTCGTCGCCGAGGAGGTGGCGGCGGCCGCCGCCGCGGGCCGCACCGGGACGGGAGCCATGGGGCAGGTGATGGGCGCCGTGCGACCGCGCGTCGGCCAGCTCGCCGAGGGGGGCCGCGTCGCCGCCGAGGTGCGGCGCCAGCTGCAGCAGGGCTGAGACCCGCGCAGCCGCGGCTCGCCCGCGAGCGGGGAAGCGCCGAGGCCCCGGACGCGCCGAGGGCGCCCCACCGCCGGTGGGGCGCCCTCGGCGCGTGCTCTCGACAGCTCAGTCGTCGTCCTCGTCGGAGGAGGCGGAGGTGCTGCTGCCCGAGCCGCGGTCCTCGTCGGCCTCGTCGGCCTCGTCGGCCTCGTCGGTCGAGCGGCCGGAGCCCACGAGGTCCCAGGCGGGCGGGTCGAAGTCGAGCACGGGCTGGCCCTCCAGCGCGTCCTCCATGTAGTCGCGCCACATGGGCGCGGCGTACGTGGATCCGTAGACGCTGCGGCGCCCGTTGCCGTTGATGTTCTCGCGGCTGAGGGAGTTGGGATCGCCGTCCTCGGTCTGGGAGGACGTCGGCTGCCCCACCCACGCCGTGGTGGCGAGCTGGGGCGTGTAGCCGCTGAACCAGGTGTGGACGGTGAAGTCGGTCGTGCCCGTCTTGCCGGCTGCGGGCCGTCCGTCGGGGGCGCCGACCCGCGCGGCGGTGCCCTCGGTGAAGACGTTCTCGAGCGCGTACGTGACGGTGTTGGCGATCTCCGCGCTCGTGTGGTCGGCGGTCGCCAGCGGCTGCGTGCACGGCTCGACGGTCGGCTGCAGGGGCTGGCCGTCCCGGTCGAGCACGGCCTCGAGCGGGCGGGGCGGGCAGTAGGTGCCGCCGCTGGCGAAGGTCGCGTACGCCGCCGCCATCGTGAGCGGGGCCACCTCGTTGCTCCCGAGGATGTTCGCCGGCAGGGCCCCGAGGCGGGGCGTCTTCTCGACGTTGGCGGGGTGGGCGCCCATGCTCTCGGCCGTGGCGCGGATGGCGCACAGGTCCAGGCGCTGGGCCATGGACGCGTAGGCCGTGTTCACGGAGTCGTAGGTGGCCTGCAGCACGGACATGCGCCCCGTGCCCGTCCCCTCGCTGTTCTTGACCTCCCACTCGCCCACGAGGCGGCCCTCGCAGGTGGTGAAGTCGGTCAGGGGGAGGGTGATCCGCTCCCGCGCGGCGGGCACGGTCTCGCGGAGGGTGTTGCCCTCCTTGAGCCAGGTGGCCAGCGTGAACGGCTTCCAGTTCGAGCCCGGCTGGAAGCCCTCGCTGCCGCCCAGGTCGAAGTCGGTGTTGTAGTTGAGGTTGGTCTCGGCCGAGGACTCGGTGTCCGCCGTCACGTAGCGGCGGTTCTCGGACATGGCGAGCACACGGCCCGTGCCCGGCTGCACCGAGACGATCGTCGCCCCGACCTCCGACGGGTCGTCGGCGGGCACCGTCTCCTCCACGGCCTGCTCGGCCGCGTACTGGCTCGGGATGTCGAGGGTCGTGGTCACGTCGATGCCGCCGCGGTAGAGCAGGGCGACGCGGTCGTCCCTGGTCTCCCCGAAGGCGGGGTCGGCCAGGAACGTCTTGACCGCGTAGTCGCAGAAGTACGCGGAGCCGGCGGCAGGCGTGCAGCCCAGCGGGGGCGCGGTGATCGCCAGCTGGGCCTCGATCGGCACCGCGACGGCGGCGTCGTGCTGCGCCTGGTCGATCTTCCCGAGCTCCAGCATCCGCCCGAGCACGACGTCGCGCCGGTGCTGGGCGTCCTGGGGGTTGCGCGTCGGCTCGTAGAACGACGGGTTCTGGATCATGCCGGCGAGCAGCGCGGCGTCCTCGAGCGACAGCTCGGACGCCGGGTGCCCGAAGTAGTACTCCGAGGCGGCCTCGACGCCGTAGGTGTTGGCGCCGAAGAGCGCGATGTTCAGGTAGTTCCCGAGGATCTCGTCCTTCGAGTACTCCTCCTCGGCCGCGATGGCGAGCCGGATCTCCCGGACCTTGCGCGCCTCGTCGGGCGTCGTCAGAGCGGCGATGGCGTCCTCGTCGCCGGCCTCGCGCGCCTGCTGGAGCAGCACGTTCTTGATCCACTGCTGGGTCAGCGTGGAGGCGCCCTGCGTCCCGCCGCCGGTGAGGTTGTTGACGAAGGCCCGGGCGATGCCCTGCGGGTCCGCCCCGCCGTGCTCGTAGAAGCGCGAGTCCTCGATGGCGACGACGGCGTCGCGCATCACCGGCGCGACGGCGTCCAGCGGCACCAGGACGCGGTTCTCGGAGTAGAAGGTCGTCATGACGGAGCCGTCCGCGTACCGCAGCGTGGACCGGACCGGCAGCGCCGAGGGGTCCAGCTGCGTGGGCAGGTCCTCGAACATCTCCACCGCCGCGTCGGCGCCGGCGCCGGCGGTGGCGACGACGGGGACGGCGAGCCCGGCCGCGAGGAGGCCGGCGACGACCCCGCCGCCGACGAGGGTGGCGAGGCCCGCGCCGACCGACCCGACCGACCCGCCGGTGCGGTGGCCGGGGCGGGCAGCGGCCGGGGAGGAGGACGAGGGGGTGCGCGCGTCGGGGGTCTCCCGGGGCGCGTCGTCCCCGGGCGGGCTGCTGGGCTGTCCGGCCATACCACCCAGGGTACGTGGCGCTCGCCCGGGCCCCGGGGAGCCGCCGTCCGGGCCAACGGCCGAGTCCGGCCACCCCGCCCTGCGGTCCTGGGTGCTCTCCGGACTGCCCCTCTCCCGACTGGGGACTAGTCCGTCGGGACTACGCGTGACTACATCAGCCGGGGTGCAGATCTCACCCGTGAGTGGTCCCCGCGCGCTCTGTCCCCTTCGCCGTCCTCCGTCCTACCGTCTCGGGCAGGGGAGCCGCCCGGCAGCGGGCGGC
>Ga0210040_10007468_pt1 | contig 13211 bp, 1 predicted proteins | sample CryGeyCG12114_NA_FD_185462 | JGI IMG/M metagenome (GOLD analysis project Ga0210040, IMG submission 185462) | Groundwater microbial communities from aquifer - Crystal Geyser CG19_WC_8/21/14_NA (SPAdes) (version 2) | ecosystem: Environmental > Aquatic > Deep subsurface > Groundwater | place: USA... | reverse complement strand
AATCGAGGTCAAAAGTGTTGGAGCGCTGTGTAACTGGAACTTTCAGGTAGTCGGGTTCTCGGGATGAGGTGGATGTGGTCCAATTGGCGCCCCTCGATAGCCAGGCAGGCTATATCTGCTTGTGCTCCGGGTAATATCTTTTCTTTCATAGACATTATTCATCTGCAACACTGATGAACATGGAGAAACCTTCGATATGTTGAGATGGGCGACAAATTGCGAAACATTGACGTAACTTTCAACTTTTCTCGGTACATCGCTGTGTCCTAAGACCATTGTACAAATGTCTTATTTTAATTAACGTTTGTAGCTTGAAAGGACCCTAATGAGCTTCGAGATGCCAATATTAGCTATTGGTAATATTATACTTTACGAAATACTGTACCTACCTAGATTAAGTTAGCGCAGTTCCTTAGTAATATTAAACCTCTATAAAATTAGTATACGAGCTAGTATAATTATAAAAGCTTATAACTATAATATAATTAAAGCTCTCTATTTTACTATAATTACTTATATTAACTAATTTCTTAGTATTATAGTTATTTTACTTACCTAAATATATATATATAATATCTAGCTACTATCTTTAACTTATACTTCTCTAAGCTCTTATAGAGTATATTACTACTAGTAAAAATAATACTAAAGTTAAATAAGTAATTAAAGTAATATATAAAATTATTAGAAAGATAAGATTAAGCTTAAAGTACTAGAGTATACTTTACTTACTATAAATAGTATACTTTAAGTAACCTCTAGCTCTATAAGAAGTGTAGTATATATACTTTAAGGTATACCTTAAGAGTAAGCTATATATATATATAGAAGAGATAAGGGACTTCTTATATAATAAGTTTAATATAGTAGTAAGCTTTTCTACTATATATTAAGAGCTAAAAAGGATAAAGTAGTTATATAAGCTAGCTTTAAAGCATATAAAAAAGTAAAGTAAGCCTTTCTATTACTTTTACGCTATAAAGATAGTATAATACTATATAGCTAATTAGATTATTACGCTAGATAAGAGCACTTATAATAAGTATATAAGTAATTATAAGTATAGCTAGAGTCTTATAAGTAAGCTAGTAGAGCTAGTATATAGTTTTAAGCGCTCTAAAAAGTAGTTACTACTACTAGTATTAATAATTAATAGGTATATAAGTTATATAATCTTTTAGAAAGTAATTACGTTAGTACTAATAGAGGAGTTCTTAAAGTACTATATACTACTATACTATAATCTTTATTCTAGACTATACTTAGTAATTATACTTAATAATATATTTATCTATTAATTAGTATATATAAAAAAGTTTTATAAGGTAGCTAGAGTAAAGTTAAAGTACTTACTACTTTATTTACTAGACTATAATTTTATTAAGAAGAGCTTTAAGTTACTAAAGAGCTAGTTAAAGAAGTATATAGTATTAAGTAATACTTTTACTAATTTTAGGAGCTTCTTAGAGTATACTATAGAGTGCGTTTACTATAATTTTAACGCTCTTACTATATTTAATATATATAGTTACTTTAAGTAATAGAAAAAGTAAGTACTAAAGAGAGAAAGGCAAAAGGAATAGGCGCTCTTAATACTAGGTAATAGTAGTTATTATATATATATTAATTAATTAATTAGCTCTTTATTAATATAAATTAGAGTAATAGCGTAGGTTATACTTTAGTAGTAAAGCTAGTTACTTATAAAGCCTTACTTTTAAAGTATATTCTATAGTAATATCTCTAAGGCTATATTAATATTTTTTTTTATATATAAGTTTAATTCTACTACTATACTATAATTCTACTCCTTTTTAGCCTTATTATATAGTAATTATAGTATTATTAAGTTAGTATAATTAAAAAGGTAAGAAGAAAAGATAATAGAGAATACGTAATCTATAATTATAATTTTTTTATTTTAAAAATTAGAGAGCTACTTCTATATAATAGTTTTAATCTATCTTAATAGCTATAATAATTATTACTAATATAGTAGTATTATAGATAGAAGCTTTAGTTCTTAGAGTTATTTTTATTATATTAAAAACCTTAATACTATAGAAAGTATAAGCTACTATTATAAGATTTACTTAGCATCTATATTAGTTACTACTATTAGTAATAATACTACTTAACTTCTCTACTACCTTAGTAATCTATAATTTCTTTTTTCTTTAATAAGTATAATCTACTTATTATAGGCTCTTTTCTAATAGTCTATTATACGTTTTTTACTACTTAATAGTAAAGTTTTATATAGTAAAGAACTACCTTAGTAGTAAGTTAAAATAATCTACTTATAACTTTAAATTATTCTCTAATCTACTTATAAGTATATTAATATCTATATAGCTATAGAGGTAGGCCTTCTAATATATATCTTCTATACCTTTATATATATAGAGTTATTATTTAGTAAACTAAGTAAAGAAGTTCTTTATATATTCCTTTATCTCTATTTAATAAGTATACTATATAAGAACTTACTCTACTAGAGCTACTAGAGCTAGTATTTTAGCTTAATTTAATACTACTAACTATAGTTATAGCTCTCTAAGTAGCTAGTAATTTAGTTAATTTAACTACTTAATAATAAGTAGTTTTAGTAAGCTCTTTATATTATTATCTTTACTATCTTAAGCTCTATACTACGCTTTTTTATACGCTATATAATCTTTAGCTTTTATAATTATAAGTTTTACGTTATCTAAGGGCTAGTTAAAGGTAGCTTTCTTATTATTTATATCTCTTACTTATATAGTAATAATATTACTATTAATAAAGTAGTAATTCTTAAAGCACTTTTAATTACTTAGCTTTAACTAGTAGTAATATAGATAATTATTATATATACTATTACTATAGCGCTAGTAGTCTTTTATACTAATAGTATAGCTACTACTTACTCTCTTAGCTACTAGAGCTACTATAATCTTATCTTTTTATATTATTATTACTATAACTAGTTACGTATAGCTACTAGCGCTCTAAATAATAGTATATAGTATCTTTATTAGCTCCTCTATAAGTATAAGGTTAAAGTTAATAAGTATAGCCTTATTAGTATTATAATTAAGCTCTTTAACTAGCTTATAGAAGCTATCCTAATTATACTCTCTACTTTACTATAGTAATTTAATTATATAATTACGCTTTGCCTAATATAGTAAGTATATAATAGTATATAATAATAATACCTTTACTCTATATAGCTCTAAATTAGTAATAACTTTATCTATTTATAGCTATAAGAACTCTTTATAAAGGTTAAATAGGCGCTAATTATATTTACTATTATATACTATAGTAACTAGGTTCTTCTCTATATTACTAAAATAAGCTCTTTATCTAATAGAAATAATAAGCTCCTCTTTAGCTAGCTCTTATAATAATTATAGTAGTAAAAGCGTTTTAGTATAACGCTTATAGTATAGCTTAGATAGTTCTCTATTACTAGTTTTAAGCGTCTCTTTAATACTATTACTTATAGTACTCTCTATAGCTTTACTATTAAGCTTTATACTTTTATTTTTAAGTAGTAGATCTACTTCTCCTTTTTTTATATTATTATCTTTACTATTAATAATATTACTAGCTTATTTAAAAGCTATAGATTAAGTATACTAGAGCTCTTTAGGCTTAAATAATAGTAAGGTTTAATAATATAGTATAGTACTTAGAGGCGTTATAAGGCCTTTAGTAGTAGCCTAGCTTACTATATAGTAATTTTTTTTAAGTATAGAATACTTAATAAGAGAGTTATTTAGTAGCGCTTTAGGCTTCTTAGAAGAACGCTTTAGTACTAAAAGATTAATACTTTATTTAAATAACTACTTTATAGTATATACTTATTTAGCTATTAGATAGACATTTTACTAACGTTTTTAACGCCTATAATAACTTTAATACTAAGAAAATAATATATATAAGTAATTTAGCGTATATAACTAGCTTTAAGAGCTTATATAGATAGAGGTTTTATAGTTATACTAGATTATATACTAATTTTATAGAGGTTTAATATTACTAAGGAACTGCGCTAACTTAATCTAGGTAGGTATAGTATTTTATAAAATACTTATATATAGATCTAATTTTAGTAGGGTTAAGGTAACTACTACTAGGCCCTAGCACTAGTTAGCTAGAGAAAGATAGCGCAATTGTGTTTCGAGCTTAATACACAGCTTATACTGTATATTACAGCCTTATACTAAGCCTATAAGGCTCTAGTAGAGAATATCTTAATTCGAATAATAGTGTTTCTTTGCGCTAGCCTGCCTTTACTTCTACCTACTACCTACTAGCTATAGCTTTTTCCGTACTACCTATAGAGCTTATTCTTAACATTATTAAGTATATAGACCTAGATTTAACTCTTAACTTAGCTCTTACTTATAAAAGCTATTCTACACTATATAAATCTATTCTCATTAAGTATAGACGCCTATTATCTAAATAGTAGATTATTAATACTATAGACGTAGGAACACTTTTATAGGAGACTCTAAAGGAGGTACTAGAAGATCTGCGTAAAGGATAGTATATAAGAGAATTAAATCTGCCTAGATCTTAGTAATACAGTTAGAACTCTAAGATAAGCCTATTTCTACTACCCTCTTATATAGGACTAGCGCTATCTAATTAAGAGAAGGAAATATTTAAGGTAGCGGTATAAAAGTTAATAAAACTATATCTAACTCTTAAATTGGACTATACTCTTGTAAGAGGATCCTTTTAACTATACCTAAGCAGACTAAATAATCTAATTTATATAATTAAAGATTATATCGATTTTAGAATTAAGAACGCTATTATTGCGATCCTACTATACTATCTACTATATCTTAACATAATTAGGCTTATAGGGGTTAATAACACTAGCGATTACTTAGAGCTTATAATGCACTAGATTACTAGTAGATATAAGGATCCTATAATAGCCCTAAAACTACCTCTATAATATCTTAAAACTACTACAGTTACTTATAGTAATACAGAAGGGTGTATTACTCCTAACTAGGTATACGCTTTTCTTAGTATCTTTTTTCTAAGGATATTTACGGTATATGCAATAGGAGGTAGCCTTACTTAGGCGGTGCGAGACTATTACCTATAGATAGGCGCTAAGCTATACTCTAACGTCTTAGAGCTCTTCTTTACGCGTAGTTAGTTTAAAGTTAAGGGCTTAGAAGTTATACTTATAGGTATTAAGAACCTCTAGAAGCTTATATATCGCGGTAGTGATACCTTAGTGTTATACTCGCAGTACGAACTAAGGAAACTAATCTAGGCCCTTACGAAGTATATAGGTTACTCGCTTAAGGAGCTTGTACTTAACTAAGAGGAGGAGGATATAGAGGTAAGACGCCGTCTACGTAGACTGTATATCTAGATTAATTATACTTTAGGATAAGCCTGCTTTGCTAAGCGTTTCCCTTTAAGGCCTCTAAAAGCTTAAGAGTCTTAACTGCCTATAGCGTATAGTATAGCTAGTTATCAAAAATTTAGACGTAGATAAGCTGCTAGGCTAGGGGTTTTACCGTAAAGAGGACTACTAGGAACTTAAGACTAACTTTAATGCCTAAAGCATACTACTCTAGTCCCTATAGGAACTCTATCTATATAGAATGTTCTTTAATGTAGATAGTTAGTATAAGTAGCGAGTAATAGAAAGGGCCTTTGTAGATCCTAACGTAATAACGCCTTATTTAAGTATAGAGAAGACTTGTATTTAATAGCGATAGAATAAGGAAATAAGAGAGTGTATTAGGACGGCAGATGAGCCTGTAGACGCGTATACTAATCTGCTTATAACGAGGCTTTTTAATAGGTATAGATTCTAGGTAACGTAAGATACTACTTTTTTTATAGTATCTAAAACAAGAGTTTAAATAGGTAAAATCCCTCTACTTAGATAAATAAAGGTGTAATTTAAATAAAATTAAAATATATAATAGTAGTACTAAGAAACTTAAGTACTAACTTTAAGTTCTTAATATAGTATTTAATTTTTAAAAAATTTACTTAGAGTAAAATAAAATTATTTTAAGCTAAGCTTAGTAAAGTTATAAAACTTTAGTTAGTAACTTTATTAGTACTATAGATAAGAATAAGTATTATACTAGTCTAAAGTTATTTATATTTTAAATAGTATTTTTCTTATTTATATTATAATTTTTTCTTTTTATTACTACTACTAACTCTACTACTATATAATATTAACTCTTAACTTTAAAATACTTAACTTAACTAAAAAGTTCTCTAGCTAGTTCTTTTAAGCTTTTTTAGTATTTTTTTTTACTAATAATATTAATATAATATATAAAAAAGCTAAGTAGTTTTAGTAAAATATAGTACTAAACTTAAAATAGTACCTATAATAAACTCTACTATACTCTTTTAGAAAGAGTATAGCTACTTAGAGAAACTAGTATTTAACTTATATAAATTACTAAATTACTTTTTAGTAATTTATTTTAATTTTACTTTAGAAGTTACTATACTATAAAGATACTTAGATTATTATATTTAAATTACTCTTAACTTATACTATAGCTTAGTAACTTTACTTATATAATAAGTAACTATACTTTTACTATTAGTAACTATTATAGCTTTTAAAAGCGTAAACTAATACTTCTACTTATAGAAAAAACTAAAACTTTTTAACTTAAATAAAAAAGAAAAAGAAATAATTTATAAAAGTTAACTTTTAAAAGATAATATAAATAAAGTTATAGAAAGTAAAGATAAAGCTATTATACTTTCTTCTATACTAAAAACTACTATAATAAAATAAAAGTTAGAAGACTTCTATATATAAATAAAATATACTTAATAATAAGCTAAACTAGCTTAACTATACTAAGCTTAATAAGCTTTTAAATAATTTTTTTTTTCTTTTTTAAAACAACTTTAAGTATAGAAGTTTTTTTTTTAATTTTAGCTTATTATAGTATAGTATACTTTTATTATTATACTCTAACTTAAGCTTTTTTATATTTATACTTAGAAAAGTTATAATTATTTTAACTAATAGTAATATAATTATAAAAAATCTTTTTAAAAAAGCTTAAGTATATTTTTAATAGAGATTTCTAAAGTAAACTTTAGTATAAAGTATATTTATAATACTTTAAAGACTTCTTAAAATATCTATATATATATTAATAATAATAATTAGCTATTATAAAAGAACTAACTTAGTATAATCTAAAAGGAAAAATACTCTATACTTTAAGTACTTTAATTAAAAAGTAATAAGTTATTAATACTTAGCTTAATAAAGCTTATTAATTACTAAACTAAAGCTTAATAAAGCTTTTTAACTACTTTTAGCTATTATAAAAAAAACTAAAGCTAAAATAAAACTATTTATAAGTATAGCTTTAGTACTTTTTTTAATAAATAACCTTTTTTTAGAAACTTTTTTTTAAACTCTTATTAGATTACTAATAAACTAATAATAATAGTAGTAGTATATAGATAGTAGCTTTACTTTTATAGTAAGTTCTCTATACTAATTAAATATTAATAACTACTAGTTTACGCTTCTCTACTTACACTTACGCCTATACTTTCTTCTCTATGTCTTACTATCTACTTCTTTACTTATACTTATACTCTTACTCTATTCTTTACTATTTACTTCTACTTTTACTCTTACTTTCTCTTTATATCTACTATTTATCTCTTTTTATATTACTATCTACTTTATATAACTAATTATATTAGTAACTTACTACTATAAGTTATTATAATACTAGTTAGTTACTATTAAAAGCCTTAATAATTATAGCTATTTATACTTTACTTACTAGACGCTAGAAGTAACTTAGAAACTTTTTTTCTTTTCTACTAAGCTTATTTTCTTTTTCTTCTAGCTTAAAGAGATATATTTTTTATTTTATTATTATAAAAACTTCTACTTATAAGAAATCTTTATAAGTACTATATATTCTTATATATTTATAGATATATATCTTAATTACTTACTTATTACTAATTTTTACTTTAGAGCTATTAAACTTTATTTTAATAGTACTTATATTTTCTTTATCTAAGTATTATATAAAAGTAAGCTTACTTTAAAAGAAGTAACTAATAGCTAAGTATATTACTATAGTATTATTATTAGAGATTAAAGTATCTTATAAAACTATAAGCTATACTAAAGAAGAGAATAGATTCTATAAAGAGTACTTATTAAAGTTAATAAAGTAGCTACTACTAATAGTAGTTATTATTATAAGAAGGATATAATATTATAAGTATTAGCTATTATAGTTAGTATATAATAGTACTTATATATAAGTAAACTTACTAATAAGCTAATATACTAATAATATTATAGTATTAGAGTAGTAAAAGAAGTAAAAAGAAAACTCTATATAGAGAAGACTATAGTATAGTTACGTTATATTATAGGACTATTATATATTATATAGAATTTTTAAGAACTAGATAAGTTAAGATCTTTATATATATAATATAATAAATTAGATAATATACGCCTTACTAGCTGCTATACTATTACGCTTAGGTAAAGACCTTAATATAAGAGAGAAGAGAGTATAATTAAGGCTAGCCTAGCTATTACTAAAGACTATAGTAAGAAAGAAAAGTTATTATAACTATATAAAGGTATTATTATAACTATTTAAGAGTATTATTAGAAAGCGTTACTAAAGTTTAAGACTAAACTATAAAAAGAGTAAAAAATTTACTTACTAAGTATAAGAGAGAGCTCTATTACTTACTCTTTCTTTTTTATCTAAATACGAATGATAAATACTAGAATACTAAAATACTAGTACGCTATAGCTATAGTAATAAGAAGTTATTACAGTATAGAGGTTTAAGCTAAGGTAGATTACGAGATTAGGCCTAGAGGTTTAGTAATTAAGGCCTTCTAAGAGAAGAGTATATATACTAGATTTTTATCTAATCTTTTTTTAAGTAGTTATCTAATTAATATACTTATTTTAATCTAAGTTCTAAGCTCACTTAGCTCTAATAGTTATAAGTCTAGTATTATAAAGTTATAGTAATAATTCTCTTTACATACTTTATATTACTAAGGGTTTAGAATAATTAAACTACTCTATTATCTCTTAATCTATATATATATATACGCTTATAATAAGCAATAACTAAGTTAATATACTTAATATACTACTTAAGAGCTAATTAGACTAGCTATACTAGTATACTTAGCTTAAGTTCTACTATAGAAGTAAAGGTATTTAGAAGTTTATTAATCTAAAAGGAAAAATATAAGAGCTAATTAATAATTAAGAACTAGATTACTCTAAGCTTAATAATCTACTAAGAATAAGTAATAATAGCTACTAGAAGGTAAAAGATAATTAGATAAAAGTAATAATTATATACTTAGAAGAAGTAGCTATCTAGAAGATTAAGCTTAATTAATAGAAAAGGACTGCTATAAAGCTTAATAATATACTTAACTAGATTAATAAGACTATTATATATAAGCTACTTATACCTATTTAGATTATACTCTTATTAAAGAACTAGTTTATGTAAGAAAGTAAAGGTTAACTATTATTACTAAGATAGTAATAATAATAGCTAAGAGAAAGAGGAGTATATAAATACTTAACAAGAGATAATTAATTTAGGAGTTAATAATAACTAAAAGATATAGTAATCGATTTAATTGTTAAAGTAATAACTATCTAAAGTAAGAGATATTCTCTTATTATATTAAAATAACCTCAGACTTATCGCTATTATCTCGCTCTTTAATTTCTAACAATTTATAATTAATAAGCTTAATTCTATCTAATCTAAGTCCGAACTAATTATTAATTATTATAAATTATTAATTTATAATAATTTATAATCATTTATAATTAACTAGTAATGTTAGTAGATATTAGCTTATTACTAGTTAAGTAACTAGTAATTAGTGCTTATTTTATCTGCTAGCAATTACTAGCTTATTTACTTTAGGCTAAATTACTAAGAACTTTAAGTTTCGAAGAAATAAGAATAACTAAGCTAAAATAAACGCTAGAGTAATAAACTAAACTAATTTAGAAAGCTCTTACTAACTATTTTAAGCTTAGAGTAAAAGATTAATATAATTAATCTTTACACACCCCCTTAAGCTTAATAATAGGTAAAATAAATAATAAGTAACTTAATGTTAACTTATTATAAGTTCCTAGTTAAGTTTTAAAACTAAAACTAGAACTAAACTAAAACTAATTTAAGCTAAGTTAAAACTAGAGCTTAACTAAAACTAAAAAATAAAACTAACTTAAAACTAGAACTAAACTAAAACTAGCTCTAAGAGTTAAATCTTTAAGTAGTAATAGAACTTATAAGTTAAATTATAAGCTCTAGTAATATATTTAAATAAATATATTACTTTTAATAAAAAGAATTATTTTTTATTCTTTATTTTAGTTTATAAAGCTTATTATAGCTTTTATAACTATTATTTTTACTATAATTACTTATTTTCATATTTTTACTTAAAGTAAGAAGAGCTAGTCTACTATATACTAGAGATTTAAGACTTCTAAAAGCTATATTACTATATATACTTACTCTTACTACTTAATCTACTTACTCTACTTTTACTATAGTAAGTAAAGTAAGATTATTTTAACTACTAACTACTAAATTAAGTAAAAGACTATATAAAGCTACTACTAATATATTAGTTTACTAGTACTTACTATAAAGAATAAAAAGACTCTAAGATTAAAATTAAAATAATTAACTAGAGAGTAAAAGAAGTACTAAAAGTCTTTATATATTAATTATAAAACTTAATAAGCTAAATAAACTATTAGATTTATAGTATAACTTTTAAAATACTTACTTATTAAGTATAAATAAAGCTTAAAATAAGTAGTTAAGCTATAAGATACTAAACTTAGTAATTATAGTAGTAATACTTACTAAGTAAATACTAAAAGTACTACTCTTAAAAAATACTTACTTCTATTAAGATAAACTTCTACTACTACTAATAATATAAAAGTAATTACTATAGTATAAATATAAAAAGCTATTTAAAGAAGCTTCTTAGAGAGAAGTTAATTAACTAAGTAAATAAAGAACTTAGTTAGAGATATAAAAATTAGATACTATAAGCTAGCTACTCTTACTAAAGTAAGTATAGACTTATAAGTTTAAATAAAATAGTTTCTTATTTAAATATAAAGTAAGAATTATTATAAAAGGTAATCTCTAAGAAAAGGATTTATTAAGTTTAATATATATAGCTATACTAGCTATAAAGTTATTTTATATAGTAATAGTAATTATTATACGCTTTAATATAGAGATTATATAATATAATATTATAAAAGTATTCTTTAATACTATAATTATAGTAGAGAATCTAGTAATCTATAAGATACTAGATAGATTTAAGAAGAATAGTATATATATAAAACTTAACTAAGTACTCTATAGTTTAAAAGATTTACTACTACTTTAGTATAAAGAGTTCTTAGGTATACTTTAATTACTAGGCTTTATAGCTATAAAAGAAAAGCTATACTTATTTTTTAATTAAGATTAAAAGATCTTAATACTATTTTATATTAATAATATCTTACTACTATATTATAAAAGTTATAAAAGTTAAGCGTATAAGCTATAAAATAAAATTAAGGTAAAGTATAAGATTTAAGATTAAAGACTAGTAGAGTAGTTCTTAAGTATATAAGTTATTAAGAATTACTAAAACTAAATAATTATACTAGTACATAATACGTATATTAATAAAATTACTAAGAAATTTAGTTTTAAAAATAGAAGTTTTCTAGCTACTTTACTACTATTAGAAGAACTAATTAAGAATACTAAAGAAGCTACTAAGTAGTAGATTAAAGTATACTAAGAAAAAGTAAGCTTAGTATTATATATAGTAATTATACTATACTTAGATATTATATTCTTAGTATCTAAGCTATTATATTTTCTTATAAATCTTAGTAATTAGTACTAGATAGCTATAGACTAAGTAATTATATACTTATACTAAACGCGCTAAGAAGTAATTTAGTATAAGAATAATAATAAACTAAATCTTATAATATATAAAGATATATTATTTACTAATAATCTAGAGATATACTAATCTTCTTATAGATATATAGCTATAATATTTAGTAAACTAGTAATCTAGAAAACTACTAAGTAGATAATTATTACTACTTCTACTACTAAAGCTAAGCTACTTATACTAGAATATATAACTAAAGAAGTAATAGTACTTAAGTATTTCTTTAGAAAATTAATACTTAATTTAAGTAAGCTTTAGAATATTTAGTATAATAATTAGTAAATAATTAAACTTATAGTAGAGAAGAATAAATAGATTATAATATACTTATACTATATTAATATCTAGAATATATAGCTATAATAAGAATATATATAAGGATTATTCTTAGTAAAGTACTTAGAAATAAACTCTATACTTACTAATAAGCTTACTAAGTTACTTATATATTAGTAACTTAATTACTTTAAAAAGTAGCTAAACTTTAAAAATAAAAGTAAGATAGTTATAATTATAGATAAAAAGTAATAGTAGAGAGGAAATTATTTATAGTTATAAGAAATTACTTTTAGTACTACTAATTAAAGAAGATTAAATAAGCTTAACTTCTTAAAAAAAGAGTAGCTAAGTATAAAGCTTATAGCTTAACTCTTTTAGAAAAAAGTAAAAAAATAAAAGAAAAAAAATAAAGAAAACTATAATTAAGAATAAGAAATTAATATCTATAACTACTTCTACTACTATTATACTTCCTAAAGTACTTCTAGAGCGTCTAATTAATGTTATTATAAAACTAAGTAGTTTTAAGAAAGTAAGTATATATCTAATTAAAGATATATATAGGTGTCTCTTTATAAGTAAAGTAAGTATAGTATACTAAAGGAACTACTAGATCTTTATTAAGACTTTTAATAATATACTTATTATAAAAATTACTATAACTAATATAGTAAGTAGATAGCTAAGCTATTATAGCCTTAATAAACTAATAAGTATAGCTAAATAACTACTTAAAATATAGCTATAAAAGCTAAGTATACTAATTACTAAAGTTAGAGTTAATAAGCTAAAAGTATAAATAATTAAGAGAGCTTATAGTATTTATAGCTTAAGTAAAGTTAGTAAATAGTATATACTTAAGTAATAAGCTTATATT
>Ga0210040_10007467_pt1 | contig 13213 bp, 12 predicted proteins | sample CryGeyCG12114_NA_FD_185462 | JGI IMG/M metagenome (GOLD analysis project Ga0210040, IMG submission 185462) | Groundwater microbial communities from aquifer - Crystal Geyser CG19_WC_8/21/14_NA (SPAdes) (version 2) | ecosystem: Environmental > Aquatic > Deep subsurface > Groundwater | place: USA... | reverse complement strand
CTTGTAGTAGTATTATTGTTGGCGCGAAAATCAAAATGATGTTGATTGATGATTCAATTTGTGATTGCAAGTTGGTGAACAGAGAAAGACTAGCTGATGAGACTACCGAAAAACAATAAAAACCCCTGATTATTATTACTGGTTTTTTGTAATATTAATATAAATAATTTCTTATAGCCCGGCTTCGTCGGTACACCCTCTTGCTGAGGTTTATTGTATACAGCAATTAAGGAGCGAATTCAACGTAACAACATAATTAACGCAACGAATATTCAATGTAAAATGCGTGTGTGTATGCAACCATGAATTATAACTAAGAGGGAATTAAAATAAGAATCCAAATAAAAAATTCCCTACAAAAAGCACCGCAATGGATTCACTCACAGAGTCGGAATATTCGCATTGATTTGAACACAACTAGAGCTTAAAAATCTCATTGAAAGCTTGAAACTATAATCTATTTATCTCCTAGTCCAGGTTTGTAGCTTGACAAGGAACAAAGCCAGTACAAAAAAGAATTAAGAAGAGCGAATGTTTCATCTCACGTGCGACGTGCATGAAACGCATGTAAGTGTATGATCTAATTTTTCTTGCCATATCTCAATCTTGAAACTCGTCTGTCATGCAGGCACCGTTTTGGTTTACATGCGACTCCAAGTGCTCCAGTTACTCGGTTACTCCAAATTCTTTCCAAGCAGCAGCAGCAAAATCCAATGAATTTAATTCATCCTATTCATATTCTCACTCTGTCTTCATCTCATCATGGCACACAAGGATGCCAGGAATTTCTCACGCAAAGAAAGTCAGCACAATTCTTTCTCCGCTGTATTGCACTCCCTATATATATGTGAGTTTATTTTTCATTGTTCGGACGACAATTACATACAGTGCATCCATGTCTTTGTATATTACACACTGCCATGACCATTATTGCGTTCATCGCATTCTACAATATATATGCTGATTCGTATTAGAAAGGCAGCATTTAATTTCTGCATGATTCTGAAAAACAAAAACAGGCACGAGAGTTTCATATTACATTAACATAATATGATGTGTGTATTTTGATCATTTGCACACGGTAAAAATTCTGTGAGTTCATTTCCAGGTAAAAGAAATGTAAGTCACGTAAAGGTTAAACATTATATGCTGTTTTACAGAACATCAACATAGAGATAAAATACTTTGCTCGTGTTTACCATTTTTCCCATCATGGTTTCAGCGAGTGTCATACATATTAATATAAAACAGAAGAATTTTTCACATTTAATTTTTTCCTTATTTCAACTTTATTATAAATAATGGAATGAGAACGAGAGCATCTCTAGAGTCATACCTTGAATAAAAAGTAGGTTTTAACTGGATTCATACATTTTTTGATGTCTGACTGAGAGTTCTCTAAAAAAAATTCGTATAAAATACATTACTTTCAGCTATATTCTCAACACTCTACGCTCAATTGTGCTGTACAATTATAGTTGTTCAACCATCTGACTTGAAAAGTAGAATCCCAATATTTTATGCGCAATTGTTTCTTACGGTTGATTTAACTTTTTTACGCCATGAAGACAAGAAGTTTCCAAGCGCGCCACTTTTGTCCATCCAAAATGAAAAGTACATACTATATCTTGACAACTCTGGTTGAGTCGGTTGAGTATATAATGGTGCAGCAAAAATTTTTGTGTGGAGAAGTTTCCAGCGTGCAAAACGTAGGGAAGTGTCCAAGTTGTTCATTTTTATGATCATTTCATCATTACAAATCTAACTTGCATGAATACATAACTTTTTCTCCTGTATTATGATATACGTTCTAGCGGGACAATAAATGGGGAAAAGGAACAAAGGCGAGGTGCTTGAGGGACGTAATTTATATGGAAAAAAAGTGCAACGCTCACACAGGAATTTTGATTATCCTGTGGAAGCCTTGTGTGTCTTTACAAAGAAAGCTAGAGAGCGACATGACAATAAAAACGACAGACTGACTGACTACAAGAGAGACGACTTATTTCATGTGCTGATAAGGGTGCTTTCTCTCAGGCTCTCAGGATGTGCCGCTGCTAACCAGTTTTTAGGTGAAGGGCAGCAACATATAGAAATGGAGACGACAAGTTTTACGTTTCTTCCATATCTATTGTAGTTTGACCGTAATTTCTCGTCAACCGCCGACTGTTTATATGATTATAACTCAAAAGATAATAAAGACAGTAAGTGTCCGAATCCGTTCTAAAATATGGAGCCAACCCATTACTTAATATACTACATGCATATAATAATGGCACAAAATCACCTTATTACATGTGATACTGTCCTTGACTGCTAAACTTTTCCCATTTGGATTCAGCCTCCGCAGAACTACTTAAAAACTTGAAAATTTCACAAGCACCATAATTACTTTTATATGGCTCTCAATATTTAAGTGCTAATAAATTATGCATCAGGTAATTACTGCACGTCAATGTGCTCATGGCCATGTGTGCAAACTTTTCTGTGTCAAATATATGGCACATATCCCATTAAATTACAAGCATTTACGGTACAACGCAATGTGTAGAAAAATGGCTTCTGGTTTTATGCCACTCTCGTAATGCTGTCCATGAGGAACCTATATAACATGCACTATTTTAATACTTTCTCTCTGATGGACTCTGTTTAACCCTATGATTCTATCATCATGCAGTCTGTCATGTAGAAATATTAGATCATAGTTTACTTCATCAGCCACACTTTCATACTTTTCTCACTCACCGATGAGTACACCTTCTTTTCCTTTATCCTTCCTTTCCCATATGCTGGCCACTTTTCTTATTTTCGTAGACCTAAGTTATTATCTAAGAATCTAGAAGCTTAATAAAAATCTCAAGATCATGAGCTTTGCACGAGAGCAATTATGAACGGAATTGTAATGTGAGTGAGCCTTCCAGGGTTAGCAAAGATATGTTTACGGAGTAAAGATGATGACCATGATCTAGTATAGTAATGTGCTTAAGTGCTGTACTATGTTTCATCCGGATCGCAAAGCTAAATTCTGTCTTACTGACTGATTGAAAAAACGCTTTTTACAACAACAAAATTCATAATTCCAATCCAGTTTTTTTAGTGTATGAGGGAAAGATTAACAAAAAATACTGATATACTTGTCTTAAAAGAGCAATCTTCATTTAATGTAGGGCTGTGCTTTCAGTAGTGTACGCAAGATTCGGTTATCTCATGCGTTCAAATAGAATACAATTGATGGGTTAAATGTAATATAATAATTTAAAATAATAATTAAACGTTAAATCGTAGCATATTCTTTTAAAACTACATTACATATATGTATTATCAATAGTAAATTCATAACATTGACTAAATGCCTACCGCTCGATGAAGTTGCATACTATCCATGTACACATGTTTCGCAGTACTTAAGTGTTTACAAATAATCTTCAAAAGAAATCTCCTAAAATGGATAAACAATACAGCTTTGTTATGCAGTACGGAAGGCAACACATAGTATCGGAGCATAATGGGGCTGAAAGCAATAAATAATGGGCATGAAATATTAAGACATCAAATTTGTTACCACATACATATACAGAGCACAGATCAGTCTCTGTCTGTTATACAATCCTGCAAAGTGTGCCAATTGCAGTTTGATATACCAACAATAAATGTATATTTGTAGCCTTGTAACACTCACTCTAACTCCAACACAAGTCAACCATTCAGTAGATTACAAATACTTTGGCACAGTAGGCAATTTCCAGCTAGTCTTTTCCTTCGTACATGTATATCCTACGGTCCACCTTGAGAACTTAAGCGAACTTGAAAAGCAGAGCAGAAATAGCCACCTCAGTTCATCATTAACCTTCCATCACTATGGATGAGAAATTCCTGTGAAAACTACATACACCATGTGCTCTTTAACTTTCTTAGTTAAAAAATGGGCAAAGCAGTTTTTCTGTCCAACTATGTAGAAAAATATAAATGTTTGGTAAAACCATCCTGCATATTTGGCTCATGTGAGAGACAAGAGTATGAGATGGCATTTACGGCAAGTTTGTTCATGTATGCAACAACAGACTTAAATTTCTCAGCTGTACCTACACTTGCTTTCACTTCATGTGGGGAAAGTCTTGGGCAGCAGAGAGAGAGGTGGAAATAGAGTGGACCATGCGTACTGGGACTCTGTGGCACTTTCAGTCCCACCCCCACTTTCTCCATTTTGACTCTTTTGCTGCAGCAGATACAGTGAGAAGGACAAGGGAGAAAGACGAGAGCTATACACAGAGAAACACATACGCGTATATATATTATATATGGATGCGGATGTACCTAATTCCTTTTCTATTCGTGTTGCACTATTTTCCTGCCCCGAGTGAATATATATAATGTGTATGTGAGTAGTGGATTAGTAGTTGGCATTTTAGTAGTAGCGCTCCTGCTTCAGCACTGTGGAAAGTGTAGAGAAAGCCAGTTTCCTTTTTATAAGAAATCAAATCAAGGAGTTGTAGGCACCAGCTACTACTGCATACACAAGTACAGTTCAAGTTAGTGGTACATGCAAATTTCAAATTTACTCTCCTCTTTTCCATTTTTATTTGCATTGTTGCCGCATTGTGTCCCGCAAGTCTGTACACCAACAAATATGAAGACTTCAACACAATAGAGACGGCATAACTGTGTCTGTTCCACGCATTGTACATATTTGTAGCAATAGTTTTCCTTTAATTGTTGTGTGATCTGTACTAGTGTATTTAAGTAAGGAGGGAGAAGACGTGGTCTTCAGGCCAGGAATAAAAGGGAAGCCAACATGTTTAAATGGGTGGCTCAATTTGTGTTCTTTTAGCTGTTGTGCCATTTTTAGATCGTTCTTACGTTCGCTACAATTATGTGCCCCACCATCAAATTTAGAGATCCATAAAGAACTAGTTTCGTATTCGCTTCTGTGATTCGATTGCGAAATGTTTAGTTCGTCACATTTCATCTTGTTGGATAGCAAGTGACCAAAATAAAGAATATCGCTCAACTTCACAACATACGCACGTGTTAACTTGTTATTTGTGCGTTGCTACGAATACTTTTTGTGATTTACATTAAGGTAAGTTCATTTCGTGCTTTCATGATTCCCTTATAATATGGAATAGCCATTTTTAGAACCACTAACCATTGTACGTCACTATTTTATTCCTCGCAACTAAAAGAAACCAGAATACTCGTCTTATAATGGTCACATGGTCTGTAATGTTAACATTATCTACAACTATCAGAATCATTAAAAATGCACCGTACATTTGGTTTCTGTACTTTTGTACTCTAATTCACAAAACCCAACCATTTATCATTGTTCTGAAGCTTTCTTCGAATGTTTCATCCTGCATGTTTGACCAAGTGTACGCGCACTGTAATTCAATATATGTTGTAGCTGCATATTCATATTACAAAGAAAAGCATTCTACCGTGTAGCGAATGCACGCGTATGTTTGTGTGACATTGAGGAGTAGAACAGCCTATTTTTCCAGCAATTGAAGTTGTAACTAACTAGCACACATGCTGTTTAATACATTATGTACAGAAGATACATGCATCCCAACTCCCAACTAAATTGATAAGCGCAAGGAAATTAATCATAGCAAAAGTTTGCGGTTTTCATTTATTATATCATGCAAGGAAATATTAACCCAAGTTTTTTTCAACCAGTTGGTTAATAACAGTATTTAACGTGCTTTTCAATTCTCTGTTGCAGATTATGTTAAAAGATAAATGACATTTAATTGCACAACTTGAATCAGCTTGTGAGACGAACTTTTCGAAACAGTGTATGAATAACATGAATATTGTTTTCAAAAATATTTCTTTCGTGTCATATTGACAATAGTATTAGAAGTGGCACTTTTTTAATGCACTACTTTTAATAAATACTCAACCCATTACTTTTTTTGGCATTTACTATTCTCTACATATCAGCAAAATGATTATATATTAGTGTTTGCTGACACACAGTTATGATGTAAGCAACTTGTACATTGCAGCCGAGCGAGGCAGCAATATGCATAAAAAACTAAGCCTATTAATATTTTCACGTGAACACAGGCGTAAGTACGACTGTAAGTAAAAAAGTATACAAAATGCATTGCACATCTATTACATGACACATAAAGCATTTGACGACCCTAATATTCGAACGAGCTCTAGTCCGTAATTCTGAACATATGATGATATCTAGCATTTATTGTTTTAATATGCCCACCATAGCAAAAAAACTTTAGCTGCTACGCCACTTTGCGCCATTCATTCAGCTCGCATAAACACGCGGTTGGATAGGCATAGGGTTATAACTGAATAATTTATATGATGAGGGTGATTATTTCCTATCTATTATGCCTTATAGCTTACTGGATAAGTTGAGTACACAACCTCTAGTGACAGTCAGAGCACCTTAATATTCATCACTGTTTCCCAATTACACGAGCGAATTGACGAGTGTTTCCATGAAACACAGAAATGAAAAATTAAAGAGCCATTTTTGTTTCCCTGCTGCATGTTGCAGAAAAAAATAAAGTAGCATATACTAAGGAGTTTATAATGTTTATGCTTGCTGCATACGAAATTCGTATACTGGTGGTGTTATTGCAAACACATGTGTATAGATTAGTATACTGGACCAAAACTGACGTCTATGGAAAATAAATACTTGTGGTTTTAAACAGAGTAGCTAAAACCAATTTCCTCCTGATAATCACTTGTAGGGTTACCTACCGCATGCACAGGACATTCATTTCATTCACACAGGTATTCTCATTCGCAGTCCCAATATTTACTTGACAATGAATCCCAATTTTCACGCACACTATCAATGCCTGTCAAATGCAGGTGAAGAGAAACTTTGTTACTAACTTAGGCTAACACTTTATTATTAAACAAACTAATGGAAAAAACATGAACAGTTAAACTTTTTTTCAGTTTAAAAAAAGTAATGTGTCTCTATATAGTAATCTGCCCTTCGTTTCTAATTATTAATTATTTTGACAGCTACTGAAAAAGCATGATCGATCCCAGCTCATCTGAAGAGGACTCTGATGAAGATCAAAAAGAGCCAGTTGCGCCACCCAGTGGCAATGCAGCTAGAGGACATCATGCAGAGCCTCCTTCACAAAACTTGGATGTGCCTCATCCAGGTTCTCATCGTTCCTTGTCACCAAGCACTGCCTCTTCAGACACCTTGAATGTGGGCCATCAAGGGAGTCTCGGGTCGGGCTCTGGAGCCAGTACCATCAGTGCCGGGGGCACTCCTTTGAGAGGATCTGCACTCCCAAGACCCACGTCCCCATCTCCGTCTCTCATTTCGGAAAAAACTGTTACGGACCCAATTGATCCACAGGTAATCCCTTTCTCCACTTGAATGAAACAATATCTGCACACATGTTGATACATTATTTGCTTACGAAAAATGCGAGCAGTAGTCCCTTATCAATTTGATTGCTAATTTGCTCCTATTTTTAAGCACATCTAATGCACAGTTTTAGGTATAATGAGTTTGTTAGCTGTCTCTTAGGATTAATGCTAGTTCACTATATAACCTTCTGACCAACTAAATACTACTATCGAGCTACTTGTGCTAGTGGTTCAACGTGCATGGGAAAAAAGAAAAAAGTGTAGGTAGCACTGTGAAGTAGTGAGTTTGGGAGTTATTGACATCACTCTCCCCTTTTACATTACGATTTACATACACAGCTTTCAGATGTATAGAACTAATATATGAATAAATAATAATGAATGTCAGCAGCTCTGCTACTAAATAATGTCACAACTGACGCCAATTGTATATTCCAGGAAAAGCAAGAACGAGAAGAGGAGATGAAGAAGACTCGATTACAAGTGTATGTTTTTATATGCCGGTGCATAGCATACCCATTCAATGCAAAGCAGCCTACTGATATGACAAAAAGACACCTGAAAATCACGAAGTCCCAGTTGGATACCATCCATACTCGCTTTCAGGCAAGACGACATTTTACACGCTACCATCATCAGTCATGCATGATAATATGTAACATAGCCATTTCCCCTTAATATACGGGCGATTACAACATCCGATAGTGATCACATGTAGATACAGACTGAGAACATTCACATTCAACTTGGTAACAATCGCTCTAAATTTATGACCTATTACATATGCAGAGCTTTCTGAAAGGAGACACGCAAATACAAGCAGATGAAGCCTTTCAAAATGCAGTTTTAAACTACACGGAAGTCTTTCTCAAGTCCGAAAGAGTTCTTCGAATGGTCCAAGCGGGAGCTTGCTCCCACCACGACTTCAGAGAAGTATTCAAAAATAATGTAGAGAAACGTGTTAGGTGAGTTCATCTTTTAAATATCTTCTACAGATTTTATAATTACAAACATCCCAGTATCATCAACTAACTTCAGCAAAGTTGCAATACATAGAAAAAGGAAGGCTTTGAGCATTAAAAATATCTTCTTGCGCTACAATGCGGGCCAATGAGTGCTTCATATATCCCAATGGTCAGATCTTTAAACCCAATTTTATAGCTAGTAGTGTAACTTGCACCGTGTATTAACTATAGGTCCTTACCGGAAATTGACGGACTAAGTAAAGAAACCGTATTAGCTTCATGGATGGCCAAGTTTGACTGTATACTGAAAGGAGATGAAGACACTAAACGACCAAGACTGCAGCAGTCTCTTCATTCCGAACTGATCCTCTCCAAAGAACAATTGTACGACATGTTCCAGCAGATCTTGGGTGTTAAAAAGTTTGAGCACCAACTTCTGTACAATGCCCTGCAGGTACGCCTACTCATTACCTCTCATTGATCTTTCTTCTTTTTACCTGCACTGGGATTGGGTGGGACCAATGAGATGAAATGGAACTAATCTTATATTGACCTTACAAACCACCCCAATGAAATTAAAACGTGTGTCATTGTGTACCTTTTATTTCTTGAAAATAATTGTTCAATATGAGTTGAGGCACCATCTAATATTTGATACAAACTTCATTTTGGTATTTTATGTTTAGCGTAGAAAGTATCACTTTTGTGATTAGAGTAGTTGTAATGTGTAGTTAGATTCCACAATTAATAGTTAGTTGTTAGGTGTGTAAATGAAATAAATAATTAATCGCGTGGTATTGTTAAATAATTTTGGATAGCTAAACAACATGCACCACCTAGACACGTATTTACGTGGTGAGTGGGTGATAGAAATAGTAAATGTACGTACTTGATAGTAGTGCACGATGTAGACTCAAGTCAATACGCCATTCATCACGAAATCGTTTGTCAAAATGTCAAATATAAATGTGCGAAATTCGTCTTATGACGCAATGTAGTTGGACTCAGCTGATGAGCAAGCGGCTGCGATTCGTCGGGAGTTGGAAGGACGTCGCCAATTGGTCGCCAATATGGAGCGAAATCGAAAACTGATGCCTCGATTTGTTCTCAAGGAAATGGAGTCTTTATACATCGAAGAATGTCGTTCAGCCATTAACCAACTAATGGCCAACCTGGAGTCCCTTCCTGTCTCCAAAGGATCCACGGACTCCAAATACGGCCTTCAGAAATTAAAAAAGTATAACCATAGGTATGATATTGAAGTACATGATTGTCATCTCTTCTCTCTCCTCCTTTTACTGTACACATTATTACTGTAGTAGACAGTGTAGAAAGTTTTTAATTGTCGCGACCATCATTACATACACACATGTGCTGTACGACTTGTAGTACGTTAATTAATAACTGTTTTTGTACTTGTACGTTTGGGTAGTCGTTGTGTAACTTTTGAAAAAGTAGATTTGAATGTTCTAAAAAAGTGACTCCTTCGGACAACTGAAGTAAGCATATACTAACTACAAGTACACACATCAATGAATATATATTATTAACTAACTAACTATACTCATCAATTATGAGCTATTACACTCAAGACAGCATATAGACAGAAGAGATGAACAAGCATGTAGTGTGTTCTTCAAAATTTTCTGGTTACTCAGCTCTGTTCTCTTGACTATTTTAATTTGCAATCATATCATCATCATCTCAGGAGAAGCTCAGTTTTAAGGTAACTCATCAATATAATTACACATTTAAAAAATATCGCATTTTTGTCCATTTTTGTTGTTGTCGTTGTCCGTGTGTCCAATTGACTGTTGCCCCCTATGTGCCAACTGAAAGCAAACTTTTACCTATACCACACAGCTTTTGCATCTTGAAAAAACTGATATACATATATGTCGATAAAACTAGAGTTCGTGTGTCACCCTCCCCCCACCCCCGGAAAAAAACCTTTGTGGTCTTGTCATATCCAAAAAATGTTTCTCACTTCCGTGCCATTATTTCATTTTTTTTTCTCTATATTCATGTGTTCATTGTGTGTGAAAGCTTGGACCCTTGAGTGAATTATCAAGTGCATATGTAATGTGATCTTTTCGTCATTCTCTTGTTGTCTTCAATAAGTTTTTGTCTTTTTCACGATTCACCTTTTCTCTCACCTGACACTCACTAATCACAATCACATCACAACACTTTGCATTTTGCATCAACTTCACCAATACCAGAGAGAATAATTATTTCTGGGTTGAATGTATTTATGATGTTGACGATGATGATGATAACATGTTGTTTATTGAATGCTACCTCATGTTAGCAAACATCATTCAGTCGTATGTGCAGAGCCTAAAAATTTCCCAATTGCAAATGCCATGCTTTTTATAACTATTAGATTATCTGTCTTTACGATCTGTACTCATTCAGTGTTGCACGTTTGTTCTCTCTTGAACCTGCTGTACTATCCATGTATGTTTTACATGCCATTATGTTATGATTATGTGTACTAATCTCATGTTCGAAACTAGTGACTAACATTTTATGCAAGTGTAACATTCTAGTCACGTAAATTCACAAAATTATGTCACCACTAAGAGCACAAAATTTGTCAGTCCTTTTCCCCTTTTGTTTCTCCTGATGGTCCAGGTCTCAGATTTCACTGACGAAGGCCCTGGAGGGAGACTCAGCTGACTCGGACACACAGTTGAGCAAGATGGATGTTGTTCTCACCTTTACACTGGAAGTATGTCCTTTATATCTCGTATGCCAGGGCATGAAAAAGAGCGCTGCATGAATGAATAGAGAGTGCTTTCTCAAATGGATTACTCATATCCTGTCATTGCATGTGGAATATAAACTTTTTTGCAGGTGGTTGTTATGGAGGTGAAAGGTCTCAAATCACTGGCTCCAAATCGAATCGTTTACTGTACAATGGAAGTGGAAGGCGGAGAAAAGCTGCAGACAGATCAAGCAGAAGCCTCGAAACCCATGTATGTTCATTTTTAATTTTTTAATGCATTGCTTTTCCTAATATGGCGAAACTTGGCATTATTTTCGAGAAATTTAAAGTTATGGGATGAATAAATTTTGAAGTTCATATGTATAAAAATGCTTGCATGGTTTATACTGAAAAAACTCTTCCATGAGCTTCCAAATATTTTATAGCAAGCTAGAAAATTAATCAGGATTAAATAGAATTTCCACCCACGCTGCACTAGTGTGCGTATTTAACATTTCAAACTCTATAAGTAGTACTACATTTGATGATAAAATCAGGTGGGATACACAAGGAGATTTTTCAACCAATTACCCACTTCCCTCAGTGAAAGTGAAACTGTACACTGAGAATCCTGGGATGTTAGCATTGGAGGATAAGGAGTTAGGAAAAGTTGTTCTTCGGCCTACGCCACTGTCGTCCAAGGTAATGGACATTTTTGCTTTCAATTGTGGGCGAGTAGTATTTTGATAAGTTATCACAAATCATACGCTCACGTACATGTTATGAACTGACAAAGGCTCCAGAGTGGCATAAAATGACTGTTCCCAAAAATGCACCTGATCAAGAATTAAAGATTAAGATTGCATGTAGGATGGATAAACCGTTGAATATGAAACATTGTGGGTTAGTCCAGAATCATAATTTGTATTACATATTCACCCATAATGAAGGTTTTTTTCTTCAAATTGTAACTCACAACATGTTACTTTGTGACTCTAGTTATTTATATGCGCTGGGAAAAGGAGTGTGGAAGAAGTGGAAAAAGCGCTATTTTATTTTGGTTCAAGTTTCTCAATACACTTTCGCTATGTGCTCTTACAAAGAGAAAAAATCCGAACCTGCGGAAATGCTACAATTAGACGGATATACTGTCGATTACATCGAACCTGCCAGTGGTACGTTTAAATTCCATAACTTGTAGCAATTATTATTTTTCCCCTGCTTTTATTTACATGCAAAGTAATAGCTGACCAAAATGACGAATGAATCCACTTCAATACTACATGATAAACTAATTAATATTATTCATGTTATTTTTCATGCAGCCAATCTGATGGTTGGAATGGGTAAGTTTTTCAATGTTCACAAGAATCCCACCCGAATCTCTTTAGATATGTTTCTCAATGCCCCATAAGCTTATCAAGTAATCTCAAATCTCAATCGATGTCAGCGGATCCCAGTTGTTGTCATTAATACCCCTTTGATCAGATGTATATAACATCTGCATTTTTCATAATGCACAAGTTTCTTCTCAAAACCTTGAACATCCGTCTTTCTTTTAGTTTTTATGCCCGCCTTGGTCTCAGTTTTTATAAAAAGAGATGTATACTATTCGCGGGTGGAAAAAGTTCCGTATCCTGGTATCCTGGATACCAACTGGGAAATTTTGGGGAGTTGGGAAATTTTTCGGGGAAAAAAAAAGAGTAGAAAAGAAAGGAAAAAAAAGAAAAGAAGGGAGAAAAACGAGATTTTTTACAGTTTCCCCACAAATTTCCCAATGCAAAAAAGTTTCCAAAAATTTCCCAATGCTAAAAATTTCCCCACAAATTTCCCAATGCTAAAAATTTCCCAACTAATTTCCCAAAGCTAAAAATTTCCCCACAAATTTCTCAACTAATTTCCCCACTAATTTCCCAATGCTAAATTTCCCCAAAATTTTTCCAATGCTAAAAATTTCTCCACAAATTTCCCGATGCTGAAAATGTCTCCACAAATTTCCCAATGCTGAAAATTTCCCCACAAATTTCCCAATGCTGAAAATTTCCCCACAAATTTCCCAATGCTGAAAATTTTCTTTACAAATTTTCCAGTGCAAAAAATGTGTTCACAAATTTACCAGTGCAAAATAAATCTATACCAATTTTGGCAAATGGCAAAACTTTCA
>Ga0210040_10007466_pt1 | contig 13213 bp, 8 predicted proteins | sample CryGeyCG12114_NA_FD_185462 | JGI IMG/M metagenome (GOLD analysis project Ga0210040, IMG submission 185462) | Groundwater microbial communities from aquifer - Crystal Geyser CG19_WC_8/21/14_NA (SPAdes) (version 2) | ecosystem: Environmental > Aquatic > Deep subsurface > Groundwater | place: USA... | reverse complement strand
CTGGACCCGGCGGAGGAGCTGGGCGCGGACGTCCTCGTCCTCGTGGGGCTGCTCGGCGCGGTCAGCCTGGTCGCCGAGCCGCTCGAGCTGACCGCCGGGGTGCCCTTCGACGTCGTCGTCCCCGAGGGCAGCGCGTTCGCGGAGCTCGGCCTCTCGACCCTGTCCGACGACGGGGTGCTCCTGCTCCCGGTGGACGAGGGGACGTACGAGGAGCTCCCCCTCGACGAGGCGAGCCGCTCCACCGCCCTCGGCGCCGTCGGGCAGCTGCTCGGAGGGGCCGCGCTGCCGGCCGAGCTCCGGGCGGCGACCGCGGAGCTCGCCGACGTGGCCGACGACCTCGACGACGTCGTGACCGTGGAGGTGGGCCCGGACGGGCGCACGGCCCGGGTGACGGCGGAGCTCCCGGCCGGGGAGTACATGCTCGACGTCAGCCTGCTGCCGGACGACGAGGAGCTCGTGACGAGCTTCGGCGTCGTCCTCGCCGAGGCGGTGCTCGCGGCGGCGCCGGCGCCGGCGCCGGCGCCGACGCCGACCGTCCCGGCGCCCACGGCGACCGTCCCGGCGCCGACGGCGACCGCTCCGGCCGCTCCCGCGCCGGTGCAGCAGAACCCGGGCCTGCGCTCGAACACCGGCGTCGAGGGCGGCGGGCTCGACGGCGGCCTCGTGGTCGCCGGTGCGGGGCTGCTCGCCCTGGCCGCCGGGGCGGGGACCCTGGCCGTCCGCACCGGGCGCCGTGGCCGCGCCTGAGACGCCCTCCGCGACGGGCGCCGGCGCCCCCCCCGGGGGACGGCGGCGCCCGTCGCGCCGCGTCGCGGCCCTGGGCGCCGCCGCGGCCCTCGCGGTGGCGGGGGGCTCGCTCCTGGCCCTGGGCCTCGACCGGGGCGAGCCCGAGCTCGCTCCGACCCCCAGCGCGTCCCCGGCGCCGACCCGGGAGCCGGAGGCGACCCCCGAGCCGACCCCCGAGCCGTCGCCCGAGCCGACCTCGCTGCCGGAGGCGGCGCCGCAGCCCACGGCCGTGCCGGCGCTGGGGTCGGACGCCGACGTCCGGCTGCGCGTGCCCACCGTCGGCCTCGACCTGCCCGTGCACCCCCTCGAGCCCGACGGGCAGGCCATCAACCCGCCGACCATGACCGACGCCTACTGGATCGCTCCCTACGGCGAGCCCGGCGCCGGCGCGTCGGCCCCGGACAACACCGTGTACATCGCCGCGCACTCCTGGAGCCGAGGGGATGCGGCCTTCGACCCGCTGCTCGACGCGGGCTTCGAGGGCGGCGCCGTCGGGCCCGGCGACCTCGTCGAGGTCGACACGCCCTCGGGGACGGCCGAGTACGCGGTGACGGACGTGCGCCGCTACGGCAAGGACGTCCTGCCCGACGCCGACGAGGTCTGGGAGGTCCACCCGGGACGCCTCGTCCTCATCACCTGCTTCCAGCGCGAGGACGGCCGCCGGTCGACGGAGAACCTCGTCGTCGTCGCCGAGCAGACCGCCGCCGCCGGCTGAGGGCGCCGGGCCCCGCCGCCGGCGCCGCCTCCCCGGCGACCTCACGCGTCGAAGGAGTGCTCCGGCCCGGGGAAGCCGCCGGTCTCCACGTCGGCCACGTACGCGCGGGCGGCGCGGGCGAGCTCGCCGCGCAGGTCGGCGTACTGCTTGACGAAGCGGGGGGTGCGTCCGCCGCCGAGGCCGGCCATGTCCGTCCACACCAGCACCTGGGCGTCGGTGCCGGGCCCGGCGCCGATGCCGACGACGGGGACGTCGAGCTCGCGCGCGACCCGCTCCGCCAGCGGCGCCGGGACCATCTCCAGGACGACCGCGAAGGCGCCGGCGTCCTGCAGGGCCCGGGCGTCGGCGGCCAGCTGCTCGGCGCCCTCGCCGCGGCCCTGCACCCGGTAGCCGCCGAGCGCGTGCTCGGACTGCGGGGTGAAGCCGGTGTGGCCCATCACCGGGACGCCGGCGTCCACCAGCGCGCGCACGCTCGGGGCCACCGCGGAGCCCCCCTCGAGCTTCACCGCTGCGGCGCCGCCCTCCTTGAGCATTTGCACCCCGGTGGCCACGGCCTGCGCCGGACCCTGCTGGTAGCTGCCGAACGGCAGGTCGGCCACGACGAGAGCCCGCGCGGTGGCCCGCGCGACCGCGCGCGTGAGGACGAGCATGTCCTCGACCGTGACGGGGATGGTGGTCGCGTGGCCGAGGACGGTGGTCCCCGCGGAGTCGCCGACGAGCAGGACCGGGACGCCGACCTCGTCGAAGAGGGACGCCGTCATCGCGTCGTAGGCGGTGAGCATCGCCCAGCGGCGGCCCTCCTCCTTCCACCGGCGCAGCGTCGTGGTGCGGACCACCCGGGGGGCGAGCGGTCCGGGGGAGGGGGGTGCGGGGTCGGCGGCGGGGGCGCCCGCGGCCGCGCCGTAGGGGGCGGGCTCCTCGCTCACGCGTCCTCCTCGCGCCAGTGCGTGGTGATGGGCAGGCGCCGGTCGCGCCCGAAGGCGACGGGCGTCGTCTTGGTGCCCGGCGCGCCCTGGCGGCGCTTCCACTCCGCCCGGTCCACCAGGCCCACCACCTGCTCGACGTCGTCCCGGGCGTGGCCGGCCTCGAGCAGCTCCGAGCGGCCCAGGGCGCGCTCGACGTAGTCCTCCAGGAGGGCGTCCAGGACGTCGTACTCCGGCAGGGAGTCCTGGTCGGTCTGGTCGGGCCTCAGCTCGGCCGAGGGCGCCTTCGTGATGGACGCCTCGGGGATGGGCTCGCGCTCCTCGCGGGCGGCGGCGTCGGCGTTGCGCCACCGGGCCAGGCGCCAGACGTCGGTCTTGGCGACGTCCTTCAGCGGGGCGAAGCCGCCGACGGAGTCCCCGTAGATCGTCGAGTAGCCGACGGACAGCTCGCTCTTGTTCGACGTCGCGAGCACCAGCTGGCCCTCGGAGTTGGAGATCCCCATGAGCAGCGTCCCGCGCACGCGCGCCTGCAGGTTCTCCTCGGCCACGCCGGTCATCGGGACGTGCGCGAGGAAGGCGTCCACCATCGGCGCGATCGGGTGCACCCGGTAGTCGATGCCGAGCCGCTCGGCGAGGTCGTCGGCGTCGGTCTGGGAGTGCTCGGTGGAGTAGCTGCTCGGCATGGAGACGCCCACGAGGCCGGAGGCGCCGAGCGCGTCGACCGCCAGCGCCGCGCAGACCGCCGAGTCGATCCCGCCGGAGAGCCCGAAGAGCACCTGGCGGAAGCCGTTCTTGCGCGCGTAGTCCCGCAGCCCCAGGACGAGCGCGCCCCACAGCTCGGCCATGTCCTCCAGCGGCTCGGCCACGGGTGCCGGCACGGGCTCGCGCGGCGGCGCGGGGTCCTCGCTGAGCACGACGCGCTGCACGCGCTCGACGGCCGGTGCCTGCGCGGAGCCCTCGGGCAGGTCCAGGTCCACGACGAGCAGCTGCTCGGCGAACGCCTCGCCGCGGGCCAGGACCTCGCCGTCGGGGGCGACCACGACCGACCCGCCGTCGAAGACGAGGTCGTCCTGGCCGCCGACGGCGTTCACGTACGCCAGGACCGCCTCGGCCTCGCGGGCGCGACGGCGGCACAGCGCGAGCCGGGTGTCGTTCTTGGCGCGCTCGTACGGGGAGGCGTTGAGGACCACCAGCAGCTCCGCGTCGGCGTCGCGGGCGGCGGCGACGGGCCCGCCCTCCTGCCAGAGGTCCTCGCAGATGGCGACGGCGACGTCGACCCCCCGCACGCGGGCGACGAGGAGGTCGCGGCCCGGCACGAAGATGCGGAACTCGTCGAAGACGCCGTAGTTCGGCAGGTGGTGCTTGGCGTACCGGCCGACCTGGCGCCCGCCGTGCAGCAGCGCCGCGCAGTTCTGCGGCAGGCCCTTCGGCATCTCCGCGGCGCCGCCCTCGCGCCGTCCCTCCTGGCGGCCGTCGGCCTCGCGCTGGCCCCGCCCTGCGCTGCTGACCCCGTCGGCGACGGGGCCGGAGGCCCGGTCGACGTAGCCCACGAGCACCGGCAGGTCGCCGAGGCCGTCGGCGAGGAGGTCCTGGGCGAGGTGGCCGAGGGCGGCGCGGGAGGCGTCGACGAACGAGCGGCGCAGCGCCAGGTCCTCCACGGGGTACCCGGTCAGCGCCAGCTCGGGCAGGACGAGCAGGTCCGCACCGGCGGCGGCGGCCTCGGCGGCCGCGCGCCGCACCAGCGCCGCGTTGCCGTCGAGGTCGCCCACGGTGGTGTCGACCTGGGCCAGGGCGAGGCGCAGGGAGGGCATGCGGCGAGCCTAGCCAGCCCGGCGGGAGCGCCCCCGGCGCGGCGACCGGCCCCCGCGGCCCCGTCCTGCCTTGCGGGGGCCGCCGGGGCCCGTCACGGTCGCTCGCAGGACCCGTCGCTCGGAGGCGGGGCCGGACGGCGAGCAGCGGGGCCGCGCGGGCGCGCGGCGGGAGAGGGGCGAGGCGTGGCAGCGCAGACGGACCTGGAGGTGCCCCCCGGGGTCACCGTCGTCGACGACGAGGACGAGCCCGAGCTCGTCGACGCCGACGGCCGGCGCGTGGACACCTGGAAGGAGGGGTACCCGTACGACGAGCGGATGCGGCGCGAGGACTACGCCGTGGAGAAGCGCCGGCTGCAGATCGAGCTGCTGAAGCTGCAGCGCTGGATCAAGGGGTCCGGCGAGCGGCTCGTGGTGCTGTGCGAGGGCCGCGACGCCGCGGGCAAGGGCGGCACGCTCAAGCGCTTCACCGAGCACCTCAACCCCCGGGGCGCCCGCGTCGTGGCGCTGGAGAAGCCCAGCGAGCGCGAGTCCACGCAGTGGTACTTCCAGCGGTACGTCGCCCACCTGCCCGCGGCGGGGGAGATGGTCTTCTTCGACCGCTCCTGGTACAGCCGCGCCGGGGTCGAGCGCGTCATGGGCTTCGCGACGCCGCAGGAGTACGACCGCTTCATGGCGCAGGTGCCGCTGTTCGAGCAGATGCTCGCCGAGGACGGCATCCACCTCGTCAAGTTCTGGTTCTCGGTGACGCGCGCCGAGCAGCGCACGCGCTTCCTCATCCGCCAGATCGACCCCGTGCGCCAGTGGAAGCTGAGCCCCATGGACATCGAGAGCCTCGGCCGGTGGGACGAGTACACCGCGGCCAAGGAGGCCATGTTCGCGCGGACCGACCGGCCGTACGCGCCGTGGGTCGTGGTGAGCACCAACGACAAGAAGCGCGCCCGCCTGGAGGCCATGCGCGTGGTGCTCTCCCGGTTCCCCTACGACGGCAAGGACGAGGCGGTCGTGGGCCGGCCCGACCCGCAGCTGGTCGTCCGGGCCCGCAGCATCCTGGAGGTGGACCGCGCCCCGGAGGGGAGCGCGGCCGCGTCCCGGGAGGAGGGGGCCGCGTCCCGGGAGGAGGGGGCCGGGGCCGCCGACGACCCCGGCGCCTGAGGGGTCAGCCCCCCGCGCGCCCGGCGGACCCGGCGGACCCGGCGCCCTCCCGCTGCTGGCGCCGCTCGTCGCGGAGGTCGGCGACGGCCGGCACGAGGGCCAGGAGCACCAGGACCACGGCCACCAGCAGGCTCGCCGACAGCCCCGCGGCGTAGTCCTGCTCCTGCCCGCCCGACGCCGACGCCGACGCGACGCCGAAGTAGACGGCGCCGACGAGGGCGATGCCCACCGACGAGCCGATCCGCTGGCTGGTCTGCAGGACGCCGCTGGCGGAGCCCGAGCGCTCCGAGGCGACGACCGAGAGCGTCAGCGTCGTGTTGGGGGAGATGACGACGCCGCTGCCGGCGCCCCCGAGCAGGAGCGGGAGCGCGAGGGCGAGGCCCAGCTGCCACGGCGGCAGCACGTCGGAGAGCGTCGCCACCACGGCGAGGACGCCGAGCAGGCCGACGGCCACCGCGACGAGCCCGCTGACGACCAGGCGCCGGCCGAGCCGGCTGACGGCGCGGCCCGCCAGGACGGGGGTGACGGCACCGCCGACGGCGAAGGGAGTCTGCGTCAGCCCCGCCTGCAGCGGGCTCATGCCGAGCCCGTCCTGCAGGTAGATCGACAGCACGAAGAAGATGGTCGTGAAGCCGGCGAAGTACACGAGCCCGACGAGGACGCCGTTGCGGTACCGGCTCTCGCGGAACAGGGACAGGTCCACCAGCGCGTCCCGGCCGGAGCGGCCCCGGCGGCGCTCCCACCGCACGAAGGCGACGCCGAGGGCGAGCGAGCCCGCCCACAGCGCGACCCAGGCCACCGCGCCCGGCTGCTCCAGCAGGGGCAGCAGGAGGGCGGTCAGGGCGGCTGCCAGCAGCACCACCCCGGCGACGTCGACGTGCGCCCGCCGCCCGGCCGCCGGCCGCCCCACCGGCAGCCACCGCATCGCGAGCACCATCCCCGCGACGCCGATGGGCAGGTTGACGAGGAAGACCAGGCGCCACGACGACGGGTCCGGGTCGACGCTGAGGATGGTGCCGCCGAGCAGGGGGCCGACCGCCGTGGACAGGCCGATGCTCGTGCCCAGCAGCCCGAAGGCGCGGCCGCGCTCCGGCCCGGAGAACAGCGACTGGATGAAGGCGGCCACCTGCGGCTGGAGGAGCCCTCCGCCCGCGCCCTGCAGCAGGCGCGCGGCGATGAGCCACCCCGGCGAGGGGGCCAGCCCGCACAGCAGGCTGGCCGTGGTGAACAGGGCCAGGCCGGCGACGAAGACCCGCCGCCGGCCGAGGGAGTCCCCGAGCCGCCCCGCGGGGACGAGCACCAGGCCGAAGGCGAGCGCGTAGCCGGACAGCACCCACTGCAGGTCGCCGCCCGTGGCGCCGAGGTCCTCGCTCAGCGACGGCAGCGCGACGTTGACGATCGAGACGTCGAGCAGCGTCATGAAGCCCGAGACGAGGCAGACGGCCAGCGCCCGCCACCGCCGGGGGTCGGGCTCCTCCTCGCCCCCGGTGCCGCTGGTCGAGGTGGGGCCCTCCTGGACCGGTCCGCCGTGGCGGTCGCTGCGGGGAGAGCCGGCTCCGCCCTCCGGTCCTGCTGCGCGGTGGGTCGTCACGCCAGGACGGTATGCCGGGGCACCCACCGCCACCGCGGGGGCCCGCCGTCGCGTCGGGGGACCCGGCCGCTGGCAGGATGGCGGCGGCGCGGCAGGCGCCACCGCGGGAGGGGCGTCGGCGCGGAGGCAGCAGCGAAGGGATGGGACGGATGGACCGCCAGCAGGAGTTCGTGCTCCGCGCGATCGAGGAGCGCGACATCCGCTTCGTCCGGCTCTGGTTCGGCGACGTGCTCGGCGGCCTGAAGTCGGTGGCCATCGCCCCGGCGGAGCTGGAGGGGGCCTTCGCCGAGGGCATCGGCTTCGACGGCAGCTCCATCGAGGGCCTCGCCCGCCGCTCCGAGGCCGACATGATCGCCCGGCCCGACCCGTCGACGTTCCAGGTGCTGCCCTGGCGGGGGGACGGCGGCAGCGCCGGCACCGCCCGGATGTTCTGCGACATCCTCACCCCCGACGGCGAGCCGGCGCTGGCGGACTCGCGGAACGTGCTCAAGCGCACGCTCTCCCGGGCGGCGGAGAAGGGCTTCACCTTCTACACCCACCCCGAGATCGAGTTCTACCTCTTCGAGGGCAGCCCGGCCGACAGCGTCGGGGAGGGCAGCACCGGGCCGGTGCACGCGCCCGTCCCCGTGGACACCATGGGCTACTTCGACCACGTGGCCGGCGGCGCCGGCCACGACTTCCGCCGCGCGGCCATCGCGATGCTCGAGGCGATGGGCATCTCCGTGGAGTTCAGCCACCACGAGGCGGGGCCCGGGCAGAACGAGATCGACCTGCGCTACGCCGACGCGCTGACGACGGCGGACAACATCATGACCTTCCGCACGGTGGTCAAGGAGGTCGCGCTGCAGCACGGCGTCTACGCGTCCTTCATGCCCAAGCCGCTCGCCGACCAGCCGGGCAGCGGGATGCACACGCACCTGTCGCTCTTCGAGGGCGACCGCAACGCCTTCCACGAGCCGGGGGCGAAGTACGAGCTCAGCGCCACCGCGCGCCACTTCATCGCCGGGCTGCTGCACCACGCGCCCGAGACGTGCCTGGTCACCAGCCAGTTCGTCAACAGCTACAAGCGCCTGTGGGGCGGCAACGAGGCGCCCTCGGACATCGCCTGGGGGCACAACAACCGCTCCGGGCTGGTGCGGGTGCCGATGTACAAGCCCGGCAAGGCGACGTCCGCGCGCGTGGAGCACCGGGGCATCGACACGGCGGCCAACCCCTACCTCACCTTCGCGGTCCTGCTGGCGGCGGGCCTGAAGGGCGTGGAGGAGGAGTACCCGCTCGCCGAGGGCGTCGAGGAGGACGTGGCCCTGCTGTCGGGCGCCGAGCGGCGCGCCATGGGCATCGCCCAGCTGCCGGCGAGCCTGGACCACGCCATCTCGATCACCGAGGGCAGCGAGCTGGTCGCGGAGACGCTGGGGGAGAGCATGTTCGAGCACGTGCTGCGCAACAAGCGCGCCGAGTGGGTCGACTACCGCGCCCAGGTGACGCCGTTCGAGCTGCGGCGCTTCCTGCCCTGGCTCTGAGCGCCGCCGTGCCCGGGCCCCACGGCCCGGGAGGGCCGGCGGACGCCGGGAGGTCGGCACCGGGAGCGCACGGCGAGCACCCCGCACGACGGCGTGCGGAGGAGGAGGTCTGAGGTGGAGCACGTGCACGAGGCGTCGGCCGGAGCGGCCGGAGCGGCCGGAGCGGCCGGAGCGGCCGCAGCAGCCGCAGCAGCCGCAGCAGCCGCAGAGGCACCCGCGGGGGCGCCCACCGCCGGGCGCGCCCAGGACGAGCCGCTGCGCGTCCTCGTCGTCCAGCACGAGGACGGCTGCCCGCCCGCCCTGCTGGGCGAGGCGCTCACGGCCCGGGGCGCGGTGGTCGACGTCGTGCGTCCCGACCTGGGCCAGCCGCTGCCGACGTCGCTGGGGCGCCGCGGCCCCGGGACCCGGCCCGGCGGGCACGACGCCCTCCTCGTCCTGGGCGGCACGGCCGCCGCGGACGACGACGCCCGCTGGCCCTGGCTCCCCGCCGTGCGAGCGCTGCTCGCCGCGTGCGTCGGCGACGGGACCCCGGTCCTCGGGGTGTGCCTGGGGGCGCAGCTCCTCGCCGCGGCCACCGGGGGCCGCACCGGCCGGGCCCCCCTCGGGCCCGAGCACGGCCTGCTGCCCGTGGTCCCCGAGCGCGCCGAGGACCCCCTGCTCGCGGCGGCCGCCGAGGAGGACGGGCCCTGGCGCGCCGTGCAGTCCCACGGCGACGCCGTGCTCGAGCTGCCCCCGGCCGCGACGCTGCTCGCCACGTCGGCGTCCTGCGACGTGCAGGCCTTCCGGGTGTCCCGGGCCTGGGGCGTGCAGTACCACCCCGAGGCCACGGCGCCGATCGTGGCCGCGTGGTGCGGCTCCGACGGCGCCCGGCGCGAGCTCGCCGCTGCCGGGCTCGGGGTCGAGGACGTGGTGGGTCCGGTGGCCGCGGCGGCCCCGGAGCTCGCGCGCGGCGCGGACCGGCACGCGCGCGTCCTGCTGGAGCAGGCCCGCGCCGCGCGCGCGGAGCGGGCAGGCACCGCGCCCGGCCCGGTCCCCCGGACGGCGGGAGCGGCCCGGTGAGCACCCCCAGCATCTCGCCGGGGCTGCTGGCCCGCCGGGGGTTCACCGACCCCGGTGCCGCCCAGCGGGTCCTCGCCGAGCCGGCCACGGGTGCGGTGCTGCGCCGCTGGGGAGCCGCCGACGAGGGGGTGCCCCGCCGCGCCGGCGGCCGCACCGGCGGACCTCGGCGTCCCGCCGCCCCGACGTCCGCCGTGGCACCGCAGGAGGCGGCCGAGGAGCTCGTGCAGGTGCTCGGTGCGGCGGCGGACCCCGACGGGGCGCTGCGCGCGGTGGCCCGGCTCGCCGAGCACCCCGGCTCCCCGCCCCTGCGGGTGCTCGCCCGGCCCGGCGCGGCGCGCGACCGCCTCGTCGCCGTCCTCGGCGGCTCGTCCGCGCTGGCGGACGGCCTCGTGCGCCATCCCGGGGACGCGGAGGTCTTCGAGGAGGAGGACGCGCCGGTCCCCGGCGAGGTGCTGCGCGCCGAGCTGCTGCGCTGGGTGGGCGCCGACCCGGCCGACCCCGCCCCCGTCGCGTCCGCCGAGGCGACCGGGGACGACCTGCGCCGGGCCTACCGGCGGCGGCTGCTGTCCCTCGCGGGGCGCGACCTCGCGTCCCCGGCGCCCGAGCGCCGCGTCGCCGACGTCGGCCGCGAGCTCGCCGACCTGGCCGCCGCCGCGCTCGAGACGGCGCTGGCCCTGGCGCGCCGCGACGTCGGCGAGGAGCACCGGGCGGTGCGCCTGGCCGTGCTCGGGATGGGCAAGTGCGGTGGCCGCGAGCTGAACTACGTCAGCGACGTCGACGTCGTCTACGCCGTCGAGCCCGCCGAGGGCGCCTCCGAGGCGCAGGCCCTCGCCGTGGGGACGGCGCTGGCGCGCCTGCTCGCCAAGCACTGCTCGGCGTACACGGCCGAGGGGGCCCTGTGGCCCGTCGACGCGGCCCTGCGCCCCGAGGGCGGCGCGGGGCCGCTCGTGCGCACCGTCGAGAGCCACCGGGCGTACTACGAGCGCTGGGCGAGCACGTGGGAGTTCCAGGCGCTCCTGAAGGCCCGCCACGTCGCCGGGGACGCCGGCGTCGCCGCCGCCTACCTGGAGGCCGTCCGGCCGATGGTCTGGGAGGCGGCCCAGCGGCCGGGCTTCGTCGCCGACACGCAGGCGATGCGACGGCGCGTCGAGGCCCACGTGCCGGCGAAGGAGGCCCCGCGCCAGCTCAAGCTCGGGCCGGGTGGGCTGCGGGACGTCGAGTTCAGCGTCCAGCTCCTGCAGCTCGTGCACGGCCGGGCGGAGCCCCGCCTGCGCAGCGGCACGACGCTGGACGCGCTGGAGGCCCTGGCCACCTACGGGTACGTCGGGCGCGCGGACGCCGGGGCCCTCGACCGGGCCTACCGGTGGCTGCGGGTGCTCGAGCACCGCATCCAGCTCTCGCGCCTGGTGCGCACGCACGTCCTGCCGACGGGGGAGGGCGACCTGCGCCGGCTGGCGCGCGCGTCCGGGGTCGGCGGCGTCGCGGCGCTGGAGGAGCGGTGGCAGCAGACCCGCTCCACGGTCCGGCGCCTGCACGAGCGGCTCTTCTACCGCCCGCTGCTCGGCGCCGCGGCGAGGTTGTCCACCGAGGACGTGCGCCTGGGCCCGGAGGCCGCGCGCGAGCGGCTGCAGGCGCTGGGGTACCGCGACCCCGCCGGGGCGCTGCGCCACCTGGAGGCGCTGACCTCGGGCGTCAGCCGTCGGGCCTCGATCCAGCGCCAGCTGCTGCCGGTGCTGCTGGGGTGGTTCGCCGACGGCGCCGACCCGGACTCCGGCCTGCTGTCCTTCCGGCGGCTGTCGGAGTCCCTCGGAGGCACGCACTGGTACCTGCAGATGCTCCGCGACGACGGCGTGGCCGCCGAGCGCCTCGCGAACCTGCTCACAGGCAGCCGCCTGGCTGCGGACCTGCTGCTGCAGGCTCCCGAGGCGGCGCGGTGGCTCGAGGGGGACTCCGAGCTCCGCCCGCGCCCGCACGACCAGTTGCGCACCGAGGTCGGGTCCGTCGTCGGGCGGCACCGCGACCCCGTGGAGGCGGTGACCGCGGCCCGGGCCGTGCGCCGTCGGGAGATGACGCGGACCGCCGTCGGGGACCTGTCCGGCGTCCTCACCCTCGAGCAGGTGGGGGACGCCCTGTCCGCGGCGACGCGCGCGCTGCTGCAGGGAGGGCTCGCCGCGGCGATGCGCTCGGTGGCCGCCCGGGTGGGGGAGCCCCTGCCCGTGCGGATGGCCGTCATCGGGATGGGCCGCCTCGGCGGTCGCGAGCTGACGTACGCCAGCGACGCCGACGTCCTGTTCGTCCACGAGCCGCGCACCGACGTCGGGGAGCAGGAGGCGCAGGAGGTCGCGGTCGCGGTCGCGGGGGAGGTGCAGCGCCTGCTGAAGGGCCTGGGGCCCGAGCCCCCGCTCGAGGTGGACGCCGCCCTGCGCCCCGAGGGCCGCAGCGGGCCGCTGTCGCGCTCGCTGTCCTCCTACGCCTCCTACTACGCGCGCTGGTCCGACGTGTGGGAGGCGCAGGCGCTGCTGCGCGCGGAGCCCGTGGCGGGCGACGCCGAGCTCGGCGCCGCCTTCGTCGCGCTCGTCGAGGGGGTGCGCTACCCGTCGGCGGGCCTGGACGAGGCCCAGGTCCGCGAGGTGCGCCGGATCAAGGCGCGGGTGGAGTCCGAGCGCCTGCCCCGCGGCGTCGACCCGCGGCGGCACGTCAAGCTCGGCCCCGGGGGCATCTCCGACGTGGAGTGGACGGTGCAGCTGCTCCAGCTCCGGCACGCCTCCCGGGTGGAGGCCCTGCGGACCACCTCGACGCTGGGCGCCCTCGCGGCGGCGGCCGACGAGGGGCTGCTCGACCGCGAGGACGCCGCCGTCCTGGCGGAGGCCTGGCGGTGGGGCTCGCGCGTGCGCGCCGCGATGGTGCTGTGGACGGGGCGGCCCGGCGACGTCGTCCCGACCGACCTCGACGACCTCGAGGGCGTGGCGAGGCTGCTGGGGATGCCCGCCGGGTCGGCCGGCGCCCTCGACGACGAGCACCGGCGGCGCTCGCGGCGGGCGCGCGCCGTCGTCGAGCGGCTGCTCTTCGGGTGGGAGGACGGCTGAGCCCGACCCGCGCTGGTCGGCGCTCGTGCGCGCCGGCGGCGGGGCACGGCTGAGCGGGGCGCACCGGTGGCACGCAGGTCGCCAAAGCGGCCTGTGTGCCACCTGCTGGCGGCGGCAGGACGCGCGACGCGCTCGGCGAGCTCTGGCGTCGGACGGCGTCAGGACGCCTCATGTCGGCTCCTCGGTGCCCGGGGGTGTTCGCGAGGCGGCGCGCCGGCGCCACCGCTCGACGACGTGGTCGAGGTCGGGTGCCCAGGGGGGTGGTGGCACCCGGGGGTCGGTGCGGTCGGGTGGGTGCCAGACGACCTGGGTGCCGGTGAGCTCGCCCCGCCATCCCTGGCGGTGGACGAGTCGGTGGTGGTGGCCGCACAGGCACGCGCCGTTGCGTTCGCTGGTCGGTCCGCCGGCTGACCAGGGCGTGAGGTGGTGGAGGTGGCACCAGTCGGCGGGGCGGGTGCACGACCCGAAGGTGCAGGTCTGGTCGCGGTGGCGGATGGCGGTGCGGATCTTGTCGGGGAAGGCGTAGACCGACCGGCCGACGTCCAGGGGGCTCCCGTCCTCGGCGGTCAA
>Ga0210040_10007465_pt1 | contig 13217 bp, 9 predicted proteins | sample CryGeyCG12114_NA_FD_185462 | JGI IMG/M metagenome (GOLD analysis project Ga0210040, IMG submission 185462) | Groundwater microbial communities from aquifer - Crystal Geyser CG19_WC_8/21/14_NA (SPAdes) (version 2) | ecosystem: Environmental > Aquatic > Deep subsurface > Groundwater | place: USA... | reverse complement strand
ACGATGGAAGAAAAAAAGATCGCAATCGTTTCGCTGCACAGAGCAGGAAAATCAGATTTGGAGATTTTCAGAACCCTTAAAAACTTAGGCGTGAATAGAAAGCTAGTATACCGGACACTTTTAAGGTACCGAGAAACGGGAGCAATCGTTAGACGGCCTGGTAGTGGAAGAAAATGCACATCTACAGATGCTAGGCACGTCAGACTAGTCCGACAGCGCCTTCAGCGTAATCCACGTAGAAGCGCAAGAAAAATTGCTCGCGATATGGGAATTTCACCTCGAAGTGTTCGAAGGATACTTAAAACCAAGCTCCATACTAAGCCCTACAAGCTACAAAAAGTGCAAGATCTCACTGCACGCCAAAAAGCTGTCAGGCTACAAAGAGCAAAACTTCTGAAACGGAGGAACGCAGGCGGTGACCTTGGTGACATCGTGTTTTCGGATGAAAAATTATTCACCATTCAGCAGTCCTACAACAGCCAAAACGACCGAATCTGGGTAGTGAACAAAACAGCATGTGACAGCGACCTCTTTAGGGTAAAAAGAAAACAAGGCGCTCAGTCAATAATGGTGTGGGCTGGAATCACAGCAACTGGCCGTACGCCCCTTGTTTTTGTTCCTGCTGGGGTCAAAATCAACACAGAGGTGTATGTGGAATCGATTTTGCATAATTCTCTTCTTCCTTGGGCTCGAGAACACTTTGGAGACAGGCGTTGGGTCTTCCAGCAGGACTCTGCCCCATCCCATAGGTCACATGCTACTGTTGAGTGGTTGCGTGGTAACGTTCCGGACCTGATCAGTCCCGAAGAATGGCCTCCATATTCACCCGACCTCAACCCCTTGGACTTCAGCGTATGGTCTGTATTGGAGAGCAAAGTGTGCGCTACCCCCCACACAAGTTTGAGGTCTCTGGAAGCTAGTTTGCAGCGAGAATGGGAGAATTTGTCTCAAGACTACCTACGTTCCTGCTGCGAAAATTTTTGGAAGCGAATCGACCGCGTAGTAAGAGCGCAAGGCGATTATTTTGAAGTTTAAGTTTCTTTCTTGTTTAAAATTTTGTAAGCTATTAGTTGTTTTTTTCCTTTTTTTAATACATTGGTTAATAAAAAAGTTATTGAAGAAAATCAGTCGGACAATTTTTATGCCCCACCCTGTACTTCTCCATTTCTGCTTTATTGCCTTCCAGAAGATCATCGTCTGAGTTTTGAAACCATTTTTCTGCATTTTGTGGGGTACATCAGTTTCCAAATAGTCGATTGCCAATCTGAAGCTTCGAAAAGATTTTTTTCTGATAACATGTGTTTTGGCTTCAGGCGATAGATGGAAAATTGGCATGATTATATTTAAGCCTGTCGGCTTCTGCAATCACTTTTGAGATTTTTATTTCAAAACTAGTAATAGCTAAACGTCTTGTTAAGGAAAAAAGGAAAGGAAGAAAGTGAATACTTTAATGGCAACAATATCTTAAAGTAATTTTCTTATCTACTCAAGCCAACTTTTCATTAATTACCGGGAAAGTTTACCACTCAAATTGCGTTTGGAAAAGGATGAAAGTTGCACAAAAGTTTCCTAAATGGTCTCATTAACTTTTTAATCTCGAGTTGTATAATGATGAATTATGTAAGGAGGAATTAAAAGTATAGCAGGTTCACTATCACGCAGGGACGCATAGTCTTGGAATCATCATTATTTTTGTAACTGGTTTGGTTAGTTTAGTTTATGGGATAGGAGAAAAAAAAAGTAGTAATGGTTGATTGTTATGGCGTGGTGACAACTTTAAGTGAAAGGTGAAAAAAGTTTTGCTCTAGCAGTGCTAAATGGAAAATGTGTTGTGCTTGAGTGATTCAAGCAAGCAGTTATGATTTATCTCAAATGGCATAGTTTGTTGGCTGATAAATGAGAGTATGGTTTCGCGTCAACAAGCAAGGCTTGATCAGTTATCAAAATTTAAGCCAAATGTGAACGTTTATATGTTGTCTTACTTGGAAATAACACTAGAAATATTATTTGGCTGCATAAAAAGATACGTTCAATGATTTACAGCTTTTTTACTATAATTTTACAAACCAGATTGATTTTTTCAAAGAATTTTACACCAACTTATATTTATGGAATCAAGTCAAAGTAACAAAAAGTAATCCTTTCGTTAAATTTTTGCATTTTTTGCAGTTGTGCACTTTACACTTTGTCACCTTTTGGTACGTACCAATGTCTCTACAGAAAAACACTCCTTTCTAAACCAGGATAACCTTTGGCTGGCCTCAATCTCACTAGTAAGATTTAAAACCTGCAAAATTTTCAATGATCCACTAATTTTCTGGCGTATGAGAAGTTTTGAGAATGTGATAAACGACTGCACATCAAATTTGTTTTAATATTAAATTTTTTCGCTTTATCAAACTTTTAAAACTTGCCATACGCCTGAAAATTAGTGGATCATTGAAAATTTTGCAGGTTTTAAATTTTACTCGTAAGGGTAAGTCTACCAATATCTACCAAAGTAACAACCAGTGCCAAATAACTTTGGAGTAAAATTTTTCCGTTTTAATTTAAAACAGACAATAACTGAATTTGTTCGCAGGTTCAAAAATATCTAAATCTGAGGATCCAATCAGGTAGGAAATCAAAAAGAGACGAACCATGCCATCACTATTTTTAATTTATCGATAAATTATTTGCCAACTTCCGCCCCATTTTGATTTTTCACCTACATTGGATTCTCAGATTTAGGTATTTCCAAATCTAGAGAAAAAGTTTTCTATATGGACTTTGGTACGTACTTTGATTTATATGGTTCGAACCTAAAGTGACACTAAACGAAAACATTTTTGCATTTATAGACGAACATAGGGAGAATTTTTTATATTTGCATTTCTCACATGAAGTGGTTAAAGTCATAAAAGCAGTTTAGCGGGGTGAAAGTGCTTTCAAACTTATACGGTAAACCTTTTGGAGAGAAGCATTTATGCACGCTTTCATAAAATGACAGATAACAGTATTTTCGCAGTTTTCACTCTAGAAAAATCATGTGCCATCTCCAAAGTTATCAAAGTCACGAAGTTGTTATTGATGTAAAGTGTAAGGTTCGGTATTCCATTTTCAAACTTTTACCGTAGAATGTTTCACCCATTAAAGAAAATCACAATAATAACTGAGAAATACTATTCCATTTTCAGTTTTCAAATTTTACACAAAAAATGTATGAATAAATTAATCTGACTGTTCAAAATACAGTCTATAGTTCATGTGAAAAAATTGTGCTACACTCGGTTTATTCGAACACGCCGCGTTGATTACATTTCCATACAAATTGGTAGTAATAACTGTAGAACTGATTTGGTTCCCATGTTCTAGATTCAGCTGTAATTTATAGCAAGGCAAACCATCTTACTGTATAAATTCAAAGGAAAAAATGTTTTATTCCATAGTTGTGATTTTAAAATCAAGACAACAGTTACTAGCTAATAAACTATTCCTAATTGTATGTATTCAAAATTACTCCTTTTTTCAAACCAGAGAATATGAGTAAAATTTTTCCAGCTCCATTTGATACAGTTGAAAAAGATCCTTTTTTTATTCCGAATAAAAATGGGACCACCTGGCTTACTGTATTCCATATAATGGGCTCACGCTTCATTTTATACATCTGTGCTCTCCGTATCCATTTCACTCACTCGACTCAACTTAAAAAAACAAACACAAGTCGTAGTTCAACAAACTAAAATCCTTTGGATCCTTTTTTGGAAGGGAAAACAAATATTCATTAGCTTACACAAGATAGAAAATCCTTAAGGCAGGAACGAATTTTTTTACCCTATCCCGTGATTCCACGGTCACAAAACGAAAAAAAAATGTAGCAAACAATGAAAATGCGTTTCCAAAGCGTCTATATTCTTTCTCATGTAATAAATGACATCAGTCACTGTCCCAGTGTGAAACACATTGTCTAAAAATGGTGGACACAGGCTTTGTGTCCACTCAGTCACTACACAAACACATAGCTGATTATACTCAATGGTAGAAGCAGCTAGTGACAAAATAGATGTATTTATACAAGTGAAAGCTTTCCTCACGGCTAGCCACGCAAAAATACACATAAAAGTATCTACAATACTTGATAGTATTAGTAACCCATTGTGTGAGAAACTTTCACTTCATTATGTACAGGAGAAAGCATGTGTGATTCAAAGACACGCTTACGGGTGGAATAACAAAATGTGGCTACGGATTTTGTGAATGTGGTAGGAAAAAGTGAATTTATAAATGGATTTTGGTTGCTTTTTCCGCAAAAAGCACGTTGAAGGTTTGTTTTCCTGGGATTTTAAACTACTTTTGTTCTTTTGGGATGTGTATGAGAGAATTTCCGTATTCCAATCTTTTAAATGTATACTAGGTTTTAGGTAGGTTTAGGTAAATGACATGCTATGAGGTTTGGTTTTATAAAGTATAACCAAGGGAGGGATTTTTGAATAAATTTTACTTTAAAACAATGTGATAATAAAATTGGAGTGAAAATGTATTAATTTTAAAAGTGCCTAGTCAGTTTGAAGGTATAAGGGCAAAACTTAGGAAAAAATGTACTCACTTATTTCTACAACATAAATCAAATTACATTTGTCAGGTTGCACTGAAGTAGGTCAGATTAGATCCATGTTGTCTCCAAACAAACCTCTCATGCATATAAATAAGTAACACTTGATCACATGTGTGGAGAAGGTGAATTGTGTAAATCCTTGTTTGTTTGAGAACGCGTGGTGGGTGAAAAGTATGGGCTTGGCGTTTCTGTAAGCCCTTTTGATTCATTGCTTTATGTAACGCTTGAATTTCATCAGAAATGTGAGTATATTTCGTGTTTATTGTCTGTATGGAGCACAGCATTGAGCATAGCACTACGTAAAGTACATCAGTGTATTTGAAGTGGGAGCCGAAATTGAGGTTTTCTGAAATTACTTAGTGTGGTGGATTTGGTCCGTTTCATGAAACGACAGCTATTTACCTTCACCGTTCTACTTGGTATAGTTCACAAGTTGGAAGGCTTTTAGTATGATTTCAATCGTGCTCTCTTTTGTCATCTTCTGAGCGAAACAAAACACGACAAAATGAAAAACGACGAATGAAATAGGGCGGAAATAAAAATTGCGAAAGTAAAAACAAGAAAAACAAGTATCGGTATAAGCAAGAATTTATTATTTTAATATCATAACTTTATTCAATTATTTTTTGAAATGAATTCATTCAATTTGTGAGGCACTGAAGAGTGAGAGAGTAAAAGTATATAATCAAGGTCAAAATTGAACCACACAACCTGCTCATTCCGGGAACTTAGGCTAGCATATCCCTACGTTCTTCATTTTAGCTTAATTTTTTAAAGATTATTATTTTTAAAACTTGTGATCAACCCCAAATAAAAATTACATATTTAAAATCCTCTTGTCAAGGGCTTTCATTGGACGCATCATTTGTAAAACTGACTTGTACCAACATTGCTATGATTGTAGTCCGACAGCGGATAATTGAGTGGCAAATTGTTTAATTTACAATAAAAATTCAAATTTGAGTACGAATTGAACTATAAGTTACACAATACAAAGCAAAAAATTCGCCTAAGTATTTGTTTTTTTCTTGGATTACCCATATTAAAGTTTTTACGCAAGCAAATTTTAAGAAGCGTTTTAGCCTTGATATAAGGCTACGATTCCACAAATTTCGCAAATACAGGATTAGGTATTCGTGATTCAAGCAACATGTTTTTTAGCCAGAAATATAGGGCTTATGTAATCATTATGGCTTGTGTTTGTGGTATAGCTCAAAAAGGTAACATTTATTGTCAAATTGTTCATTAGTAGCTGTATAGTGTAATAAATAAGAATTTTCCTGGCGGAGTTAATAAATTGGTTCTGGATGCAATGATCGTTACTAATAACGAATACAGATTATATAAGTGTGCGTCAATAAGGTCTCCATGTTTTCCAAGAAACATTCAATTCATTGTAAATCCTTCGGTTTTTCCGCCGATATATTTTCTGTATTAAAACAGTACAGTGGATTCACTGGCAAGGCTTTAGATATTGTTATGTTGTTACAGTTATGATGTCAACTTTTTTTGTCTTTGTTTAGTATTGGGAAAATTTTAATGAGTATCCATCCAAACCGTGACAAAATGTGTTTCCACGAATTCTGAGAAATGAGTGCGCATAATTGTTCATAGAATCGATCGATTTATTAATAAATCCCAGGTAAAACGTTGACGATGCAATACATAACTAGTTTATAATCATTCACACAAGACTAACTGACTATATGACTATAATACATACACAATAAAGATTACAATATATTATGAAACATACATACGACACTTCTAACGACATTAGCTAGCTAAAGGGAGCTAAATTTTGACGCAAATAAGACCAGGCACACACTCTGTTGAATTCATTTATAATTTCAGTTCACATTAGTTAGTACGCAAACTGGAGAACTAAACATATTTTCGATATTAACGTTCAAAAGCACACAGTTTTTCGCTCTTTATCGTACTTTTAGATATCAAGTAATAGCATCTATAAATATACACGGATCAATGCTCGATAGTACAAACTGCGGTAGATTAGAAGTACAAAAATAAAAATTTCTAAGATTAAACATTTACGTAATCAAACAAATCAGTAAAAATACTTAACATACATTAAGCTATGTAAAAGGATATTGGAACAAGTTTGTTTTTTGTAAGTAATTGATCATTCGTTCATTTCAAATGTAGTAAAAGCTCCAATATTTAATTGGATCATCCATAACATGACAAAATTTCTCATTTATTTTTCTGTGCGGTAAGAAAACGAATGTTGCAGTTCCAAACTTGCTATTATTTCACAACTATGCTATGCATTGGGGCTCATTGGGATTAAAAACGTCCAAAACTTGGTAAAATGACAGCAAAAAAATGGGGTCTAGTCAGGATCCTGTTGTAAACCAAAAGGAAAGTAGAAGAGCATGAATAACATGACATTTTGGCAGTCCCATAAAATGTATTCGTATGCCACAGGGAGCACAGACATTGTCATTTCCTTTTCCTTTTGCGAATCACTGAATAAGTTATTATTAGATGACTGCTCTGTGTCTTCCTTAATTCACAATATTTCATGAAATTGGGCACGTGGATGAAATATATTGGGTGGGCTAAGAAACTCACATTCTTTTTCTCGTTGGCCAAAAATAATCTTACAAACAAACATCCACTCACTTGCGCCACACCAAATTCTGCATTATTGTCAGTAAGTTTGATAGCAAAAATATTTAGTAGTGTTACTGCTGTCCCAAATATTTCCAATTTCGTTCACATAGTTCAGCACACAATACATTGTGACAGAACAATATTTTACTTTTTGATCCTTGTTAAACTAACTAGCGTGAAATTGTTTTTGTACATAAACATAACTTACTCAATCCGTAAGGTTAATATCACCGTTCGTTCTTAACAAATTAGCTACACGGACTAACCCTTCACTTGTGATCATGATACAAAGAATAGCGATAATAATACTTTTGTTTTATACGAACTACGTTTACCCACATAGCTTACCTACCGCGTACAAATCTAGTAAGTTAGTTGCTTACTACATGTTGATTGAAGCACTGACAACACAAAACATCATTAGTGTTTGAAAAAATATCACGATCTGAATCATGATGATGCCAAATTCATTGGCTAACGCCACAGTTCTCTCACGAACTTATTTCCATATGTCCCTTGTTAGATCCAAAAGTATTTTTCCCACACACGTTCTTTTTAGCGCAATGGTTTGTAAAAATGTATTTCAGGATGTTATCATTGTTGCATCAACTATCACTTGTTCACAGTTGTGGAACTACGCTAAAAAGGTGGCTATGAAATGAACAATGGAAATTGGATTTCACTGGATATATTTTCTGGTCTGCGCTTGTTAGTAGAACAAACAAGCAAACTTGCGGATTTGATGCACACAATAGTACACTATTATATGCATTGAACATCTTTCAACGGGCTCTGGATTAGATATATTTTTAGGTTAGCGTATTCCAAAAACAATAATTGTATCGTGACAAGAAAACCGCAAGTAAATACAGAACGAAATTGAAAAAGTTGAGGGATGCCACACCATAGAGAACAGAGGGAAATGACCACAAAAAGAGTGCCGTATTGATATTGTGTAACTCATTTTTACAGAAAGTTTCCATGGGATAGCATCCCCGAACTCCACACTCAGATTCGGAATGTCCCTTTTTTCACACGGCATGCTTTGAAGCTAAGTCCGAAGCAGATGAGGAGCAAAACTATTCCACCCGCAAGAAGATATATTGACCAGGAAAACTTGCAAGGACCTAGTATGGAACAAAAAGATAAAACAGTTTCTTTTTATTTATGGCCCGCAGTGGCAGCATTGTATATTTATCAAAGTTAACTAATGAAATAAAAGGGTTGGCTAGCCAGTAAATTGATTTTTGGAGAGATAAAAGCTCTGTATATGGCTGTGGACAATCTCTTTCATCATGTCATTCAGATGGTTCTTTACATGATGAAAGAGATTTGGATGTCTTTTTTGTTAAATACTAAAATGTATGGATTTATGAATCCACTGCGTGTTGTAATTAATTTGCGTTCGTTTGGAAATAATTGATTTTTATATCAGAAATTTTGTGACTACTGGATTCCATCATGTGAGGAATTTCTCAATAAATGAAAGAAGCAAGGCATGATATAAGTATCGATTTCGTTATCTTTAACATCGCTTTTCTTTCTCTCGTTTTTTGCCAATTAACGAAATAATCGCGAGAAAAAATTCAATGCAGCTCAATTTTGCGAATCAATTGGGCAATGTCAGTGTAATTAAGGGAGATAAAACTTGTCGCTATCCAGCTAACTTATTAGCTGCCCTTAAGCATACCAGGTTTATACACCTTATAAAAATATGACGCACGGCACGCTAATTAATCTAATTTAATTTTGTTCACTTACCAAGCACATATGGACCGGATAAATCCGAGCAAGCATCTTGAACCTCCTTATTCCCCCAACCCAATGGGTAAATGGCTACCCCAATGGCAATCAACACACCTGTAACAAAAAAAAATTCAAGTATATCTGACTGCAAACTGCAAGCAAAACTCAAACTTACTCTAACTAACTAGTTAGGGTTGCACAGAGCTATTCACAGAGAATGGCTGACCACATAAACTTTTAAACCTACTACTCGAGTTTCATGGATGCAATAGAATTCAAAGAGGAGGATCCAAATCCCTCTTGAGTCCGTCCGTAATAAAGTGGACAAGAGAGGAACTAACTATATCATTAGAAATTAAATGGGCTGAAAAGAAATGTCATCCCATTAAGGAAAGGGATGATGTTACATTGCTCTCATGGCATTGTATCCAAGCAATTGAATCTTATCGCAGAGTCCAGTCATGCTGAGCTTGTAATAATTAAAAGTGGCATTGTTCTTTCCTCCCATAGCTTGTTTGATTTAATACTTGTCGTTGGTTCCATTTTTTCCTCCAATCTTGTACACAACATGAATTGCCTCATGTAGGTTACGTCTTTCGTGTCATTGAAACATTAATGTGAAAAATAATAATATTACTGGCTCGCAGGTTTATTTAGTTTGTCAGTTAGTTAGTTAGAAATTTATAACGATTTTTTGTGTGTGTTTGTGACAGTGAATTAATTAGTTCACCGGAATAAGTATACTGGATTGTATTGTTTCTACAGATTGATTAAACATAGAGGCGAGAAACCAGAAAATCAAGTGTAAGTGAGTAAGTATAACTAATCATAGTAGCTGTATAGTACGGAACGCAAATCGTATTAATTAGCTTGAGATAAAGCTCACATGCTGTTTTCTCACCATTTGCAATGTATAAAACTACATGACAGCTGTCATGTGAAAATTTGGGCAATCAAGTCCACTGAAATTAGTTCACACCCCCAGAATAAAATCTACACTGCTTCAAGCCATTACTACATTTTGGCAGTTTTATTCCTTCTGAACTGAAAAACATGTGCATTTCCATCGATACGAGAAAGTCAACTCTAACTCTCAACTATTTACTTTTATCGCTCACTCACGGGTTATCCAAGAGCCCCTGAGCTCCCAATAATCTCACCATTTACAAACAAAAGGCTGTAAAACACACATATTGAGCAACACCTTTGTATAAATCGGTCCAATAAAATTACAATAATGGTCAACCCAAGAGAGCAAACAAACTCACACGTGTGTAATGAAAAAAAATTCAATAAAATGAATGAAATGCTTCACTTTGAAATAAAAAGCCAACCAAAGTTTATCATTTGACCTTAACCAAACTCTTTTTTCTCAAATAACAATATATTCTATCCATCCGGAGAAAAAAACCCTGAAATTTAAATGACGTTAAGAAAAGTACTTTGGTTAGTACAGTGTGTAACACAAAATTGGAGCCACCCTATCAATGTGCGATATTTTTGCAAAGAAATTAATAATTTGGTTTAACACCCATTAGAACACATCTCTTTTAGCTTAATGCTAAATTACACAAAAGTCTTCCAAAATAATATTCTATTATTGAATCGCAGAGCAATTAGTGAAATAGTACTGTAATTTCTTTGCCTACCTGCTCCAATTCGACCTTTTTTAATTTAGCTATGAAAGGTGGCTCCAATAATATGTTACAGCTAATTATGATAAAATTCCAAATATTTTGTAATCAGAATGCCCTTCATTCAAGAATCTGGATATGCATATTCGCAGGACGTTTTAGTTGAACTGTGATAGGAAAGTTTTTATAAAAACCCATTTCCTGTTTAGCAAAGCGATACATTTGAGGTGGCTCCAATTTTGTGTTACGCACTGTAACAACAAAAAATCAACAGTCAACCCTACCGTAATATATTTGCAAGGAAATTAAACTCAGGAGACCCCATAAGCGAAGAAATGTAGACTATCACTTTTGGATGACAACAATGACCGCCGACCATTAAGAAAAGAGAAAAATCCCAGGATCATCATCTATAGTCAGTGAGTAAACGGTGAGCACTCTAAAACCCTACTGTGAGAAGGAAAATACATATTCGGTATATGATCCTAGTAGTGAAGCCATAAAACCATTAGATTTTAAAGGAGGAAGTTGCAACAAACATCTGCTTCTTCCGCTCGCCGTAAACGTAATGTAGCAGTATACAAACTCACCAAATATTTAGTGGAAAAATCTCTTTTCTCCAGTCTAACAACTAAGATTCCACCTCACCATCGGATTTTACAAAATGAAGGCATACACAGCAAAGTGAGTGAGTAAGTAACTGATCTGGGATAGTAAGTAAGCAAGCACACATACTATAGAATAGGGAATAATACAAAGTCTCTGGCTAAGCTCTTTTCTTATAACTCCACGTAATGCTTGATGATCAAAGCACATCTGCTCAGCTGACGGCCTGCATTCAGGTTCCATTTATTTTGTCTCCCGTTTTGAGCTACGACTTGAATGAAGCATGAATAAATCTTGGTCTCTGCGTTGGACAAGTTCCATTAAGTGCTCAGTTGTTAGAACTGACTTCAACTCCAGGAGTCTATTATTCATTCATGGTTCTCAACCAATTCACTTATGATGATGATAATAATGTTTGTATTCATGAAATTATCAGAATAGGCCATTGATGAGGTGGGAAAGGGAAAAACAGTTCTCAGTTTGTGTACATTCTACTGACGATGATAAAAGCTGACAATTACGTACAAGGGAGTAGTAGACAACAGTACTGAAATGGTGGGTACGTAAGTAAGTTTCCTCCGTAAAATTAGATGCGACATAATTGAGTTCTCTATATCCAGCCACCTTAACTAACTAACTATAAGGGGCGAGGAGGGTGAAAAGAATAAGCGCAAGATGAGTGTGTTATTTGTTGTGTGCACAAAATTGTTGTAGCTGACTCCCTATAGACTGGAGTCACTTGGGAGGTTGGTTTCATAATATGCACGTATGCAGTCAACAATAGTTTATCTGCATGAATCCAATTTAGGAATCTCCAGTGCCACCGGATTTCTCTGAATAAATCCTCTTCGTGTATAGTGTTCATGGGTTGGTCAGTATAATAGTAAAGATATGGTTATTTCATAACTAACGATTCGATAAATAGTGAAAATGTGGCCATATACGCCAAAAGATGAGACAGTGTATGAAATCTGTGTACTTGACTTAATATGTGAGTTATGATGAGCCATAAGGCGAATGGATCAGAACTTATGATGATGGGCTTCACTCACTTGAGCTCAAGTTATCAAAATCATATCAGCATTTGTGAAGCTCGTAATTTTTCTTTCGTCTCTCACTCCCTTCCCCCGTCCGTACAATGTAATGCATGCACAATGCTGGGTAGAGAAAGTTTTTCTCAATAATCGTACTACGGCTGGTTTGGTTTCGTTCCATTCTGCGGGTTATAGGTTACGACGTATTGGAGAGTGCATTTTTAGTCATATCACACAGTGGTTATGTGCCTCCCCAAAGCTGCACTATAAATATCTTTTATGTTGATGAAAACTGTCAGAAGTGCTTAAAAAATATTGATTGTTGAGTGAATTTATTGCGCATAATGGATACAATTCCTAGAGAGATGACAAAGTTTAAGATGTACGCATCTGACATACTCCATTAAAGGGCTCGACTAATCTTGATTCTCAAGATGTTAGCAACCCTTTGAACTACTATAAATGTCTCTTGGTCTCTCAATAAATTCCCTTATCTCCCCTTGTTATGATGACAGTGACAGTTGGAACCCGTACAATCATAATAATAATGATGGTATGCTCGTAGAATCCACAAGTATGGTTGCTTACGAGTTACAATGCACGGGTTTTTCAGAGAAAATAACATTTTTACTTGCTTTGACAGCTAATGCCATCACTAATCTAACGAATCATACGCAACAACAAAATTATGGAAAATGTTGAAAAAGTTTTTAAGGTTACAAATTACAATCCACTAGATAAATATTGAGTTACTCAAGATAACAATTCTGTTGATCCACTTCAACAACAGCAGTGCATTGTTTTTATTGTTTTCGTTTAAGTTTCATGTGTATGGCGCTGAAGAATAAAATGTAATCAAAGGGCACTCCATTGTCACTCGAATAAAATTGTACCAAAAGAGGAGAACAAAACCACACCCCAGTCTAACAATGTCAAATCTTGTACACAATAATCGCATGTCATCAT
>Ga0210040_10007464_pt1 | contig 13217 bp, 12 predicted proteins | sample CryGeyCG12114_NA_FD_185462 | JGI IMG/M metagenome (GOLD analysis project Ga0210040, IMG submission 185462) | Groundwater microbial communities from aquifer - Crystal Geyser CG19_WC_8/21/14_NA (SPAdes) (version 2) | ecosystem: Environmental > Aquatic > Deep subsurface > Groundwater | place: USA... | reverse complement strand
GCTTATAGGCTTTTGAAAATAACCAGGTGTATAAGGCGGCATGCGCTTTTAAAATAGCCAGGCAATAACCGGCATCACCGGCCAGCAACCCTTTGAAAGCAGAAAGGAAATCCAGCATGATGCGAACGGGAATCTTCCACCAGGCTTCGCTGCGGTGAAGATTTTTCGCCAGCATCATGAGATTATTGCGAAAATTTAAGTACGTTTTCCTGGAATTGCCACGCGGCAACGTTCCCCCACCTACATGATAAACGATTGCCTCCGGACAACAAAAAATTTTAAACCCCTGCAGTTGCAGCCGCCAGCACAAATCAATCTCTTCCTGGTGTGCAAAAAAATTTTCGTCAAAGCCGTTTAAAGCATGAAAAGCGGTGCTTTTTATAACAAGCGCGGCACCACTTGCCCAAAAAATGCTGCTTAGCGTATTATATTGTCCTGCATCTTTTTCACATACATCAAAGACGCGACCGCGGGCAAACGGATAACCGAAGGCATCTATCCAGCCTCCTGCCGCGCCTGCATATTCGAACGAATCCTTTTGATTATACGCTAAAATTTTAGGCTGACATGCAGCATAGTCTCCTTGTTTTTCCAGTAATTGGATTATGGGCAGCAACCAATCTGGTGTTACCTCCACATCTGAATTTAGTAATACATAAAAAGGCGCATCAATACGTTTCAATGCTTCGTTATAGCCTTTGGCAAAGCCAAAGTTCTGAGAAAGTTGTATAATCTCAATTTGGGGGTAATGGGCTTTTGAAAAAGTTAAGCTATCGTCCGTAGAAGCATTATCGGCGATGAAGACTTTATAATTCGGGTACGTAGTAGCAAACACAGATGGCAAAAACTGCTGCAGGTACGAGCGGCCGTTCCAGTTTAAAATCACAATCGCAACGAGCGGAGCTGCATTCAAACGAAATAATAATTTTAATCAAAAATAGGGAAGCCCTATTATAGTTGCTATTTTCGGCGCATGTTTCGTCAAATACTCACGTGGCGTACATTACTGGCATTTATTGCTATACTGATTGTAAGCGGTACAATTTGGTATTCATCCTACCTGGCTGAAAAAATAGAACATGAAGAACGGCAAAAAGTTGAAGTTTGGGTAGAAGCAAGCAATGCCTTGTTGGATACGGCTACATTAGAAGTTGCTTTGCCTTTTAAAATCATACAAACAAATGAGGACATCCCGATAATAAGCACAAATGAAAAGGATAGTATTCTGGAATGGTATAATCTGGATACAGCCGAAATAGCCGCAAACCCAAACTTCTTAAAAAAAACATTAAAAAACTTCAAATCAGAAAATGCGCCGATTGTTTATTTTGATCCTGTAGATTCGGCACGTTTAAACCGATATTATTATGGTCATAGCCGGCTGTTGCGTGAGGTACGGTACTATCCGCTTGTGCAATTGTTCATTGTCGGATTGTTTATCATTATTACATTACTTTTTCTGCGCAGCAGTTACTTATCTACACAAAATGGTGTTTGGGCGGGTATGGCTAAAGAAACGGCGCACCAGTTAGGTACGCCCGTTTCGTCCTTGGAAGGCTGGGTGGAACTCTTGAAAGACAATAAGGAAAATGAAATGCTGGTGCAGGAATTAGAAAAAGATGTAAACCGGCTGCGGCTTGTTTCGGACCGCTTTGGAAAAATCGGAAGTACGCCTCAGTTAGAAGAACGTAATATTTTAGAACAGATTGATAATGTAGTTGAATATGTGCGCAAACGCGCATCCGGCAAAGTGAGCATTACCACAAATGCAAATGGCAAAACGAACATACCAGTACTTCTTTCAGGTCCTTTGTTTGATTGGGTTATTGAAAATCTTTTGAAAAATGCCCTTGATGCTATGGAAGGAAAGGGCACGATTGACATTGAAATTGGAGAAAGCACAAAGCACGTAATCATCGATGTAACCGATACCGGTAAAGGAATTAGTACACAAAACATTGGAAAGGTTTTCAAGCCGGGCTTTACCACAAAAAAGCGGGGCTGGGGCCTGGGTTTAAGTCTTTCCAAACGGATCATTGAACAATATCATAAAGGAACGATTGGTGTGAAAAGTTCGGAGATCGGGCGCGGCACGACGTTTCGGATTGTTTTAAAAAAATAAATATTTTTGCCGTCTCTTTGAAAAGAAGCTTTAGGTTTGCGGCTTTAAAATGCCCGGGTGGCGAAATTGGTAGACGCACTACTTTGAGGTGGTAGCGCTGGCAACGGCGTGCTGGTTCAAATCCAGTCTCGGGCACATTTACATTTTTACCTTGCTCCTAAGGCTAAAACATTAACAACGCTCCTTGCTCCTGCAAACCGGGGCGTTGTTAATGTTATTAATTAAGAAATCAGAATGTGGCAGATCTTTCGGGTGCCGGCCCTGTATTCAGCATACACGTTACTAAATTTTGCTATGCCGAAAACCAGCTTTCATCATAATGATTTAGTTTAGGAATTCTGCCTTAGCGCCAACCACAGCAAAATCCATTTGGATACCTGTCCCATTCCTTTGCCTTGACATATTCCATTTAGGGCTGAACTTCTAACCACATATAATTTCTTTCGAAAATTCTTGACACACATTAATAGAATCGCCAGGCAATTATCTGTAATTGATACAAAGACTCATTTGTTTTGTTTAAAAATAGTAGTTCTTGTGCTTTAGTTTCTGTAACAACATCCTTCAGTGGCAGTTAAGCACAGATTGAAATAGGCCCAATAACAAGCTATTTAAAGTAGAGGTGTGAATAACTTACGAACGAAATAGCAGAAGTATTTTCTGTAGAAAGCCGTTCACGCAAACCCCTTCAGAAGCAATAAAAAAGCCCCAAATACCCCCAAATTATTGCCTAAAACAGACAAACACAGGTGAAAATTGTTCAGGTATTGTTTTTAGAGCTTTTATAATAAATCTAATAGCGTAAATGCCGCATAAAAGATTTTATAAACTCTTATATCACTAATTAAAAAATTAAAACACATGTCAAATTCATCAGAACAAAGTAATGGTGCTGAGCGTGTACGCCAGGGATCAAATCGCGGTTTTGCGGCAATGGACCCGGAGTATCAGCGTCAGATTGCACGCGACGGCGGCCGTATTGCGCATGAACGTGGTGTTGCGCATAAGTGGACGTCGGAAGAAGCACGTGAAGCTGGCCGCAAAGGAGGCCAAAATTCCCGTGGCCGCAACAAAAGCAAACCTGATATGGAAGCTAACAGCTAATTAAAAAAGCCAGCCGGATCATAAGAATTCCGGCTGGCTTTTTTAACTTTATAAGAATCCTGATCCGCCTTTTTCATATATACAACTATGGGCTTTTGAAAAAGTTATACTTTTTGTTCTAAAAGCCTTCTCTCCTACGCTACTCTAACGCGTTGCCTCCAATGCATGACAGCTAAGCCACTAATTTGTAAGCAGATTTTACATTAAAATTGAATTTACAGAACCCATAAATGCAAATAAAAGGAAGTGTAATAAATTATTAATTTATCTTCTTTTCAGCCGCTACCATTTGTACATAAATACCGCCCCTTAAGTAATAGTTGCGTTAGTAGCCATTGAGCCTTAATAGATTTGATATACGCGATCATTGCAGATGTGTATAAACCAACTATGTGCTCAATCTTATGATCAAAGACGTTGCTGCTAAATTTTTTTTCATTCCGTTGCTGGGTGTGCTTATACCCTTGTCAACCGGTATTTTCAGCTATCACAACCACAGTTTGTATGAAATTGTTTTTGGCAGTTTTTTTTATATCGCCATTATGTTTTTTTTATGGCAAGGCATTGTTTGGATTACGGCAGCCATAAGAAAAAACACACAATTACGCAACTGGCTTTCTCTGAAAATTTTATTGCTGCTTTTTTTAAACGCGCTTTTCAGCCTTCTTTTTACAATCCTTATAATTGAAGGTTTAAAAAAAGTTTTTCCAAACCTCATACAACAGAATTATATTTTTCACTATGCCTTTTTTCACCTTGCCATTGCGCCGGTTATTGCCTTGATTTATGAAATTTTATTTTTAAATAAAGAACAGGAATTGGACTCCAAAATTGTTGCGCAGTTAGATTATGAACGCCAGCACGCCGAGCTTCATGTACTGAAAAACGAACTGGATCCCCATTTCGTTTTTAATTCTCTAAATACATTAGCACCGCTTATAGCAACAGATGCGGCAAAGGCGCAAACATTTACATCGAAGCTGGCCCAGGTGTATAAATATTTGCTCTTGAATAAAGACCGCGAAATTATTTCGCTCGGGGAAGAACTGCGTTTTGTACAAGATTATTTTTTTCTCCTTCAAATACGGTACGAGCACAAGTTGAAGCTTCATATTGCTATAACAGAAGCGTCTTTAAACAAAACAATGATACTTCCGTTTGCATTGCAGCTGCTTATTGAAAATGCCATTAAACACAACCAGTTTTCTGAAGAAAAGCCGCTTATTATAAGCATTTCGCAAAACAAGCAATTTATCCAGGTTAGCAATACCACTTATATAAAATCGTATGGTGTGGACTCTGCAAATGTTGGTTTGAAAAATTTGCGGGCGCGTTATAAACTTACCTGCCACCGCGACATTATCATTTATCCTGCTAAAGACCTTTTTATTGTAAAACTTCCGCTTATTAAAACAACAGTATGACAAAAGCAATTGTAATTGAAGACGAGAAACTCGCCAGTCAATACCTCATTTCCAAGCTAAAGGAATTAGCTCCGGATATTCAGGTAGAAACAACGCTTACAGATGTTGCCGGCAGCATTCAATATTTTACGAAAGGTACGGATGCCGATGTTATTTTCAGTGATGTGCAACTGGCAGACGGCTTGTCTTTTTCGATATTTAAAAAGGTAGCAGTTGATATGCCGGTAATCTTTATAACCGCTTACGATAAATTTATTGTAAATGCTTTTGATAATAACGGAATTGATTATCTGCTGAAGCCGGTGAGTGATGAAGATTTATTAAAAGCTGTAAATAAATACCGGAAGCTGGAAAAACATTTTTCTTCCGGAAACCATCATTTCATTGACCAGGTTCTAAACCAATTGTCCGGTAAAAAGCAGAACCGGATTGTTGTAAAACGTGGCCAGGAACATCTTTTTTTACGTATGGATGATGTTGTGCTGTTTTATACCGAAAACAAGATTGTATATATTATTGATAAAAACGGAAAAAAGTATCTTGCAGATAAAAACTTAAGCGACCTGGAAGAAGAACTGGATTCGTGTATATTTTTTAGGGCTAACCGCCAATATATCGTAAATATCGATTACGTAAAAGGTTACAGAACCTATGAACGCGTAAAATTGCAACTTGATCTGCATGTAAGCCTTAATCACTGCATTGTGATAAGTCAGGAGACAGCACCACTATTTAAAAAATGGATCTTTAACGAAGCATAACAAAGAAGCAACAGGCTTATAAACCTGTTGCTTTATCTATATAATAAACTACGCTTTCAACAGCTTTTTATCGAGACGTAAGATGCCGGATTCATCTGCAGAAACATGATACCATCTCCGGTCATCCTGCAGGATAATATAATAGGCAGTTCCGTTATCCGAACTGATTTCGGTAACGCCAAAAACTTTCTTTCCCGTGTATTTTTTATTTAGCCTGGCAAGCAAAAACGGGCTCAAGCCTTCTTCACCATAGTAGCGTTCCGTTTTCGTAACATTTCCGTTTCGGTCGTACCAAAGGCGGCATTTAACCTGATTATTTGTAAAAAGCACTTCATAGTAGGTATCGCTTTCATACCAGGTTACTTTTTCGGCCTTCGGAAAAGATTCTTTAAAGCGACTTTCAATTACTTTGTCCAAGCTTGGGTTTGCAAAGGCAATGGATGATGCAAAAATGGCTACAGCAAGAAACATCTTTTTCATAACAATCATTTTAGAGGATTAGCATAATGTTGCACCTAAATTAGATTGCTTGCAAAGCGAAAGAAAGAGAATATCCACCATTGGTAAGAGCAAAATAAGCGTACAGTATCCGTTAGCCGAACAGAATAGTGCAAAGCATTATAAACCACGTCTTAAATAGGTAAAAAAGGTGCTGAAACCCTTGAAACTTATTTGTTAATAAATCTTAAATACGACAGCGTTCGTGGATGAATGGTAGATGGGATTTTGAAAAAGTTTGTTTTGAAATATAATTAAGTCCGGTTTATAGTGCCAATAAGCTACAGCCCCGGATCTCTGCCGAATCCAGGCGGCCTAAAACCTCAAAACGACCATCCTGGTGCAACCGCCCGACATCTTCGGTTGCAATAAATGCACAGGAGTAAATATTTGCCAGGTCAATGATATTGATTCCGCCGGTTTTGGAATGCATGGCCACGGCAAACGGATCGTCTTCTTCCCGGATAAGCACCTGCATCCAGGCCGGCACCTGAAATAAGCCTTGCTCTAAGGCATACGCCTGTGACAACAGTTCCGTCATGCCATACTCGGAGTGAATAGCCGGAAGGGAAAATGACTTTTTCAAAAGCCCATGTACTTCGTCGCGCAGCAATTCTTTCTTACGGCCTTTCATGCCGCCGGTTTCAATTATGGTGGTATGGCGAAGCGGCATGGGATAGTGTTCGGCAAAGTGCAGCAGCGCATACGTTACCCCAAACAAAAGGGTTTTTTGCCCGGCCTTTTCCAGTTCCTTAATTGTTTTTGCCAGGTCGTCTAACTGGTCTAAATAAAACCCGCTTTTAGGGTGGCCGCTTTCTTTTACAAGATCAGTCACCATATACACCAGTGAAGAATGTTGCCGCTCAAGATAAGAAGGCAGCAATCCAAGTATGCAATAATCATTTGCAGCCCCATAAAACTGGTTAAAAGCCGTTCGGAAACTTTGTTCATAGAGTTTTATATGGGGAACAAAGTGCCGGCTGGCCTGCATGCCGGTTGTGCCGCTACTCTCAAAATAAATTCCGCTTATACTATTTGCCGCGCAGGTTACGTTATGGGTTTTGAAAAAAGATATAGGCAGAAACGGAATCTGGTACACATGGTTTATTACTGCCGGGTTTGTCTTTATAGCATTACAATACGACCTGTACACCGGATTAAACTGATATTGAAAACGAAATACGGCTATGGCCAGCTTTTCAAACGAATGTTTATCTGTGGTAAATACCTGTTCTTCCAAATCAGCTGCTTTAGGTATTTCGGCGTGCATGTAGTAATTTTGAAAACGACTTTAGATATGAAACAAATATTCGCTCTTTCCGCATTTGTGTTCCTGTTGCCGGCGTGTGGCAAAGATAGATTTCAAACAAAACCGCAACTAAAATTAATCTCTGTCAGTTCGGATGTGGTGCCGGTAAACGGAAACCTTAAAGTGGTAATTGAATATACCGATAAGGAAGGTGATGTAAGCGATACCATGTATGTAACCAAGCAACGCCTGAATGCACGTAAGGTGCGGACACTTTTTGATACGCTTGCACTTGCCGTGCCGGAATTTCCAAAAACTCCCAAGGGCGATTTTGAAATAACACTGCCATACCAGGGTGGATTAATATCGGCAGAACAGCCACCGCGGCGCAATCCAGGCGTAGAGCCGGCGGAGTATGAGCCGGATACGTTAAGCATAAAATTCCTGGTGAAAGACAAAGCCAACAATAAGAGCGATTCGGTAATCGTGAACAACATCGTGGTACTACGGTAGCTTTACGCCTGCCCGCTCATGGAGTTTTTAAAACGATTTTTTTATTTTTTTATTTTTTCCAGCTTCTATATTGCCTTATGTGCAGCGGCTATGGCATTTCAAACCGCCTATTTGTTCAACGTATCACATAATTGGGCATTTTATGGCTTTGTTTTTTGCGGCACCGTTTGCAGCTACAATTTTCACTGGGCACTTACGCCTAAACTTTTTCAAAACCCCACTACGCCAACATCAGCCTTAAGTCAGATTCCGCTTTGGCTGCACATTGTATTAGTGGCAACGGCGTTGATGGGTGCAGGTGTCTTGTTTGTGATATTAAGGCCACACTGGTTCTGGCTTGCGGGTGCGGGCTTTCTTTCGTTTTTATATAGCGCCCCTAAAATTCCGTTGCCGGTTACACGCTTTTTACGAAAGATTGCTTACGGAAAAACGATTTTTCTTACACTGGCGTGGACCTATATTACGGCTGTATTGCCCTTGTTGATTACCGATACAAAGATTGATACGCCGCATATTTTATTTTGTGTAAACCGCTTTTTTCTTATTTATTCCATTTGTATTCTTTTCGACCTGCGTGACCGGGAGAGTGATCAGAAGGAAGGCATCAGGGGTATGATTACACAATTTAACCTGAAAGCTGTCGATCGTATTTACTTTGGTTCCTTATTTGTTTTTTTTAGCTCTGCTTTAGCCTTAGCTTTTTTTTTCCCTATACCTGTTATCCTTGCTTTTAGCATTCCGGGGCTGGTTCTTCTTTTTTACTATAATTGGTTTAAAAAGCAAGCGTCGGACTTTGTCTATAATTTTATCCTTGATGGTTTCATGATAATTTCCTTACCATTGCTGCTCCTTTTTGAGATTTAGTTACATTTATTCGAAAATCTGCATCCATGGCAAAAGCTGTAAAAGAAAAAAAAGAAGGTTCCATTCTTACGAAAGCATCATTGGATTTTTTTAGAACGTATATCAACAATCCCTCGCCGGTCGGTTTTGAATCTTCGGGACAACGCCTGTGGCTGGATTATATCAAACCCTTTAGCGATGAATTCTTTACCGATCCTTATGGCACTGCTGTTGGAGTTGTAAATCCGGGCCAGCCGTTTAAAGTTGTTATAGAAGCGCATGCTGACGAAATAAGCTGGTTTGTAAACTATATCACCGCGGAAGGTCTTATTTATTTAAAACGCAATGGTGGTGTAGATCATCAGATTGCGCCAAGCCAACGCGTAATTATTCATGGAAAGAACGGCCCGGTTAAAGCCGTGTTTGGATGGCCGGCCATACACACCCGCATAAGCGGCCCTGATAAAGAGCAAGTACCCAAAGTAGAAAATCTGTTTCTTGATTGCGGTGCACGCAGTAAAAAAGAGCTGGAAGACTTAGGCGTTCGGGTGGGAAACGTTGTTACGTACCAGGATGGATTTGATGAACTGGCAAATGATTACTTTATCGGACGGGCTATGGATAACCGCGTTGGCGGCTTTATGATAGCGGAAGTAGCACGCCTTCTAAAGGAAAACAGGCAGAAGCTGCCATTTAGCCTTTATGTTGTAAATGCCGTGCAGGAAGAAATAGGGTTGCGTGGCGCAGAAATGATTGCACGCCGGATCAAGCCAAATGTTGCCATTATTACAGATGTTACGCACGACACGACCACGCCGATGATTAACAAAATTATTGAAGGTGATACGACGTGCGGCAAAGGGCCTTCCCTCTCCTATGGGCCTGCTGTACATAATAAATTATTAGCTTTTGTAGAAGATGTAGCGGAAAAAACAGCGATCCCGGTTCAGTTACGCGCTGTATCACGCAGCACCGGTACGGATACGGATTCTTTTGCGTATGCCAATGATGGATGTCCGTCTGTTCTTATCTCCATTCCGCTTCGTTATATGCATACAACAGTTGAAATGCTGCATCGGTCTGATATCGAACAAACCATCCGCCTGATCTATGAAACCTTACTTGCGTTAACACCTGATACAAACTTAAGTTACCTGTAATGCAATTCTATTTTCTATACCTCGATCCTGGCAGCGGCAGCTATTTGGTGCAAGCCATTATTGCAGCCCTGCTGGGCATTGGATTTTTTTTTAAGAATATTGTGGTATATGTAAAAGATTTCTTTTCACGGTTTTTCCGAAACAAGTCGTAAGCACGTGCCCCAGTTCATGCATCTTCCGGCGTCTTACCGCGATCCGTCAGGCTTTGTGTTTGAGAAAGAAGGTGTGTTATACCGGCAGGTAAACAAGTCTTTCGGCAAAACCTTCAATCATTTTATAGACAGCGGATTGTACCAACACCTGGCAACGGAAAAACTCCTTATTCAACATGCCTTAATTGCAGAAAACATAACGGGCAGCCCTGATTGGTTTGCAACATTAAAGCCAGAGCTAATACCTGTAATTTCGTACCCGTACGAATGGTGTTTTAACCTTTTGAAAGATGCGGCATTGCTTACACTGACACTTGCAGAAAAAGCAATCAAATATGGCATGATGCTAAAGGATGCCACACCTTATAATGTACAGTTACATAATGGTAAGGTCATTTTTATAGATTCGCTTTCTTTTGAAAAACTGGATGCCACAAAACCATGGATTGCTTACAGGCAGTTTTGTGAATGTTTTTTAGCGCCCTTGACTTTAATGCACTTTTTAAAAACCCCATTACAGCCTTTATTATATGCTTATCCTGAAGGCATTCCATTGCCAGCCGTACATAAAATGTTGCCGCTAAAAAGCAGATTTCATCTGGGTTGTTACCTGCATTTGCATTTGCATGCCGGTTATAGCAAAAAGAATGTCGGGAAAAAGGCAACGCCAAAATTTTCAGAGAAAAATTTCCGGGCAATTTTACAGAGCCTGAAGCAAACAATCACTTCGTTACATATACAAACCAATACTGTTTGGTCTGGTTATTACAACGAAGCCGCACAACGTCCGGACTATCTGCAAAAAAAGAAACAAATTATTGGAGAATGGATTGAGAAATTGCCGGAAATAAAAACGGCGGTTGACATTGGTGCAAATGAAGGTTTGTTTGCTGAAATGCTGGCAGCTAAAGGCATACGCACCATTGCCGCAGATGCCGATCCTGAATCAATAAATACACTATATACAAAAGTGCGCACTGAAGCCAATCCAAATCTGATTCCGTTGGTGGTTGATGTAACCAATCCAGGCGCAGCCATTGGCTTCAGTAATGAGGAGCGTGAAACATTCACCAGCCGTGCAAAATCAGACCTGGTATTAGCTCTTGCATTAGAGCATCACTTAGCAATCGGCAGGAATATTCCATTTCATATGTTAGCTTCTTTTTTCAGAAAACTTGGAAAGTATTTGATTATAGAGTTCGTTCCGAAAGAAGATGATAAAATTCAGGAAATGCTCTTGCACAAAAAGGATATTTATGACTGGTATACACAGGATGGTTTTGAAAAAGCGTTTCAAGATGCTTACCACATTTTACGGAAACAAGAAATACAACCTTCCGGCAGGACCTTGTACTTAATGCAGCAACATGAAGCGTAACCTTTCGACTTTTCGGTTTCACCGGTCGTATTATATTTTTCTGTTGCCGCTCTTTTTTGTTTTTCACGGCTTTGTTGAAAATTTTGCACTGGTACCGGTCTTAGATGCATCACAACTTTTCTTATTTTATAGTTTACAAAGTATAGTTATCACTTTATTCTTCGTATTGATATTTAAAAACTGGTCAAAAGCGTTTGTATTTACCTTCATTCTATTAGCCTTTCATTTTTTTTTCGGCAGCATGCACGACGGTTTGAAAAACCTCTTTGGCAATATTTTTTTTACAAGATATTCGTTTCTGTTACCGCTTCTGTTTGCGATGCTGCTCTCCGCTTTCCTGGTAATAAGAAAAGCAGAATCCCAATTTTATCGTTTCACCCGGTTTTTCAATCTGGTTTTTTGCATTTTGCTTTTGTACGATGTTGGCTTATTGTCCCTTAAGTTCATCAACAAAAATTATTTTGGCCAACATGTTGATGCTACAGCAATTTCAACCTGCGATACGTGCAACAAACCGGATGTTTACCTGATTGTTGCAGACGAATATGCCGGACACGAAGAATTAGAAAAATTATTCTATTTTGACAATAGCAATTTTGAAAACAGCTTAATAAAGCGTGGATTTCATGTTGTAAGAAACTCCAGAAGCAATTATAATTTCACGCCTTTCTCAATGGCGTCTATCTTAAACTTTTCTTATCTGCCATTAAAAGACACCACACAAACAGCGGAAGAATTACCTATGGTGATGGGGTTGATCAATGATAACAGCTTAACGCATTTTTTTTACAGGCAAGGGTATCAAATTTTTAATAATTCATCTTTCGATCTGCCGGGCGAACCCACGCAGGTGCTTTCTTCTTTTTTCCCTTATAAAACGGTTTATATTACAGCACAAACGTTTATTAGCCGCATTTACCGCGATTTATACTATCATCTTGTAACTGATTTAAAGTTGAGGTGGGCCATAAAGAAAGGAGCGTATACCAATTTAAAAAGCAACAAAGTTCTTTATCAAAAAACAATTGAAACAAGCCGGAAGGTGAAATCACCCAAATTTTCCTATACGCATTTATCTATGCCGCACTGGCCGTACTACTTTGATGAACACAGTAAAGCCAACGCCTTCGAAACCTTAGCTGATGTTACAAATAAACCGATGTATCTTGGCTATTTAAAATATTGTAATACAAAGCTCGTGGTTCTTATTGATGAAATCTTGAGAAACAGCAAGCAGCCACCCATTATTTTACTTATAAGTGATCACGGCTATCGGGTTTCAGGCACACCGCAACGGCCTTTTAATTTCATGAATCTTTGTGCTGTTTACATGCCGGATAAAAAGTACAGCGCATATTATAACGGCCTTTCGCTGGTAAATCTTTTTAGGATTGTTCTAAACCAACATTTTGGTCAGCAACTGCCGCTGCTTAAAGATGTTTCGTACTATTTAAAAGATTAATGCTTTATATGGACTTTTGAAAAAGTTCTGCCTTAAAATCCGAAGACGATTTAAAACGTTCCCGCACCAAAGAGCTTATCAAACAGCAGGTTCAAACCAAGTTGATTGTAATTTGCGCCGCGTTGATAGGAAGTTCGGGCATACGACACCTGCAATTTTTCAAAACGTGCGGCAAAACCGGCAGAAAAACCAGCAAGGCCATTAGACGTTGTTCCTATACTTAAATCGGTACGCCTCAAGTGATTGTAGCCAAGCGTTAGCTCCAGCTGTTTACTAATGAAAATATGGCTTGCAAAAACAAAATGCTGAAGTAGTTTATTTGAAAAAGAAGTTTGTGCCTCCGCATTGGTTTCGTTGTTGAAAGTAGTGTCGTGATACAACAAGTTAAACCGGTGCGCCTGTTGGATGGTTGCTGAAAATGCCAGAGGTGCTTTGGCTAATTTTTTGGTAATGCCTGCTTGCAAATCGAATGGCAACTCTTCTGGCTCGCCGGCATATTTTTTTACCTGACTGCCCATGTTTTTTGCAACAACGCCAATACTCACACCTTT
>Ga0210040_10007463_pt1 | contig 13219 bp, 9 predicted proteins | sample CryGeyCG12114_NA_FD_185462 | JGI IMG/M metagenome (GOLD analysis project Ga0210040, IMG submission 185462) | Groundwater microbial communities from aquifer - Crystal Geyser CG19_WC_8/21/14_NA (SPAdes) (version 2) | ecosystem: Environmental > Aquatic > Deep subsurface > Groundwater | place: USA... | reverse complement strand
CCGTTCCAAACAGAGTTTACTAACACAAATTTCATCTTGCGTTTTCAGGTGATTTTAGCTTTAACATGTGCAGCATAGGGCGCTCCCGTTGGTAATTACCTGACTCAGCCTTCGGCTTCGTAATAAAGCAGGTAGCATTATAAGATGCTATATTATGCAAGAACATAATACTGTGCAAACAAAACACTTGGTCAAGTAGTTTCTTCTACCTGGTGGAATTATCAATTATTATTATGGTCAGCAAGTAAACTATTAGTTAGTTTGCACGACACCTTGTTTAGCTTATACTTCATGATTTCATCCGGATGGGAAACTTACGATTGAGTTGACAAATCTTGACAATATGTTTTTCGTTTTATCAGGATAAGCTTTAGTCCCATATTCTGCTATAACTGGTCGATTTGAAACTAATGCACGACGAAGAGCATCTGTTTGAACCAATTTTGTGTCCAATTTAACTGAATTCTCAGTAGCGTTGATTTCAAATTTCGTTAGCATTGCAAATCCATCCACCCTATGACATTTACAAACACACATCTAGCTTACATTTAGTTAATCAAGAATTTTTTTAATCTTTTTAATTAGTACAAGAACTGGAACTATAAATAAGCAGTACCAATGATTCATAGCAAATCCATCATCCAATTCAAACTTGGCTGGCCCAACCCGTATAAATTTCCCATGCACCCATTTTGGAATGTCACCTAAAATTTCAAAATACGAATGTAATCTATTTAGTTCCATCTTATTCTTTTCATTAGCGTTGTAAAATACAAACCTTCAATGGACACTTGCTCTGGCTCAACGAGTTCATCCACAGATTGGAAAAGTTTGCTTAAATCTCGTTTCCCTGTTGTTAACATGGCTGATTTCACTTTCAATTTAATGCTTATGTAAAAACCTAAGCCTAAAACAAAGGAGCGAGCTAAACTCTCTTACTAACTACACTCTCAATGATAATGTATTCAGCCAAAGCTGAAATAAAACGTGGTCAATGATTCAATTTTTATTCCCCTGTGGTTCACTAAACTGACTGACTGACTGACTGAGATCGCTCGAAAGCTTTTAATACGAAACTGAACCAAGTGGTATAGTTTAACTAACTAACTAACTATAACTACTGTAGTGGCCGTATTAGTCAATCCATGTTCACTTTTTGTCATATCCCTATATTATTGCATGCACGTGCTTGTGCGTATGTGCAAAATGCAGCAGACAAAGGTACCATACAATATGTAGGTGAGATTGGGCAGACAGTATTTAGTGGTGAGACCCAGCGTACAAAATTTCGTACTTTCAATTTTCTTGCCACCTTTGTGTTATAGCTGAACAATGCAAAATCCACTATAACTAATGCAACATGAAATCCGTTAATGTACGTATAGCAGCATTACTAACTTTAACTATAACTAACAGAGTCACAGCTCGAGCTAATCAAGTTTCACTTTCATGGGAACAAAAACTAAAAGATGTTTTACTATCCTATCTTGTGTAGTTTGTAACATGAATGGATTGGAGTTTGCATGGCTTGCAATAACATTAATATTGGTATTGAAGAGTCTATTGGGTAGTGGATAAAAAATGCGCCAGCCAGGTAAGATAATTGATAGTTAGTTAGTTTACAAATAACAAATCCCTTTTACTCACTGGCAATTTGTTGTTGCGTAATGGCATTGATAGCCACCATAGTATTTCAAAAGTCGGAAATTTGTAAAAGGGCGGACGCTGTTCAGCTAATGAATGATCGATATTTTTTCAGAGTATGGCATAAAGTTTTCAAAGAAATTATGGATGACTATTATTTTTTTGATAAATACTAGTACTTCATTCGGGTAAAAAATGAAGCATAATTTTTCTGGAAATTCCAAATGTCGTCATGCATGCAAAGTGAAAAAGTTTTAGGAATTGTTTCCTAATTTCATGTTCCTGGGAATATTCTTGAGCTATTTCCTGTTTCAGTATGAAATTAAGTGCTTTAGTGGAATGATAAATTCTCATCATATAAAAGATGGAAAGACAAAACTTTTCGGGTTGCTGTTCAACTCACGATCTTATGTCTGTAATGTGTTTGCAAAGAATTTTCCCGAAAAAGGACGCAAAATATTCCTAATTTCCTATACCTTCAAAATATTTTAATCCGCTGCGGTAATTGAGCTTTACAATAGAAAAAAAATTAACGTGGAGTTAAATGGAAAAAAGTAGCAAGGGAAGGGGACCCTGTCTCCATTGAATTTTTATTTGCCATTTTCGGTATTGAAAATTCGAGAACTGAATCTCCATTTTCTCCAGATTCTTTGCTGTATTGTAGCTCCAGAACGATTGAACATCAGATGAAAATATTTTGGGTGGATATTCTGGATACATTAGAGTGAGGAAGAGTGGAGATTTTCATCGGAGTTTTAAGAAAATTCCTCATGAACACATTCCCTGCCACTCTACTACCAAACAATTAACAGCTCAAAAAAATTGGTCGAGTTAAATCTACCAAGAAAGTTTACCAATTCAACCAATAAGTATCAGTCAACTTAATTGGCGTGTGAGTTCAGCAACGTAAAAACAATATTGTAATACGGACAAGCAATGAATACGCACCCTGAAGCATCGAATGCGTGTGCATCGTATTCTTTGGTTAGAGAGTTCTGGACGCCATGTCTAACATAACAAGAACAATTTAATGAACTACATACCATTTACGTTTGCAAATTACGAGTAAATCTGACTTGAGAAAATAATATGGCGATATGCATGAAAATGAAATGAACTAGCTAGATGGCGTAATCTGTAGCCCAATGAAACCTACGCGTACGCTGATATAGAAAAGCGAATACGCTATTAGCGTACCACAAGTGATTTTTTATGCTTTTGGAATCAATGCATTTTGTTTAATTTGTCAGAAATCTGCAAACAACGAAAAAATAAATCATCTAAACACTGAGCCATTATAGCTGAGCAAAACGAGCAAGTTTTATTGCGCAAAATCCGTATGTCGATCATTTTTTCCATGTAAGGTAAACTTTTAGTTAGTTATATAGACAGAAACACGGCCTCTGAACTTGTATCGGTTATTTAGTCAGCATCTGTATATAAAGTCACCACCTGAAGAATTCAAAGTCAAAACTAACATTCATACAAAAATATACAAATGGCTACCAACTAACTAAACTCCCCGCTAGTCAGCAGTTGTATCACATTGTGCGATGGTCAGTACGGTTAAAAAAGTGCAAAATAATACATCATGTCAATTAAGAAACTGCGCGCCACTCATGGTTTCGTACATATTTCCAGACACTACAAATATCTTAAAAATTAAAACACCTAAATTGAACAAGAAAGAAATTCAACTCTCAATACGACGGTACAAACAAGCCATGAATGCTAGGAGTAATCTGCGTCCTAAACTCAGCCCTGGCAATTTCAGTCATATCCTTGGGATCCAAAAACACAATCACATCTGTAGCGTCCGCCCTATAGTCCGAAGATGGAACAATCAACACCCCATTGTCCTCCTGCTCCGGATCTTCATAGTCCACATCGGGATTACAAACAAACGTGGCCTCCCCATAAGCTTTGTGTTCCTCCCCTACCCAAGTAGTGGTCAACTTACGGTCCACATCAATCTTGCACACACAATTCTTAAAGAGGCCTACAGATGTAAGCCCTGAAGCAAAGTAAAAGCGGTGATTCCTCCCAGTTCGCTCTTTATTTATCGTGGGGAATTCCAACCCTTTTTTTGTGAGGATTTCTGGACTCAACACAATGTGATTATCATGTCGGTAAGCTTTTGCTTTGCTGTTGGGGACACGCACGAGATTCACATTTTCTTCCACGTCTTTTCGAAGGTCAATATTCAATGGGATCACATATTGATGACCTTCCGCACGAGTCCCGTCATCGTCAATCCCTCCAGATCGAAGTGTATGCAAATATTGGGTGTCAAAAACGGAGGGATCTTGATATGAGGAGACTGTGATCACTATTTGCTCTTCGTGTTCGTAGCAGTTGACAATGTGCATAAAAAAGAACGGGTGTTCCGAGTAGAACTCGGTTTTAGTCACCATGCGGCCTGTTCTTTTGTCCATAATGTAGAATCTATTGCGATGTTGGGGACACCAGTCCACCCACTCTTTGAAGGGTGTCCCTTTTGTGAGCACCGAGGACAGGATCTTGGTCAGACTTATGATATATGGCTGCTCAATAAACACTATGTAGTTTAATGTCAGTCCAAAGCTGTAATAAAGAGAAGAAAATGTATTAGGAGGGTGGATTACATAGCACTTTCATAGATTATATTGGCTGGGTTTTAGATCTTTTTGATGTTTTGAGCATAAGTTGTTTTTTGTGTGGTGTGTGTGAATAATGGCCTTATTTTCGTGAAAGAAAGATTTTTTTAGCATGACATTTTTTGCATTAGAATGCAGATTTTTCAATAGAATTGGTATAGCTTGCTTGGGTTTATATAAGTGCATGTCTATCCGTTTTGATTAATGAGCGTGAGCTCCTATGAAATGGTTTAGTGTTTAAATGAATTGGAAAATGTACTTTAAAACTCAAATGTGGAATACTTGGAATAGAGGTCTTATACATGGAAAAGGCGTTTGTTTACCTGTGGAAATAGCTTACACCATTACGACTCCATCTACTTGGAATGGTTCCGAGAATTTTAGATTTTTTGAATACTTCTTTAGGATCTTTAGTCCCATTGGCTGGAGGAACTTTCATTACACAGTATTTCAAAGATGGCGCATAGCATGTACCCATGTTATATGTAATTCCATCCCGATCCTGTTAGAAATGAAGAAAAATGTAGGTTTTTGCAGTATGTATGTATGTATTTGCAAGCTAGGGCATTAGTACTTACAGTTATGGGATGCGGACAAGCAGAGTGCAATCCAAATAATTTGTTTGTATCCAGTTTCCCAATGGTTTGAGCCGTCTTAGGATTGAGGCAATGAAAGTAACAGGTTTCAGCGGCAACAAAAAGACATTGACCGATTGTGAACAGACTCACAGAGCAGTTATCAGTGAATTCGGGTACCTAAAGGAAAATCAATTAGTTCTTAGCTAGCATCCATTTTAACTGCAAAATAGCGACAAAATTTAAAATCTAGGGATATTATTTTTTGTCAACTTACAATCGTATTGAATACACGGGATAATAAGCTCTTTGTAGAATCCTGCAATTAATTCAAATTATTAGTTAGTTCATTGTCTGCTCAATCTGAAATGCACATTTTGCATGCATTCTAACTAGAAACAATTTTAATCATGCACAATTTGGATACTCATTCAAAGTAAAAAAAAAGTTCACCAGGTCAGCAAAAAACCTACTCTCTTTGAAGCCCAACTAATTATGATATAATAAATAGTATGAGCACATAAGTTCATTCTTACAGAAAATGCTTTCGTTCCATATTCACTGATGCATGGTTTGCCCGAAGCCATTGCCCGCTTATAAGCATCAGATTGTAAAACTTTTTTCTCGTGAGTAACTTTTCCGTTAGCTATAGTGAATTTTGACACCACTGTGTAACCATCTATAAAAACAAAACATATGAGTAACAAAAACAATCTTAAACATCCCCCATAAAGTCCTACATAATATCAAACTCACCGAAAAAATGATTCATAGTAAAATTTTCCCCGAAATCAAAAATCCCCGGTCCCGTCCGGTAAAAATTCCCTTGAACCCATTTAGGCAGATTTCCTTGTATCACAGTTTCCTCCGGAATAATATGCTCTTCTGCAGTGCGATAAAAATGTGAAAACGTTTTACAAAGCTCCCGTCTCTCGGAATCCTCAGCTTCCGAACCCTCCATGTTATTATAGTGGTCGATAATACTCATGGCGTACAAACTAACTAACTAACTATGCTCACAAATAGGAAACTTTGAAAGGTCCGATAACCACGTAAATTGTGGTCATCACCAATATAATGTCTATTCTGTTGACTCACACTGGATTGCACATGTAATAGCAAAGTAGACAAAAATTCGCCAATATCTGGTCACTATTACACCACCAAATGGATGGGCCAAACTTGACAAGAAACAATATAAGGTCCTGATAAGTTAGTTTGTAGCTAACTAACTAACTATCGTAAGTTATGTAATCGCTGTGACCAATGAAATTTGCAATGAACCAATGGACGTTGCAAACAAATGAAATGGAAACTGGTTTCTTTGTAGCTTGGAGTGAACTTTAGCAACGCACTTGAATATTTGAGCAGCACGCACTTACTAACACTAACACAGTACAACTTGTATAGCTGTTGGTCCGTTTCTTAAATGTGATGACTGCAGTCTGTATGTTAATAATAATAACACAGTGATGATCTTTTTTTATGCACCTCGTCCTACTCAACTTTGATTGCGAATGAGCGCAGATATTTGAGATTACGACGCTTTTATCATTTTACTTCAACTTGTACAGTTGCCTTTAATTTCATAGTTAGTTTTTAGGCCCATACATGTGCCATCCATTTACTTTGTTTGGTACTGACTGACTGTACTTCAACCCTTTTTTTTCTTCTATTGTGATTACGTGGGGTACATTGTTGAATAAAATCCAATCCACGTGTAAAGTTAGTTACTTTATAGTTAATAGTTGAGTATGCAAACTATGTACGCATTTGTTGTTACATGGGTTTTGGGGTATAAATCTGTATTTCTCTAATTGTTCTGAATGCTCATACGATGACTAAAAGCTAAACCTTTTTGTGTTCATCCTATGTGAATCCTTTGAGATATTAGGTTAGGCAATAATCATGGCTGCTAATAAACTCAAGGATAGGTCAATGTGAACAAAAATTAGTCATATTAAAGCAATGAATACGATTGGGGCTATAACGAGATTACATGCGCTCAAGTTGCAAGTTTTTGGGCACTATTTCATACTTTATGGTGACTTTAATTGTACATGCAAACTTGAGAACAAAGGTGACAAAAAACTGTTGATTCATTCTAGACAGAAAAAAGCTGCTGGGTTGATTTACTTGCTACATTGGAATTACACACGTATTTTCCATAAAATATCCAGGAAACAGTACGGGAAACAGAACTGCTTATTTCCACTGTTAGAGACTGTCTATTATTTAAATAGTTAATTTGGTTATTATTATTTTTCATACTTTTCCCTAAAGGGGAGTGAGCAAAAAACGTAAACAAATATTTCTAGGTTGAGGACAGCTAGCCTAACTAACTTTGTGTGAGTCACAGCATAGTTTACAAACCATAATTATGTACGTAGGTTTGCATTGTATACACGTCGTATATTTGAATTAACGAACGTAGTGCTACGAGGCTACAAAACATAATTGGGTCATTTCATGGTGTTGTGTAATAATAAGACATTCACGATCTCAAAGTGTGTGCATCATTTTTAAAGGATTTATGCAGTATGGAATTTAAGAAAATAAAGGACGATGTTTAAGTACGGGTTTATTAGTCAACGTCTAATCTAAATGGAAACTAAATAGAAGATTTTCGCTGTAGTAGCAAGAATCTATAGTAAAACATGACAAAGCTGGCTAATGAATGTTGAAACATGTTCTGAGGACTTTTCGTTCGATAAATCTTGATGAAATCCCATGTTAATTTATTCCGTAGGAGACAGGATACTTTATTCGGTAAGTGTTTGCTTTATAGCCAACACTTCATCTTTTAGGCAAACACAGGCTCTATATGTCGTATCGTCATACAGCAAGAGAGTTTTCCATCAAGATACTTAATTTACGTGAGATGGACTAGATTGATTTTGCAAAACTAACTAACTAACATTAAAGATAAAAGAAAACAAAGAAAGAATAATAAATATATAAACCTAGCTAGGGAAAGGATAGGGGAAAACCTTCTAACTATAAGATTAACAAAAAATTAAATATAAAACTAACTAACTATAAGAACGATACTAAACGATCGATCAAATACTATAGAACGGAAGAGCAGGCGAATTAAATTTCCCTTTCCTTTACATACAGGGCTACCTGTTTTTTAAATAGTTTGCTATCACAAGCAAGCAAAAATAATAATGTAGAGCAAATAAGTGGTTAATTACTTTTCTAAAGCTACTCTCTGTTTTAATATTTAATTCCCTCTAAAATGACGACAAAAAGGAATTATGAATAGTTTAAAGCGTACAGAAAAAAAGCAACAGGAAATTATAAACTTTTGTCAAGTCATTACATAGTAAACTAACCACCATTTTTCCTTACAAAGGAACATTTTTGTATTCTGTCAAGTTTTGCTGTTTTTGATTTCAAGCTTGAAACTATACAGCCTTTTCTACGCAATATGGAGGAAATGCAATCCAGCGGAAATTGAGTTCCATCTCCATTTAATATATCAATTTTTGCAAAATTGGAAAGCAAACACTTACTGAGCGGGGCATGAGTTACTTTGTTGCGTTATTTTCTGTTTTTAAAGACATAATAAAACCTACTATAGTAGTACTCTATAACTAGACAAACTATACTAGACACAATTCGATTATGAAAACATTCGGATGGGAAGTGAAAGAAGAAGTCATACGAAACGGGTCTCTCACAAATAGATATCATTCATTGGAAGTCTACAAACAATAGAGTTTTACTTGACCTAATGCTCCCGATGACTTCCTAAACAACCAATATTATGGTCGACTAAGAAAAAAAAATCCTATGCAGTGTTGGGTTTTACCCGGGCAAAATTGAATTTCGTCCGGGTAGTGGGCAAAATCGGGCAAAAATGGGCAAAATTGGGCATATTACTTTGTTTGTTTGAAAAGCTACATTAATACATCACAGGTAGAATTGAGTCAACAGTCCTATGTAAATTCATGAACGGAAAAAGCAATCTACCACGTCATAATTTACGATTTATTTATTTCGGCGTCAGTAGACCAGAATTACCGGGTAAAGTGTTATTGACGATTAATGATAACATTTCATGAATCCTTGATTAGTCGAATAATCATTTTAGACTTTAAAAATTTAAATCCCATCAATTTACTGAAAATGGAATAAAAAGCCAGAGTGAAACTTTTTAATCATCACATCTCTTCTTTATTTCTTTCCATTCATTATTCACCATTTCAACAAATCGAACCGCTGTAATTATGAAAACTGTCGCAGTCATTTCGGTGGCATTTGTTGGCTCTGCTTTTGGTACAAAAATATTTAAAAAACCCTTCCAATTTCCATATTCAATCCGAATTTTTCATATGATTACATTGAAACCATAAAGGTATGTCCAACTTAATTTCATGAATAATTAGTTTGTCCGTGTGACCTGCAGTGTGTTAACAAGGTAAACTTAAAAAGCGGTTTTATAAGCCCGTCCTGGATAACAGCACAACGAGCAAATAAAATGCTATACATATTATACAAACACAATTATCCAGCGAGAGCTACTGCATAGTTAATTCAATTCGCTATTGCATGTAATGAATAATTGACATCTTGCAGATGGATAATACAAGTCAATTAAAAGTTGAGCAAGAATTCTACCCAAAATACGAAACAAATGATATTGGTGTTAAATTGAGCTTGCGACAATAATTGGTTCTTATGCATTCTCAATCCGTCAGGCTGATTATTAATCAAATCTAAATTGTTTCATCATATAAAGACTGACTAATGCCAAGGACGTTATAGTACGTTCACATGGTTCAAATTTATTTATTCCCCATTAGTCTATTTTGGCTGTGTTTAATATCATTCAAGCTGTTAATATAAACTGTTAATTACTAGTCTACCGTACAATTAAAGAATCTTATGAAGATTTTTTTTGCACAAAACTCGTACCATTTTCTTTTCCTCTGTGGCTTACGCCTTTAGTAAATGACATAGCGTCTTTCAAGGTTTTACCTAGTTAGCTAACTATACTGAAAATTAATTTTCTTGTTAAAAACGCTATCCGCTTGTACTGTAGCCAATTATCAGGTACTGACTGCAAGTCAGTCAGTGCAGTATTACTTAATGTTGTTATCTTGGCTCTGCTGCAAAATATTAACTCCAAGTTGTATTTAGCTAGAGCATGTGACTTGTTGTTTTACTGTGAGTGCACTACACGAAAGTTGTAGTAATTTCCATTCGTACTCCCTCAAATTCATTTAGCACGCTTGCCTGACAGCCTCGTAAAAATATGAACACGAGGCGTATAGCATTATATTTTTGCTCTGCCTGAAAGCTCATGAGATTAATGCCAAGTTTAAAGAAGCATTAGACGCGGTTGAATAATTCTCGGCTGTGTACGGAATAATTAATATGACGGGACAATCTTTTTCGACATATTATGAGTCGTTCTTAATCGCTGGAATAACTTTGACCGAATTTGAAAATTCAAGGCTTTGTAGTTGGTTTACCTAAGAATTAAAATGTGTAGGTACTCAAAATGAAACCAAAGAATTTTTATGTGTAATGTTTGCATGAATTTTAATACTTATCTCATGAATGATAATATACTATTATACACACAAAAATCTCTATGGTTCGATCAAAGATTTTTTGCATAAAAAATGCGACAAAATGCAGCCGGTAACTCAATCAAATTTCCTGTGTATGTAATATAAAGCTGCTTTTGTATCTAGTAGACAATAGTTGCATGCATCTGACAAATGTGAGTATTCTTCATCCATATAACGCATGAAATGGATTTAGCAATCAAAAGAGAAGCAAAAGTGAACTGTGTTGAGAAACATGGCACTGAAATCTTGCTACATTACATAGTGTTTGGATGACAATCTAATTCTCTACTATAGTAAAGTTGGCTGACATAACTGCGTTCTTACCATTGATCCTCAAAAATTGTATAAAAGAATGTGAAGCATTTTTAAAAGTAAACATATGCAGAATAAAATTCATAAAAAATTTTCTTAGCTATGACAGAAAACAGAGAAAACTCAATTAAAATGTGAAAAAACCAAGAAGTTAGTTTTAATATACACGCGTTCATACTTTTTGGGTAGAAAAATAGATGGCTCTGAAAGCTTGGCTCATTCATTCATTTACGTGAATGTTTAAAAATGACAACAGCTTTGACCCCTTCATAATTTTTCATAAATACACTATTATGTTGAATTGCCCAAAAACTTTCTTATAAAATCTCATAACGCCTCTCACTTTCAGTTTCGTGCACCAAGCTAAAATTCTGCATTCCTAATCAACCAAAATATACTCTTCAAATACACAAACAGAGAAACTAACTTGACACGCATGCTGATGACACATTATCATCATTTCTATGAATATGGAAATAATTATCAAATATTAAATGCTTTTAAACTCTCTACTTACGTGCTACGTACTAGCAGGGGCTAGTATAGCAGGTGTGCCCTCCCAAAGCCAATAATTTCCCCCATATATATGGAGTTTGCAAAAATTTGACGAGGATATGAAGAAAACACCCTGCCTTGTTCAAAACTCATCATCTTCTCGTTTTGTTTCATTAAACAAACCTAACACTTGTATCATCTATCACCACTTGACTACCCAACAAGAAGATGAGCAAATCCAGCTTATTAAATAAAATGGAAAGTTCAAAAGGTGGTTTGCCAACAAATAATGCATATTTGTAAACTACGAATGCATAAAAATTACTAACTATACTATTAATGTCTGCAAAAAATCACGTTTTCAAAAGTTATATGATAGTAAGCTATAGTTAGTACCCACGCATGCTGATGGCTACGCAAAAAATAAATACTGTTTGCAGAATTATCTGACCAAACTGAGTGAACAGACTAATGTCCTGTGTATATAGTGATCAAATAAAAAAGGAAACCTCGTAATAAGTCCCAAAGTGGGAAAAACTGGTTTTCAACGATTCCCAAAGTAAAAGTAGGATCAACAATGCGCAATGTGGCAGTCATGTTTATTTCCCTAACTAACTATCCATTGATCGCTAACTATTATTGTTGCAGGGGGAACCCTCCCCAAAAAAAAAGTCATCTGCTCATCTTCTCATGCACAGAAGGTCAAATGTACTTCCGCTGTCTTATGATTGCCCATTTTTTTGCATCTTTTTAAAAGAAACTATTCTCACCCATCTAATAGTTTCCATTTGGTACTCAACCCATCAACAATAATCCATCGGCTACAGTTTTGTTCAAAATGGGTAAATTTCAATCAGCAGCTATTGCATTAGCATTGCTCACAGTGCTCAACTTGAATTTACCGGGTGTTACCGGTATAAAAGCGTGGATCGATGATGGCGGGAAAAAGCCAAAGTTAGTGGAAATTGTGCGTATGGAGAAACCAGTGGAATCTTTGGGAGATCTGGATGATTGGGATTTTGGGGGGAGTAGTAATGTAGCCAGATGGGAACAGCCTAGTAACAATAATAATAACAAAGGTTGGGGACAATCAAGCAACAATAACAACAATCAAGGTTGGGGGCAACCCGAAACTTCTAATAATAATAATAAAGGTTGGGGACAACAGAACGATAAGAATAAAGGAGGGTGGGGACAGCAAAATAATAATAATAACAATGATGGTTGGGGCCAAGATAACAGCAATAACGGCTGGGGAGAACAAGATGACAACAATGGATGGGGAGATGAAACTACTTCGGAAAAGAAGGAAAAGTTTTTACAAGTTTTGAAGTCTTTGTTTCAAATACCGAAAAAAATTCACAAGGCCATAAAGAAATCGGAACTCATTTGGTGCTTGATCCCATTGTTTTTCATTCTACTCCCTTTCATCATTGTGATTATGAATGTGAAGCAGTTTGTTCACGGATATTGGATGCCGGATCATGAACACCATCATCATCATAAGAGATCTATGAAATCCAATTGGAGGCCTGCAGCAAAGATGAATGCGACTGTTGAGAAACGAATTTTGAAAGCTGTTGAATGAATATAAGGTACATTTTAATTAGAAACTTTTTGTGAACACGTGGAAAATCCCCCAAAAAATTGCTTTTTTGGGGTATTTTCTGTGTAGCTAAGAGACAAGATTAGGAGCCTAAATGCGTAGACTTCAAAAGTGAACAATGTATTATTTAAACGCCGCGTAACCTAAAAGTAAAAAATCGTGTGTAAATACTTCATGGTTTTCATATCAGATTGATCGCACATCTACTACTTACAATAATTAATGTTGAGATCACTTAAAAAAAGTATCTATAATAATCATGTACGGTTTGCATTTCTTACAGCTCTTGCTGAGAATTGCGGAAATTCCAATTATCCGGAGATGATTGAAGATGCCAAAAAGCTGAGTTTGTTAAATCGTCTATGT
>Ga0210040_10007462_pt1 | contig 13220 bp, 11 predicted proteins | sample CryGeyCG12114_NA_FD_185462 | JGI IMG/M metagenome (GOLD analysis project Ga0210040, IMG submission 185462) | Groundwater microbial communities from aquifer - Crystal Geyser CG19_WC_8/21/14_NA (SPAdes) (version 2) | ecosystem: Environmental > Aquatic > Deep subsurface > Groundwater | place: USA... | reverse complement strand
ACATGTGCAGGAATAACTTGAGCTGGAGCAGCCTTGAAGTGATGAAGTGATGAGTTTAGTTTCTATGACATGAAGACATCTACCAACAGCTGCTTGGATATGTTCGGTATGTTTCAAGTGTTGAGTGAATGCTACAAGGACGGCCACCATCTTCATCCTGCATAATGACGGTGGCTAACGAACTACACTCGGCCAGCTGCTGTTACTCCTTCCTCACAGCCATATGTCTGCCAAGTACATTCTCACCTTCCGATTCCAGGTTCCCAGCTGTATGCTCTTTCCGTCTCACTTCCACTGCAATGGCAGTATATGCCTTGCCAGTGTTTCGCACCTGCTCACCTGAGGTACTAACGGCACGACTTTCTCACTCTTACTCAAGTGAATCCATCTCTGAATATCCTCAAACCATTCACTGACAGACAGTCCCACTCATGTCATGGCTCTCAATGAACTGTCCCAGAACCTGCCTAGGAGCCTGAGCACTGCTGAAGATCTTCAAGCGAAAGCTCGCGATGGCACCCTCAGATCAGTGCCAGCAACCGCACTCGGTGGCGCGGTGCAGAGCATGCTGAAGACTACGACCGAAATTGGTGACAGAGGACAGTTTGTGGTACGGCCGCCTCGGATCGCCAAACCAGGCTCTCGAATTCAATCTACTCGACCTCGATCCGGTTCTTTCGATGCATCTTTTGCCTCTTCCCTGCGGCACCAGACCTCCCCACCATATGCTCGATACTCTCGACGACATCGTACACCAGGGCCCACTCCGTCCTTCACAGCTCTGTCGACCCACAATATCATGCGCTCCAACCTGACAATTCATGATCGAGACACACGAACAAGAAGAAGTCGTCCGTACTCTGGACGACATGGGCTGGAAGGGCTCGCAAGTCCTGGTCCGGGGTCCACAGGCCTCTATAATCATCGGTCACTCATAACATTACGAAGTCACCGGGATCTTCAAAGCATGTACTCTGGTTCCCCTAGGACGCAAGCTAGTCGTAGCACAAAGTACAGGCACCAAGGAAGATCCCCATATTCATACCCGGTTGGGCCTCGTCCTCCATACCCACGAGCCTCCAGTGTTAGAACCGCCGCCTCGTCACCTGCTTCAATGGTTCGGCACCAAGGCTTTCCTGGCTACCATCCCGATCAGAGATACTTATATGCGTCCTTCGCGACACTGCCGTCGTCGGCAGTGCCTACGAGGTACATGCAAGATGCCATACGACCTCAGTATCCTTCGCGGGCCGATACGCTAGGCTCTCTGTCATCCCAGCCACCACGAGCACACTCCAGAAGCAGCGTAGCATTACATGCAGGTCTTCCTAGATCACCAACAGGCTCCACAGCTCCTTATTACTACGATTACAGTGAGTCTTTTGTTGAGGGCTCCTTTTCTCGAGACACCAACCAGTCTCAGGCCTCATTGTCATTGAATACGGATTATGTTGTTCTCGCGATTGAACCAGCACTAGAGTCGAGAAAGGCCCAAAGTCCCTTTGGGAATGTGTCAGGGTCATGTTTTAGACCTGCTGAATTGCCCACCAAACACAATCGACGACCCAGCCAACAATCAAATGATAACAAACACCGGGATGTACCGCTTCGTGTTTCAAGTCTCGAAGTGACGGAGCAGGGCAGAACAACCGTCGTTGACAAAGATCACGTAGGAACTATTCTTCTGTCTATGGGAATATGCTGGCTGACTAGATTGGTAGGTGTCCCTTGACAGTCAAGTCGAGGCAGACCTCCAGGCAGCAAACGATCAGTGCCACGCACGGCGAATGTCCGTCGGCTCTCGGAGAACATGCGGTTCATCGCCATCGAGCATATTCTTTCCCAACGCCAGCCGGAGTTCGAGAGATTTGACAAGCCTAGCAGCTCGCGTCCATTCTCCAACTGTGGGCAAGCGGATGTCTTCGTGCAACATCCTGGATCTAATACCTCACAAGGCAGAGCACAGGAATTCCATCGAAAGAGCATCGAAGGAAGATGTCTGGAAGCTGCCGACAGTTCCCTTTCGACCTCTCGCCAGGTCGTCTTCTGGATCCGAACCTGCAAAGCGGCCAGACACATCATCTGCCACACCTTCAACATCCTGTTTCGAGATCCTATCATCAATGCCTGAACGGCCCTTGTCATCACAAAGCCGAAAACGCTTCAATAAAATTCTTGGAATCAAAGACGAGAAGAAAAATAACAATACAAAACAATGGAGCAGATCTGACCACAGCCTGATCTCCAATCAGCTGAAGAAAGTTGACGAAGTGCCGGATGCTGATCGCTCTGTGAAATCGAGTATTCCGCTCTGCTCATCACTTCGCACGCAAGAGAAGCAGGCATTGGATATCGACACGCTGCCGGAAGCCTCAGACGTGACGAGATGCAGCTACATGACAAGTCCCGACAAATCGACAATAGAGTCTCTTTTGGACAAGCACATTGAAAGTCTGGGCCTGCAGCCTTACCACAACGACGATGGAGAAGGAATTGACGGTGAGGAGTCAATTCGATCACAGCATTCAACGAAGAACATCATCAGAATATCTCACCTTCCATTACCAGAGGCGGGATGGAATGCACGCCGCCCAGTCACCTCAAGCTCTTGCAATCGTTCGAGTCTCGCTAGCGCAGAGCGGCGCAGACTGGTGCCTAAACGATTGTTCGGAAGTATGGACTTCCGTATGGTACGGTCACCACTGGTTGGAGCTTCAACATCGACCACCAAGCCATTGTCAGAAACCCATAGCGACCACCGTTCCTCGTCAGGATGGCAAACACTACCTTCAAGCAGTCAACTGGTTTCATGTCCTTCCGCCGGCAAGCCATCCCTGCTTTCTGGAGAGCTGGCTGACATTGACTCCGATCAGCGCATCACCAAGTTCAAGCTGCGGCGCAGGTCAGATATGAGCTCGAGCCCGTCATTGTCATCAGGACACTGGTCCAACATAACGGAGGGCGTACGTTGGACAAGGGAAACCCCACTGTCGCCGCGGAGATCGAGGAGCGAGACACTCGCAAGGCAAGCGTCGCAGTCCAGGCGAAGAACGAAAATTCGGTCGAAAAGGAGAAGAAACTCCACGATCCTGGCAGAGCTCCTGGACGGTGCGCAGAGGCCAGACGGAACGGCTGATGCGGGACAGCGTAAGGCAAGTCCTGCTCACAACGTGGAAGAAGGGCGGCGGACTGCATCGCCTATCGTTGATCACGCACAGCTAAGTGGTGATTCGAGTATGGCTGTTCGTGACTGGGCCATGGTCACCAAAGACAGCTCACTGCCTCAACCCGCTTCATTCGGATGGTCGAGCATACTAGCAACCGTGCCTGAGCCGGTCGAGAAGAAAGTTGAAAGTCTCCCTAAAGGCTCAGTGCGGAAGGCCGACAATCATCGGAGCAACACAACTTCAGCCGAACCCCTGAATAACACGAGGCTGGATACACGAGTGCCTCGGCTTGGAGACATCATACCACAGCTTGTACCACCAGATCTTGAGCATCCTCTTACAGTGCTAGACCACGACCTGAATGTTCCAGATGATGAGCGGATGCTTACAGCTAAGCCTGTGCTTTCTGGGATGAAGGGTCTCTTTTTGGACGATAGCTCGGCTCAACTCGAGAGACCAAGTGTACGAAAGAGGTTTCATTTTCACAGTCTCCCCAGTGCTCTTCGTGGTTCACCAGTGGATACCATCGTGGCTACCAATGCTGCACAGAGTGATAGTGCACATGTCAACTTGTCGCATTCTTGTCGGATGGATGGCCGCAGCCCAGCTGAAGAGTATGTTCCGAACAATACAGTTGCAATGTCGGATTTTGCTTATCGGAAGAGGAAGGTTTTGGAAAGGTTCAAGGAATGGTGGAAAAGACAGTGTGTACAAAAGACCTTTGCCTCAAAGAGGAAGCGAAGTCAGAGACGTGTGCCTGGAGGACTACTTGTGTGAACTTTGAATTGGTATGTTTAGTGGGACGTCAGGTACTCAGGTGTCATGACGATGGGACAATCGTGTTGTTCTTGTTGTTGTTGTTGCTGTTGCTGCTGCTGCTGCTGTTGTTGTTGTTGCATGCTGTGCTACTGGGCAATATCCATGTACATCTAAACATGTCTTGCCAGTCACAATCATAACCATACACCACAGTCCGTGTTCTTCCATAATTCAGCACACTATGACCGCATTGCTTGAGCAGCATCCTTGACTTCGCGGGAAAAAGCGTACCTGCCGCGGAACATCGCGTGTTGACCAGGACTGAGGATGATTTCGGCGATCATTGTGTTGCGGCCAATAGCGTCACTGTATTTTTCCTGGTCAAAATCAGGCCATCGGTTGCGATCGAAACCTACATCGGCCCGGCTCTCCATCTGGTCAAACATCTCATACTTGGCGTCTTTCTCTGCCATGCCCGAATCGAACTCGTCCATGATATTGACGGTGGTGTTTGGCGCGATGAGACGGCCCCAGTATTCGTTCTACGTGCGCGCACAGAAGTCGTAGACGTGTTTCAGAGTGGCAGGCCTGGTCCGCCTCCAATCATGGCGATCGAGATTCGTGTCCTTGCGAAGGGCGACGAGGAGAGTCATCGTCTTGCGGGCTTCGTCTATAATGTCGGACTGTGGAGGGGTACGCACGGATTCCCGCGACCTGAGGCTGAGAAGGGCCGCTGGAGCGGGAAGTGGAAGGGGAACGAGACGGGCAAGTCCGTTTGTGTTTTGGCCAGTCGGCTTTCTGGCATTCTGTTTTGGGGGAGGTCGGTTTAGTAGGAGGGCATGACATGAGAAAATGGGAAGGAAGGAAAGAAAGGTCTGGAGTGGGACGGGAGAGAGGAATCACCTCGCGAGCAGTAATGGCGCTGCTGGCATCTGGCACAGCGTTTGAGCGATTGCGGGAGCTGAGCTTGAGCCTTTCCGCACTGGTCGCACTGGAGGTCACTGGTGGTCGTCTGTGCTGTTGCGGTGTCAGTGTCGGTGTCGCTGGAAGTGGGGTTGCTGTCTGCCATGGCCGGTGGTTCAGAGTGGTAGGACTGTTTTGTTACATATACTATGTACAGGGAAGCGAGTGTCGCGCAGCCCGTGACTATCAGGAGTTCGGCTGAAGGTGATAGCTTTGTAGCTACATCACTGCAAAGAGAGGCCTGATGAAGAGAGAAAGGCAATAACACTAGGAGTTACTCTGATTGTATTTGCTTCTTGCCCAGGTGCTCTGCACGTGCCAGTGAGTTCTAAGGTTGTCGTGAGGAGAGGAGGCTCTACGTCATTGTGTTAGAGGGAACTAGGTCTCTTAACTGTACGCGGGCGCGTTCAATGGTCGCGTTGAGGCTGAGCGGAATCCGGGATAAGTGTTCTGCCGAATCGCCGGGAAGATTTGGCCCCCGTCATGATCGTCGGTAATTGCAATTGTAGGTATTGAAGTAATTTCATCCCGGCTTCGATGCCATAACAACCACCCACCTTTCGGCAGACTTCTGTGCGCATCATGCGATTTTGACATGCTAGTACTAGTGGTATACATGTCAGTCTATATACAACTACGCTGGATCTTTGCCGTTACTATAAAAAGGGCAGGAGAAACTTTCACCTTCTCGATCGGCGCAGAACGGGTGCTGTTTTCTCTCCAAGCTAAGCCGCATACGCCTCAAAGATCAAGCTAGCTGCCGCTTCTTCCACGCCGCTGTTTTGGATGTTCGGGGTCTTGCTGCTGCCATACCTTGATTGGCTCGATAGCCGAGTGCCAGGAAATGGGGAATCCTTCGCGGACTCCTGGACAATTTAGTGACAGAAGAACATCGCCCCCGGCTCAGCATTGGGGCACGCGCAACCAGGGCGACCCATGGAACTATGACAGTGTGAGCGTACGAGAACATTATGAGTATTTACTTACCATGGAGATGGTTCCTTCCGCGCCTTCACCTTTCCAAACTTGGGTACATACACCGACGAATCCCCTGTTTTAGGCACCCAGCGCTTCAACTTCTTTCTTTCGTTCTCCGTCGTTGTTGACTTGCATCGTATCGAAGCTATGGCCGCCTTGCGTCCTATGCCGCGGCTCCTGCCCACTGTCCTTTTGTCGCTCTTGATCTTTATATCTCGGACAGTCGTTGCTCAGATAGCACCAGATTCACATTGGATCGAACCTGATGGTTCCAAGGCAGACTTTAGCGAAACCTACACCACTGGCGATACAATCACTCTATCATGGGGAGGGCTCAACAAATCCATGAGCGACCTGTGGGTCACAAGCTGGCACCCAACTGAGAATGACTTTGCTATTCGCATTGCCGGTTAGTCTTTACTCCAGAGAATGTTGATCCGAGCACAAGTTCCCCGTTACTGATACTCCAACCTATAGCCTATGTCAACATCACGCAACCAGGCACGTTCAAATGGTTAGTCGACGTGGATTCAGCCGAGATAGCGAAGGACGACTCGTTCGTGCTTCGATTCGTCCCTGCTGGTATAGCATATTATGCACTTCAGTTTAAACAATTCGCCAGTCCAGGATTCACCATCAAGCAACGCGCTGGCCCAAGCTCGACAGCACCCACTGCAATCCTCTACGCGACTCCGAGTCCAACACCAAGCACGGTACCTTCAAGCTCAGCTGCCAGCAGCACCGCGTTGCCTTCATCAACTTCTACTGCGATTTCCTCAGCAACCTCAATTACGTCAATATCTCCCACCTCGGCTTCGCCCGTTGCGACTTCAGACACTGCTACAACCCCGGATTCTGCTACACCCTCGGACCCTGCTACACCCTCGGATTCTGCTTCAACTTCGGATCCTGCTTCAACCTCGGATCCTGCTACAACCTCGGACCCTGCTGCAACTTCCCACACGGCATCATCTGCCAGCCAACATTCGTCCACTGCAACTTCGAAACATGCTACAACTGCGAAGTCTGCCACGATTTCGCACGCGGCCGCAACCGCGAATGCTGCTACATCATCGGATCCTGCTCCACCTTCAAACAAGGGCCTCAGCTCAGGTGCCATAGCTGGCATAGCCATTGGCGCAATAATAGCAATCGCAACCATCGCAGTGCTTGGATTCTTATTGTTCAGGCGGCGAAAGCATACAATGCGTCAAGGTCGGTCGACTTCGCCTGAGGTTAACGAAATGTCGTCTGGTCAGAGGAAAGGTCTTTTGGGCGATGAGAAGCATCGGCCGGTTGGTGAAAAGTATGGTGAAATGTATGGTGATCGAAAATATCCAACAGAATTGGGGTCGGTTGGAAAGTATGGTGAAATGTATGGTGATCGAAAACATCCAACAGAGTTGGGGACCGATCCAATGCACATGAGGCATGAAATGCTGGGCTAATCGGGGACCCAATCGCAGCATGTCGTTCATGTTATACGACAACGGAGCGCACAAGATTGCAAGGCAATAAATTTGACAGAATATAGATAGCTTCAGCGATATCATGAGGGGTATAGACCTAGATCTAATGATAATACATAACGCCATAACCAGGAGGGTATCTTCACGGAACGCCGCTAACCCGTGTAGCAAGCATTGAGAAGTAGCATTCATTCCCAGTCCTCCTCGTCGCTTTCCTCAACCTTGTCCATTTCCTTTGGCTTATCATCCTTGGGACTGCCGGGTGCTCGGCTCGTAGCGCCCGAGATCAGATCGTAGCTTGCATCGCTGTCGGCCACTGACTTCTCATCGTGAGACCTTCTACCCTCGGGTCTGAGGTTTTCTGTAGCGACGGGCACTGGCTGGATTGTCGTGGTCGACTCGTTAGTGTTTTGTGCAACCAGCTTTTCCGCTGGCTCTTTGATCTGCGGTGTCGTACGCGCGTTCTCGTCGTCGGACTCTTCGTCCCAGCCGACCTCTTCCTCGGTTTCGTGTGTGGAAGCTAAAGGACGGTCAATGCAAGAGCCAACGGTAGACGGAGGCAAGACAACATACCTTTCAACAACTCTTTCCTCCTCTCCTCCTGCGTCTCTACGACGTGCCTCAAAAAGTAGTACCTTGTCCAGAAATCCTTGTACTCGACCTTCTCCGGCACCAGTGTCTCCATCGCACTCCTCAAATCTCCATATTGCTCCAGATCTTTGGCTATTTGTTCCGTGTTCTTCTCGATGTCGAAGCCGTCTTCGAATTCCGTCCACTGATCGCCTGACCCGCTGGGGTCCTCGGTGAAGCTTGACAGTGTAGTGTGTATGACGTGTAGCTGCGCATCGAATCTTGAAGTGTGTATCACCCTCCGTCCGGTGGAATCTCTCGACTCGAACAGCACGTCCGAGCCCTTCTCCGCCGACGCGTCGGGCGGCGCGACGGCGACTGCGTCCTTGAGGAAGTTCCGAATGTTCATCCCGAACCTCAGGAGAGCCTCATCCGCTGCATCCTCGGCCTTCTGTACTTCTTTCAGCCGCTTCGCGGCCTCGCTTTTAAATCGTGCTACGAACGTTTCATTCTCTGTCAACTCTTCATCCTTGACTGTGTCCGCATCATCCTTGGCCTCCGCTCCGCTCCTCTCCGCCTTCTCAGTGACGCTTAAAGCCCTTGTCTGACTGACGAGAGTCTCCCTCAGCCCGCTCAACCCCTTCTCAGCCTCCTTCCGCGCGGCCTCGGCTTCCTTCTTTGCTTCCTCAAGATATGTCTCGCCTTGCTTCTTAACGTTGCCCCAGATGCCACCCAGCGTGGTACCCCAGGCCGAGCTGGAAAACGCTTTGAATGTCTCCTGAAACTCGGTCTGGAGGTTAGGGCGCTGTGCGGCGGCGGCGTCAGTGGATTGCGAGGGGTGAGTCGGGGTGGAGGAGCGGGCACCGGAGTAGGTCTCTTCGGCTATGTGGTCGTATGCTAGATCCATGGTAGGGTTGTATGAATGTATAGGTGTATGGTGGAGAAAGAATGGTGCAATGCTGCGGCAGTATTACATTGATGGCTAGAACCGGGGGGCCTGGGGAACCTTGCAACGGCTGCCCGTCGGCGCCTGGACCCTCGCACGTGCCCTAGTTAGGAGAAGCATGGTATGCGCCAAGCTAGCAGGGATAGCCTGAGAAGGTACCTAGGTACTGAGGTACGTACCCTATTTTGTACTAGCACGCCGAGGTAGCCATACTCGGCGTTCCCATGAATTTTGGTTACCTGCACTAAAGCTTGTCTACTTAGGTATCAAACGTATACACGTCTGTTTAGCGAGGGTTGTCAAAGTACTCGTCGTGACCATGAATCTCAGTTACCGATACGATTCTTACCCTAGTGACAGTGGCATGCAATCAGTGGCTGGGGAAGATTAAAGTGGAACTTTGCAGCTGTAATCGTGGCTGAAATAGTAGTACTCCGGGGAAAGAGGTTTCTCGTATTTCGAGATACCTGATTAGAAAGCGTGACGAAGCTAGTGTATATACGTTGTATACCTGAATGATGCTTTCTGGTACAAGTAACTACTCTACCTACCTAGGTAGGTACCCAGGTAAGATCCATGGTCACAACGAATACAGGTACACGTGATCTTAATCACCTGATCTCCCACGCGCCGCCCTCGCGCTCATTACGAATAGGAATCCCACGATAAGAGCTCTTTATCCATGCGCTAAGGCTCTACATATCAACATCCTCGTCTTTTTGCGCGGAGATAGCCTGACATCACTTTTGATGTGCCTTCGGATTTCAAGCGACTTGATGAGTATCCAGCAGGCATGATTGGGCTGCTGCACTTCAAGCCTTCTCAACCCATGCTTGGAGGGCGTTGGTGGCCGCCGTGAATCATTCCATGGAGATGACAATCGCATGCTGCAACGACTCCATCCATGCTCTGCAAGGCTAGGAAAGTTACCTCCTGCCTGATCTCAGCCGTGATATTCCAAACCTCCCTTTTACCATGTCTACTCACACTGAACCACTGACTATGGATGCCGAGTCAGATCACTTCTCACCTTACAGACCCGATGGAAAGCTGTACGGCTTCGTGTGCGTGGTCACTGGTGCCAGCATGCCCGTGGGCGGAGCAATTGTCACAGAGTTAGCAGGTATGTAGGCAGCATGGCCGTGGAATCGTGCTGATATCAATTACAGCACATGGTGCTGCTGTTGTCTATGCCTGCACCTTACCTGGTGTTGAATCGTCCGGTCTAGCTCCCACCTTATCGAAGCTTTACCCGAAAACGAAAATCATTGACTACCCGTACTCGATCTCTGGGGACCAGGACACATTGGCGCTTATCGACGAAGCGCTGAATGCTTGGGGACGCATAGATGTTTGGGTATGCAGCTCGGGCATGCTCGGACCCTCTTCGATTGACAAGACCACACCTCAAGACCTGCAGAAATGCTTCGAAGCCAACAGCTTAGCACCGTTTTTCGCGTTGAAGTATGCGCCGCATGCCATGGCCAAGACAACGCCGAAGGGCAGCTATGCAAATGCTGCACCTAAAGATCAAAAATACGGGAGCATAATCGTCGTGTCAAGCACGGCAAGCACGTATGGAGGGTGTTGGGGGCCGGCCTATACAATGTCCTGCCATGCAGCTCTGGGAGTCGTACGATCGGGCGTTGCAATCTTGAAAGGCACAGGAGTTAGGATCAACTGCATCAGTCCTGGACAGATCGACGTTGGCGTCAGTCTAGATGGTATCGATATGAAAGGCATGTCCGCTCAACTCCCACCTGCACAGTTGCAGACTCCTGAGTCGCAGCGCAACAACATCGGCTTGGAAAGAGCAGGGCTACCGTCAGAAGTGGGAAGAGTGGCAGGTTTCTTGGCCAGTGGTTTCAGCAGCTACATCACTGGAGCAAACATGGTTGTGGACGGTGGTGCTACCGTGATGAACCCTTTCGCGATTCCGATATAGGTCAGTATAATACACAGGCTTTCTGCTACTTGGAGTGATCGTCTCCCGGTACCCCGTCAGATCAATCTCGAGCAGCGACATGCGCATGACAAGCATAATCTCGATGGTGTCAAATTGTTTTCCTTATGCATGAGCAAGTAACGTCCTCCTCAATTGTCTCGCATACCAACCCTTACAGGTCGGATGCTTATTCACAATTTAGGAGCTCTAGATAATCGAAATCGAAATCGAAATCAACATATAAAGCAGACGTCGGATGAACTATAAGTACGTCAGTGAAACCTCCGATTTACGCTCGAGCCTCCATCCAGGCCTTGTTTGTTGAAGGTGTACGTATGTATGGTTGGCAGCAATCCGGCATGCTTACAGCAAAACAAATGCATACTATGGACGGTCACGTCCATCTTCCTATTTATACATTTTCGTCCAACAGTGCTGATCCTGAAGACAATCATGGTAAGGTAAGCATTCATGAGTGATATATAAGACTCTAACTCCCGGCGTAATGTATCACAGCTATCAAGGTCAACCATCTTCTTGCAATTCTGCAATGTTACATTCGATAAAGCTTTACTTGGTGGTAGTAATCACTTCCTACCACCATGACCATCTTCCAGAGTCCCAATGTACTTGAGATGGTCTGGGCCTCCGTCTACGTCGTCTCGTTGTCTCAGCTCTCGCTCAGTGTACCAGTGCCTACCCACCGAATACCCCTCGCACAGTCGTTCTCGCCTCGTACCCCACGTTAAACGCCCGCGCCTTCCTAATACGTTCACACGCCTATCATCAGCCGATGTCACGGCTGACCAAACTATTCAGAGCCTCGCTGTCGATGATGACGATAGTAAAGATTTCCTCAAACACTTTGCCTCCGACACCTAAAGAACTGGTACATAATGTGACCTCTTGGATGACGGTCGATGATAAAGGCATGACCGACTTCTAGCTGTGGACGCAATCCGAGGCCGCGCCTGTCTACACCGACCGCGCCAGTCTTATTCTCTATATATACCAACATTTCCCGGAAATTGTTTGGCTCGTCAATTATACTAACGAAAACCATAAGAAACACGAGCGGGTCTTGACCTTTTATCACTGGCCCATGATATAACAGATAATGGAGGGTGTGATGGACCTGATAAGACTTGATATTGTCTATCTAAGAAGCACGAGCCGGTGCTCACTTTTTGCTACTGGCCAATGACCCAATGGGTTGTTGAGGGGGTCATGGACCTTATGGGTCTCAATGTGGTCTCATTACGCTCCGCACTCAAGCACCCAGAGCGTGAAGCCAATATCGCGGCTTTCCGAGGCTCCGCTCGCACCGACATGATGGTAGCAAATCACAAGGTCGGTGCCTTCGGGCTCAATATCCACGATAATTGCCGGTGCACTTTGACTTACCCAACTCCATGGCCGAGATGATGCAAGCCACCTCCCGTGTTCACCGCCTTGGTGCCCTGGTTGAGCAGGTGATCCACGTCTTGACTACGGACGGCACGTTCGACGTGCCTCACCTCAGCAAGATTATGGCCAAGTACATGCCGGAGGTCGTCGGGTCTATCGAGCGGGCCGAACATCCTCAACTTACTAGCGTCGAGACCACCGATCCGCATATCATAGCCTCCTCCGCACCGTCGCTGAAGATGTTAACCGTTCTTAACTTAGTGGATGGATGATATCCTTGACTTGCAGTTTAGCCAGCAAGCACGCGGGCGTTGGAAGGCTCAAGTCAGAAGGAGAGGAAGCATGGAGAAAGACGGTGGGCAGTAGCCAGGCTTTGGGTGCTTTGACACGACTAGAGCACAGACGCGAATTTGGAGGAGAACCAATGCAACTGGAAAGTTTGGACAAGCAGTACCACCCGAGAACCCCGACATCTCCGACGACGAAGATGATGAGGCAGACCGACCCAGTGAAGATCTAAGCGGTCTTGGTGATGAGAGTGGGGATCGAAATACTGGTAACAGGCACTGTCCAAAAGTGAGTGGCCTACTTGCGGGAGAGTATGTTGATATGGTCAGTTGTAGTGCGACCATCAGCACAGCCATCCAACGTGAGATGGACAATTAATTGAGCTTTGAAACTGACTCTGTGTTCCCGCCATGCCTTTGTAATGTGCAGTGGTCGGGGTTTATTCGTAAGGCGGCCCCAAACGTCATCGGACTACCGTACCATGTAGTAGGACGATTTCCTCGACCTTCCTTTTCTCTGAAGACGTTCTTCGCATCCATCGAAAGCATCTATCACTCTTGTCATTAAATAGCGTCACTCTCGCAGCCTTGAAGTCGAGGCACGGCGACCAACGAAAGTGAAGTCTCCACAACCCTCTACCCCTCCTCGCTATCACAGCCTTGCCTACACAACCATTGAAGCACTACCTACCTATACACAGCACAACCGAAGATGGGTAGAGGGTTGTG